>Ga0307517_10012643_pt1 | contig 11557 bp, 6 predicted proteins | sample 23_EM_MG_FD_194515 | JGI IMG/M metagenome (GOLD analysis project Ga0307517, IMG submission 194515) | Populus trichocarpa ectomycorrhiza microbial communities from riparian zone in the Pacific Northwest, United States - 23_EM | ecosystem: Host-associated > Plants > Roots > Unclassified | place... | reverse complement strand
CACAATACCAAAACCAAGTTGAAAAGTGAGCAAAATACAAAAAAATGGAGCCAGTTTCTTCATCACTGTAATCACCGAACAAGCTAGAACCGAAAGCAGTGCATTACTCTACAAGTAGTTCATCAAGATATAAATTGCAAGTTGCAAACACATGCTAACAATGAATTGTGTCTGCAGAAAGGCAAGCAAGCTTCACCAGAATAGATATATAATGCCACAAGTAACGATTGCCATCACCTACCAAGCATGCATATGGCTTGTTCTATTTGCGTGCACCCTGACATAAACCCACAGATGTTTGCGTGTGATAATGTGAAGCCAGACATCAAATGCAGAAGTTGGTGGAATTTAGGCACGAGTGAGTAAAATTATATTCGCCATGACAGCCATGCTTTTTGGAACGCTACTGCAGCATTTGACAGTGGCACGCAATACTCAAAAGTGTAGCTTTCTCAGGAAAGCATCATTTTATTAGTTTTAGTGAAAAATCAAGATGAATTTTTTCTGAAAAACAGTGCTACGGTATCCTTAAAATCTCAACGATTTTAGCTTTTTAAAAAATACTACCCGTATGCTAGCCAGGGCCACCAAAGTTTTTCGAGGATTGTTTAGGAATACGGTGTAAAAATTCTTAAAATTTTTATTTTTTTTTGTTAAAAAAAAATATCATCCTAATATCAAAAATAATATTTTTTATTTTAATATATTTTTAAATAAAAATTATTTTCAACTGTTATCCCTATAACAATTCCAATCACACCTTTAAATCTTCCCGTCCACCGTTCACCCACCAACGATGCCAACCTAACCGGACCCCAAGCGCGAGCACCACCACCATCTCCCCGTCAATGAAGAATGACACGTCGTTTGCTCACCCTCACACGGTTCCTTCTCTCTTCATTGCCCTCTCTCCCTCCACCAAAACCCTCCAGTCTCTCAAAACTTCACTCCAATCCCACCAAACGACACATCGCCGATAACCTTCCTTGCATAACCCAACCCTTCATCAGCATCTCCGATCAATCCCAGATCACACAAGCAGTCTCTTCTCTTCAGCTCTTATCACGCATAGGCATTCGATTACCTTGTCAAACACTAGCTTACCTTCTAATTTTCTTACCTTCTTAATTAGTTGGGATTTTCTCCATGTTAATGAGATGGGCACTGTTGTGTTGTTCTGTTGTTTTCTGGCAAGTTCATTCATCCATATTCATGAATTGATTTTCAAAGGAACTGCAGAAGTTAAGTCAGTGAAATAGACTCCAAAGATGGAAGAGGAGGTAGATATTACGCCTAATTAATAATTATTGTTGTTGATAATTTAAGCTATAAGCTTGTCATTGCTTCAAACACTGACCAATTACCTTCCTTGATTTCTTAGAATTACATCTATCTTGCAATGCTTTGGATTCCTATGAAGTCTGTGAATCTATGGTTTTTACACTTTATACCAGCAGTAACATGATTCAATGGAAGTTGCATGTCTTTGGTCCTCGTATTCTCATGTTCCGCATCTCTATTCAGACAAGAGATAGCAATTTTCTAGCAAGGTAGGAGGGAGGACCTAGTCTGTCTCCTATCAAGTTCCAGATGACTTGTTAATACTTTCATATAAAATCTCTTTCTAGTTCCTTTCCACTTATCTCAAGGATGCCTTTCAACTCGTTTAGTTGTATTACCATGTGGGCTATGGAGCTGGTATCTGTTTTTGACTTTTTTCGTGCATAGCTCGTTTTATTTTTTATTCCTTTATCAATTGTTTTTCATTTATTTCGTTTTATTTGAAGCAGTTGTTTGTAGTTATCTGATTGCCTGATCTCTTGAATGAAATAGTTTCCTGGCCTATGAGAAGATAAGGATGGAAATATACCTTGGAAAGGACATCATTGATTAGGGTGTTTGGCAGCGTGGTAGTAGTTGCTTTTCAAATAGCTTTTCGTACCGAAATACATGTCAATGATGTTTTTTCATTTTTTAAAAATTATTTTTGACATCAGTACATCAAAACGATCCAAAAAGTACAAACCGTACTTAATTTTAGCAAAAAAAAAAAATTAAAATTTCATGAAAAACAGGTTAAACCGCATAGCCAAACAGCGTAGCACCATCAATGCGAAGAAAATAATTATTGATTGATTAACAGGGAAGAGCATGATCCATGATTTTTAATTAAGAGATGGCCCACTCCTTTCATCTTCAATAAAGTTCATGGAAGAGGACAATTACCTTAAATTATGGACATGATTAAACCCCCAATCACTTTTAGTGGTGAAACCATACTTGATAAGGTGTATATGGATGATTGAGCCTGGTACAAGGAACTGTGGTTTTTGCTGCCATGTGGTAGCTTATCAAGGGCAAAACCTCTATTACCCTGGTGGATTTAGAACAGATTTTGCGTAGAGGAGGGGGAAAACTTGTGCAGAACCAACAAACATCAAGAACAAATTTGGAAGGCAACACAGGTGGACCAACCAAGGAAATATTATCTCGATTATAACTCCACGCCAATAATGCAAGCGAAGCAAGCACCTAAATTAAAGAAAAAAAGCATGTCATTGTCATAATCAAGATTGTTGAGAAAAATTCAATGGAAGCAAATAAATAATCTTCCTAATCTGTTTTTATATTTCCAGAAGTCTTAACTGGATGGTAATTACATCCAATTGACGTTACAATGCTGCGCAATAAAACCCACAAACCAATTCTTTTCCTGTGCAATAAAGCCTGCCGTGCCTACAACAAGAAAAAGAAAAGAAGTGGAAGAACTCAACATTCTTCTTCTTCATCATCATCTCTGACATAGAAAAATGGGTTCTCAGATCTCTAAACAGATTGAAAGGCGTAAAGAAATCTCAACTGAGAAGAAGGTTTTGGTTGATCTTGAGGAAAGCTCTGGAGAAACATATCCAGGTTCTGATTATCGTCCATCAGACGGGAAGAATTGGATGGCTGGGTTCAACCCTGAGAAACTTCACATAAACCAAATTGTATGGCCTGGAACCCATGATTCTGCTTCTAATAGGATTGGCATCCCATTGATCACTCGTCCTTTCGCTCAATGTCAGTCTTTGTCCATCTACCGTCAGCTTTGTGTAGGCACCAGAGTTTTTGATATTCGGGTTCAGGAAGACCGTCGGGTCTGCCATGGAATCCTGACAACATATAGTGTTGATGTTGTTATTCGAGACCTCAAGAAATTCTTGTTAGAAACTGAGTCAGAGATCGTAATTCTTGAGGTCAGGACGGAGTTTGGCCATGAGGATCCTCCAGAGTTTGACAAGTACTTGGAGGAACAGCTTGGAGAATACCTGATCCATCAGGACGATAGTGTTTTTGGCAAAACAATTGCGGAATTGTTACCGAAGAGGGTAATCTGTGTATGGAAGCCAAGGAAATCACCAGCTCCAAAACATGGAAGCCCGTTGTGGAGTGCCGGTTATTTGAAAGATAATTGGATCGACACAGATTTGCCATCAACAAAATTTGAAAGCAACATGAAGTATTTGGGTGAACAGCCACCGGTTTCGTCAAGGAAATACTTTTACAGAGTGGAGAATACTGTTACACCACAAGCAGATAACCCAATTGTATGTGTTAAACCTGTGACCCACCGGATTCATGGATATGCTAGGTTGTTCATAACACAGTGTTTCTCAAGGGGATGTGCTGATAAGTTGCAGATCTTCTCCACAGATTTTATTGATGAGGATTTTGTTGATGCATGTGTTGGATTGACTCGGGCAAGGGTTGAAGGGAAGGCTTAAAATTTCTCTATTTTTCTTGAGTTCTTGTTCCATTTTTTATTGTTTTATTACGAGTCATCATCTCTTGTAATTAATTTCTGGGTGGATGAAATTTGCTCCATTGTCCTTAATGGGGTAAACTGTTCGTTTGTCTACACGCATGCTAAATTATTTGTCTATGATGTATAAAGGGTTTGCGTATATGGTTGTGGTTGGCACACTTATTCCTTTTTGTTCTTTCTAACCTTGCTCTCTTACCTTTGAAGGCCTGCCCGCTCTGGGAATATGCTGATACTTGTAATGTGATGGATGGAGCTGGATTGTCACTGACTCACTGTTATTGCCCTATCACAACTTCACATGTAGAAAACTATTTTGTAAAATGATGAAATTTAAAGAGTTTTCAAATCGAAAAGGCAAACAAGCTATTATAGAAACCACCACTTTACCCTACAAGGTGTTGTTGGTTGACATGTTAAGCAGGTTTGGTCCACTTGCTATCGCCACAAGTTCTTATTCAAACTGAAACTGTAAGAAAACTTTTCATGAATGCACACTTCTAGCATAGACGATTTGCCTAATGTCAAAATCATTTTATAATTGGAGAGAGGGCAGGCCAGCATAGCAAATTGATGATGATAGAAGTTTGAAAATAACAAAGAAATCCTGGGATACAGACACTGCAAGGAAAATAATGTGCATACCAACACCACATTACAAGTCAGTAAAAGCTTGTCACTGTTTAAGCCTACGGTATACAGTCAGTTGTATCAACCTCTGACTAGACAGGTAGAAACTAACATTCACTTTTTTCATGGTGGAAACCTATCAAGACACCATATATAAGGTCTGACTTCATCACATCCCTAAAAACTTGTTCAAGACTGAATCAGATGCAATTTAGTTAAGCGTGGGCTTTTCTCTGAAAAATTTGCATCTCAAAGTTTCCTCCAGTCGTTGGATTATCAATGAGAATACTACTGCAAAAAATAGTCCAAGAGTTTATAATACCAACTATGAAAAATCAAAACAGCAATCTTTTGCAGGAGTATTCTCATTGAGAATCCAACAATTAGAGAAAGCTTTGACACAAGTTTTGCAAGAAAAAAGGAAAGTCTCATGTCTCAACTAATTTCGGTCTAGATTCAGCCATGCGCGAGTTTGTAGAGATTTGATGAACTTGCACCTCATATGTTTCACAGTTCCTCTCAATAGGCTACCACCATTGAAATTATTAAGGATTGGATGCATAATGGAAAAGGTTAGTTCCTGTCTATCTAGTTCATAGGCCATATGTTGTGTGAACCTATGAACTATAGAGATAGGAACTAGCTTTCACCATTAAGCATCCTATCTTAAAAATTTCATAGTGGTAACCTATCAAGAAACCATACCTGAGGTACCGAGTTCATGAAATCTCTAAATGATTATACATGGCTGAAATTGACCAAATTCAGCTGAGAGTGGCCTTTTCTATATGAAACTTATGTCACAGAGTTTCCTCATATTGTTGGATTATTAATTAGAATACTCGTGCCAAAAATAGCCCAAGAACTCAACATGTCAGTCATAAAAACTTTGATCCAGCAAACACCAATTTAACAAAATACAGAAGTAGGATCTGCAGCTAATTTCTGTCGTAAATATAATCAAATTAGCGAGATCACTTCTCTCATCCATGGCTGTATATATGACAGAAAGAGACAAAAAGAGTATATCTCTATGCTGGAACCTGGAACTGGGTTATCTCTATGCTGTAATGATGCTTTCACCAAAAGGGCGCCTGGGATTTGCTGAAACACCTGCCAAAACATAACACAGTCATATAGATTTCAATAATATAAGCCTTTTCTATTCAAGCCAACCGAGCATACCGAAATGCGAAAAAATAAGTTATTTGAAGGAGAGTGCAAATAACTTGAACAGTTGGATGCCTCCTCCAAAGGGTTGCAAGTGGCAGCTCCATCAGGATGCTTTGCTTCATTCCTCAGGATTGTTTTGCACTGATCATTTGAGGCAGTGATCTAGTAAAAAGAGATTTTTCTACATGTAAGGAGACAGAAATATTATAAACAGTAGAGAAAGAGAAGTAAACCAAGAATCACGTTTCTTACATCAACAATAAATGAAGAGGCATTCAATTTACAGGATGCTCTGCCAGTGCAGAAAAAGGATTCAACAGATTGTAATTCATGAAAGCCATTGAATTGCCGTTGAAGACCCTGGTAGACAGTACAAATCCATTTGAGATGCACTAGTACAAACCCAAAGTATCACATGGTGTTAGTATTAAATTTTAAGAGACATACTGCACTGATTTATTTTGCAAACTTCGATAAATAAGCATTTGGTAGCCAATGCTTCCACTTATCTTCAGAAAATGGTAAATGCTGTCATGGCATAGCAGTAATAGCACCAAAAGGGAAGGAAGAGTTCTTGTGTTAAACCTAAAACTGTATAAACAAAAGGATTTCTGTGTCTATATGCAAATTCATGGAGCATGCATGCATGCCTTGACAAGTTCAGACTCGGAAGAGGGGGGATTAGAACAAGTGTGGCTGACCAAGTATATACCTTGAGCAAGGCCCACGCCTCTCCGTGTGCAAAACTTGTTGCTTCAAATATAGTTGGAGCAACAAAATAAATGACTTTTGGGACAAATTTACAGGATAGTGAACGCGCGAGGGACATATCCATACCTCAAGGGTGAAAGATATGTTACCCTTCTCAGGCACAAGAGGTGATATTATTTTCCTGACCAGAGGCACAAAAGACCAAGCAAGCCCCCACCGACATGTTTGCCCTTGGACAAATTCAGTGGTCTTTACTATGGTGACTCCAACATCACGAAGCTATGAGGTGAGGAATTTGAGGTTTGTTTTCCTTCCAAGCATTGAAGTAAACCACCTTCAAACAAAATGTAAACATAAAGACCAATGTTTCAGAACTGAGTACGTGGACAAGTTGGATATGAATAATAACAGATGTGATTGATGAGAAAGCACCGAAAGGACTCCTTCAACACTACACTATCTTCAATGATACGAGTGATAAAGGCCTTCTCTCCACCAGGGCAAACCATCTCCTCAGGAGTCCCGCCAAAAGAAGTTTTGGGATTCAGTCCTGCTTCCTCCATGGTCTCAAAAAATGGGGGATTACACATGCAGAAGTCAAACTTCTCACCATCTCTGACTACTCCAAGAAGTACAGGTGGCCCAGAATACTTCTTATTTGCATCCGATGGGAGATCAAAAGAAGATAAGGGCAAGGGTTCTGCCTCCTCAACCACACTCCCACTTCCATCCATTTTGCTTTTTCCATCTACTGACTCCCCACACTTTGAATCTTCAATAGAAAGGGTGCCTTGACAATTTGTAACCTCTAATTTCAATTAGTTCTGATATATGTTGATTACTTTTAACATTTCTCTCTGCCCACTAGCTCTAGTGCCACATCAGTCACATCTGCAACCAAAATCACAACATATCATCCAACAAGTTATAAACAACACTGCTCCACAAACAACCCAAAAGGGAAAGAAAAAGCTACCTGACCCAACAAAAGTCCATCCAAGAAGAGAGGCGCCAAGCAGAGGGTAAATGCAGTTAGCTCCAGTGCCTTTATCAAAACCTCTCACAATATCTCCATTGCTGTTATTATTTGGAATGATATCAGATGACAAAAGATCCTCGATCCAATGAATGTACTTTGATCTATTCGGCACCGTAGGGCATAACTGCCCATTAGGAATCCACCTAGAGTGTTCAATTCACAAAAGACACTTAATTAACACAAAACCTCATAAACCAAAAAACCTTAAATAAGAACTTTAACGTTCAAAAAAAGGCCAAGTCTTTATAACTAATTACAGCAGAAGAACCTAAGAAACCACCTATAATGTTTTATTCACATAAGATAGAAACTATAATGCATGCATAACCAACCACGACCAAGCTCACAGACCAAACAACCTTAAAACTCGCAAAAAGTCTCAATCTTTATGGTTCATTAATAACAAAAGAACCTCAAGATTTTAACTTGCACAGTTTTCACTACAAGGGTCCTGCTTAAAGTTACAAAACTTCATTTGTATCGTTAAAGTGTCGAAATGATTCTTACCAGTTGAGGCCATGATCATGGAGGAGCAGGACCCGTGTCAGTTCTCGGGTCGAGTTGAAATTGGTCCAGTCAATTCTGGGTCGACCGTCACGTGAGTAGAAAACAAAAGCCTTGAAAGATGTATAGAGGGAAGCTAGGAGAGCAAAATCAGGTGGGTTATCGGAGTATTTGTTTTTTGGGTGGATGGTGTCGGGTCTCTTTCTCTTGTTCTTCTTGCTTACCATTCTGTGTTTAGAATTTTAGAGAGTAGCGAGAATGGAACTAGCAAAAACATAACTATTCACGGAGAAGAGAAGAGAGTTGTTCTTGTCGACGACGAGTCTTTTTGGCAGGACTGGATTGGTTCAACTTGGGCTTTGTAGGTTTTTCGGCATTGTTTCAGGAGTGTAGTTATGCTTGATTCAGAAAACTCCTGATTGAGAGCATAATCCAGTTGATTTTTAAGTTGAATTGACAAAAAAAAATTCAGTTAAACTGTTAAAACTTTATTCATTCAATTTGATCGACTCAATTAACCTATATTATTTTGTATATCAAAACATGGTAAATTGCAGGCAGACTAGCTATCTCTTTATAAAATTAGACAAGCAAGTAGAAATGGTTTTATTTTCAATTTTGCACTAAACTTTTTAGCTCTGTAATTGAAATGAATTTCTACAGGTTGATGGACTTATGTAGAAGCATAGAATTGTGCTCTTGCAATATACAGTGGAGTTAAAGCATTGCATGTAAGAGTTTATAATATGATTAGTCCTTTTTATGAAAGCTTTCGAGACTTTCTTTCTACCTCTCCGAGCTTTCTGTTATTTAGGGATGGTTTTTGTGCTCTTAGATTGCACAGAGCTGGGCTAACTGTTCCTTCCTGAGCTGGGGTCTAGGCATTTAAGAGCTTTCTACTTGGGCCTTAGGCCTTTTGGTTAATGCACTCTATCAAAAAAAGGAGTGCTAGCTAATACTCCTCTGGATATCTAGGATTGTTGTCAAGTGAAAGTAATAAAAACTGAAGCAATTGCAGCAATTAAATGAAGATTATCTCTCTGATCTTGCTGAGAATTTCAGTTTTTAGAATCTGAATGCAATGCCAAACATGATAAGACCACCAATCTATCAGGTGTTTGGTTCAAGTCGCTTTTTAAACTTTTTTTTTTTTGAAAAAAATATTAAATTAATGTTTTTTTAAGTATTTTTTAAAAGTTTTGATATATTAAAGTTAATTTAAAAAAAAACATTATTTTATAGCACATTTTCAATTAAAAAATACTTTCAAAAGAACTTTATATTGCATTATCAAAAACACAAGCACAACTACAAAATAATAGACAAGTAGCCATATTTTTGCCTAAGGTAAGAGAAAAGTGGATATTAAGTTAATTGAACAATGAGAACACATGGGATTTTGGTGTTTGTCCATTGCTTGTCTTTTAATAAGAAAAAGTATTAAATTAATGATTTTTAGGTATTTTTTATTATTATTCTGATGTGTTAAAGTTAAAAATAAAAAAAAAATTAATATATTTTTAATTAAAAAATATTTTTAAAAATATTACATTACATTACCATTACAGAATAATAACCAGCTGGCCATGTTCTTGTCTAAACTAAGAGAAAAGTGCGTATTGAACAATGACATGACATAGATTTGGTGTTCGTCTATTGCTTTTCTCCCAACAAGAAGACAGAAAAGGACACAGCATCAACTATGTATTACATGATCAAATTAGCATCTTTGTTTATCTATGTTTCTTGATTTACATTTATCAGCAAAAAAAAATCATGATTGATTTTCATAGCTAGATACATGTATGAAATGACATAACCTATGGCTCCAAGAAACACAGCTAAAAGTGAAAATCGATGAGTCAAATCCAGCATTGAAAAGTAAATCCTGTTCTGTTTTTATTGCTAGAATGCATCATCTACAGAATATACTAACCAAAACTTCCCTGCATCGATGGAGAACATTTTTTTAGGTGTTAGTCCTGCACTGATGCGGTGAAGGAAGAAGAAGAAGTGGGACCAAGGTAGAAGGGAAGGCCTATCTATAAAAACAGCAAGCTGAGTCAGCACAGGACAGGATCCTATGGATAAGCATTTCAAGGCAACCAAATGTCAACCATAACTGGTGAAAACCAGAGAACCTAGTTAAATCCTCATAGGCTCATAGCTTCTCTATATAGACCATCGCATCCCCTCTCATTTTAGCCGTCACAAAATCCCTCTATCCAATCCTTTCATGCTTGCAACTTCTTCCACTTCATTTCCCCAGATCACCACCTCAAATAAACCTTCCTCGATTCATATCCACTCGTAGCATCTTTTTGACAGGAGACCAAAAGTGGGCATTGACTCAATGGCTACAACTTCCTCATTCTATGAAGTACTAGGGCTTCCAATGAATACTACTAGCCATGAAATAAAGGCTGCTTATAGAAAACTAGCAAGAACTTGCCACCCTGATGCTGTGTCTATGCATAAAAAAGAAATGTCAGCCTGTGAGTTCATCAAAATCCATGCAGCATATTCAACATTATCGGACCCTGATAAACGTGAAAGATATGATAGAGATCTGTATAGAAACCGTAGGCCTTTTGGGTCTTCTTCAGTGAGGTCAGCAACAATGGCAGCTGCGTCCGGTTATACCAGTAGGAACTGGGAGACTGACCAGTGTTGGTAGTTCTTTTTGTCCTTTTTATATTTCCATATTGTACGTGTGTAACGTTAGTGATTAAGCTAGCATGAAAATGGGTGTTGAACCCTTAAACTCTGTTCTTATTGTTGTGTGTCAATGCTTTTGAATGAAAACAGAGGAGATAGAACAGGGGAAAGCCAGAACAAGTTTGTACTTCGTAGAAATGGACATATACTTTAATGTGGATGTCTTATGTTACTTTTTGCTTGTAATTTGATAAGCCATTATCCTTTTTATTTATTTATTTATTTATAGTTTCAATAAATTAAAGTAAAATAATCGTATACGAATCATATCCTATCTTTCCACATCACGTAAATGAGTATCACTAAACTAGATATCTATTGGTAACTTTTTTGCTCCCTTTTTTAAGGTTGCCTATTCTATGCATGTAAGTTACAAATGGTGATGATGGATGAAATTTGAGCTTTTCTGTAAAAATCGATCATGCTGGATTCTCCGAGACAATAGTACTCAATGAGGCAGTATTTTTGGACAGAGAGCTCCTGCATTCTATGAAGAATAAACCTGAACGAGGCTTATATATCTAAATTCATGAAGACTGAACCTCGAACCTTGGACGGAGTTAGTATACTCGAATTCAGCTATTATATTTAGATGCATTATTTCTTATCATATCTAATTTACTTGCTACTAATTATGAAAACAAAACATACATGTATAAAATAGAAATATGCCATGATACACCCGAATTCGAATGAATTAAAGTTATATTTTATCCTTGATTTCGAATTATCTTCATGAATTTGAACTCATAGATCTCCCTTGTACCTCGAGCAGTATTTCAAATAATGGGATATTAGTATATGAGCCATGTGTTCGAGGATGTAAACCCCAAAATGAAGATAGTTTCAGTTGCGGAAACTTGTGAAAACAACATCCTAATAATGACAGGACGAGAAATGTCTTTTGGTTCCACATGCCAACGTCGGGAAAGCGACTTTTTTTTTTCTTCTCTTGTTCTTTTTTTTTGGGTTTGAAC
>Ga0307517_10012641_pt1 | contig 11559 bp, 9 predicted proteins | sample 23_EM_MG_FD_194515 | JGI IMG/M metagenome (GOLD analysis project Ga0307517, IMG submission 194515) | Populus trichocarpa ectomycorrhiza microbial communities from riparian zone in the Pacific Northwest, United States - 23_EM | ecosystem: Host-associated > Plants > Roots > Unclassified | place... | reverse complement strand
TATTTTTTTTTTTATTTTTTAGATTTGATCTCTATTATTTTGATTATTATTTATTTTATTTGAGATAATTTATGAAGTTATATTTTTTTTCAATTTCATTCTCATTCAACTTTTTAATTTGTACGATTTGTTCCTCATTATTTTAATAAACTTGAGAAAAATAAAACATTAATAAGTTATTTTCCAGCTCATTTTCCATGATCATAACCAAACACTGGAAAGTGTTTTCCAACTTATTTTCCATTACACTGCCAAACATTAGAAAATAATTCACTTTCCCAAAATTCACTTTCCAAAAAAAAACTACTTTCCAGCAAACAAACGGGGCCTTAGATTTGATGATTCCTTTTCATTTCTATCTCTCCAAACTGAAAAGGGTTGATTACAAGTTACCAGCTGGTAAATATCGCAACAGGTAATTAATTTCTCCACTTCTCTTTTCCTTGATCAACCTAAATTATTGATAAAATCAACAACACTGTAACACTAAGTCCAATTAAGCATATATGGTATTTTGTACATTATACATATTTTTATAAATATCTAGGATGTTTATAAAATATTTATATTAAATATCTTATAATTATAAGATATTTATCTTAAAAATAAACAAATATATCTAGGAGCATAAAAAGAGAGGCTAGATGGCCATAGCTCATCTCTCTAGATAACACAAGTCTACTATAAAACTTAAACAAGGTTTAATGAATATTTAAGATTACAAAATAATCATTCTCCCCGTCACCTGTTTAAACACTATACTGATTTAAGCATTAGAATGTTTTTCTTGCAATTGTCACTGGCTCACCAAGTCCTTCGGATCCAATTTTAGTAGCCCATAAAAACCGCCCATAATCTTTTTCTTATGGATTTTTTTAGTCCTTCAGATCCAATTTTATCAGCCCATGAAAACCACTCGCAATCTTTTCTTGATGATTTTTTCAGCCTTATCAATTGGCATTGTCTGTGGAAAATAAACAAAAAGTCAGTTCATTCAGTTTCTTAAAAAATAATTTCATGGTTGGCAATACATCTATGGCTACACCAACGACACATGATGCCAGTAGCTAAGCCAATGACATGTGATGCCAACAGCTAAACTAGCGGTTAATCGCTCAACTACTACCCACATGACTACGCCAGCGATTACGTCTGATATGGCTATGCCAGACACCCAAGGCAACACCCACGACTATGTCTACGACTACACTCTATGGTTATGCCCTAAGGCTACACCCATAAACAACTTTTCTGGCGACTTGTACATATAAAAGGTGTTGTCGAGACTTGGGAGCTCTGTTGATACACTAAAGGTAACATTACCCCCTATAAGTATTTCCTCCCCCACTCTTGCTAGGTCAAGTCTTCCAAAAACATCTATTTGCAAGACCTGGTACATGTATGAAAAAACTACAAAGTAATATTAATTCTTGGGCCAAGTCCAGTCGGGCCTACACGATGTTTTATACAATGTACACATCTTCGTAAATATATTTATAAATATCTAGGATATTTTAAGATATTAATATTAAATATCTTATAACTTATATATTTATGAGATATTTATATAAAACATATTAAAACTTAGATATTTCTTAAGATATTTATCTTAAAAAGGTCTATATAAACAAATATCTTTAAAAGGATAAAGAAAGAGGTCAAAAGGCCAGAGCTCATCTCTCTAGACAACACAAATCTAATGTAAGACTTGAACAAAACTTAAGGAACATTTAAGCCTACTGAATACAACCCGATTTCTATCGGGTCCACTAGACGATCCTGCCTTCATCCATCCCCGTATCTCTCCCTCAACCGACTATTATATGTCTCCTTAAAATTAAAAAAGAAATCATCAAATTCAATTCAAGAAAACAATAACTTACAAAAAACTTGTTGAACGAACATACCACGAAGTGTTGAGCGTGGTTGCTGACGAATTGTTGCACTCAATTTTGGCAGTCTTCACTTCACACGTGCGTCTCCATAAAAAGATTCATTGGGCTCGGCTCACGTCCAAGAGTCGTAGCTTATAAGATAAAAAATATTGCAAGTTAAATATATTTATAAATAACAACAAATTAATTAAAGATAGATGTCATTAAAATTAATCTTACCATCCGCTTCAAATGTGCAATGAATGGAACGAAGCTGTTGGTGTGTGTAGTAACCGAACCGTGAATGTTTTGGTTATGGTTCTCGGCACTGGACTGTAAGCGTCGTGTGAACAGCTCGGACATCATGTGCTGAATATACTATGCCCATATATCCTCCGAGATGTATGGCAGCCTAAAATCCCTCCAAACCGCCATGTTATTCCAACCTGGTAGAGCATTATCTCTAGCATAGTTTTTAGCTTTTTTTGCGCTTTATACCAAAAGTCACGCAATCTACATGATATAAATGTATTTTATATGAGTTAATGACAAATTAGATTTTAATATATAAATTGTTTTTAAAAAAAAATATCGTATTGTTTTTTATGCTACCTAGTTGCTACATGATTCTCTCACATAGTCCTCGCAACATTATCATTTATGCTATCCACTCGAATTTGTTCTGTGTATAAAAAATTTATAAAAAATAAATCAATAATTTCAATATAACATAAAAATAGTTAAAATTTTAAGTTAACACTAACCTCAAATCTTCTAAACCATGCATCGATATAAGGTTTCCAATCATGATGTCTGCAAACCTGGCTCCATTAAAACAATGGAATTTCTATCGACAACTTAAACATCGATGTTATTACTCGGGCGGCCTCAATGTTTATGAACCTGAAAATCAATAAAATTAATGAAATATTAGTTGTTCATAAATTATTAAACACAAACCAACTAAAATCAAAACAAACTTACATTGAAAGTTCGTCCTTCCAATGTGCTATATACCTGCGGGGGCATTGACCTTGCTGTGAAGGGACACCGCCTCTACGTTTTAGAACCGTGCTGGAAGAGACAGCGTCGTAAGTCAACGCAGGTGCCTCTTCTTGGTTGGAACCTAATGACACGTCATCATCGCTGCTATAAGAACTAGTTGTGATCATTTGTTCAAGACGTGCAGTTGATTTTGTTATATGCATCTACAACAAATTTGATGTATCACCATAAATGCTAGGATCTGAGATCATCTCTTGGATGTTGGTCTGTCCTTCAAGCATGCTCACCACTTCTGACATTATAGGCCATAGAGATGGAGATGCATTGGTGCATAAGAGAGCCAATTTGATGATCCTCTCAGCCTCTTCCTTGTTGAATTCAGACTGTAGCTTTGGGTCCACTATCTCCATTAAATTTCGCTTTTTTTGCACTCCATGGGCCTATGAAAGCAAAAGTATTTGCAAAGAGGAGTAGTGCCTAATGTATCATGAAATCTAGATAGCAACAAGAATAAACTTGTAACTTACCCAGTCAAAAAGACATACGAATTCATTTGTTGTGCAAAACTATAAACATCTACTTTGTCTGTTAAATAACCCCACAGCATATATTATAGAGCCATATATATCCTCTGAAATCAGAACCATGCCAAAGCTAAATTTTATGTGTGGTTAGGTTAACATGAGATCTCATCTGACGATCTTCTTTAACCAGAACCAAAATTTTATGTACAACTCAATCAACATGAAATCCCATAGGGCAATTCCATTTAATTAAAGCTAAAATTTGTGTGTGATTGGGTTAGCATGAGATCCTATCTAGCAATTTTCTTTAACCAGAACTAAAATTCTATGTGTAGCTCGGCCCACCTGAAATCCCATCCCGAGATTTCCTTTTACCAGAGCTAAATTCTATGCATGGTTGGGTTAACCTGAGATCCCATCTAGCAATCTTTTTTAACTAGAACCAAAATTCTATGTGTAGCTCAGCCAACCTGCATTCCCATCTAGCGATTCCCTTTTACCAAAGCTAAATTATGTTTGTGGTTGGGTTAACATGAGATCTCATCTAGCGACCTCCTTTAACCAGAACCAAAATTTTATGTACAGCTCGGTCAACCTGAAATCCCATCTGACGACTTCCTTGAACCAAAGCTAATTTTTATGTTGCGGTTGGGTTAACCTGAGATCCTATTTGGCAATCTCTTTTAACCAGAACCATAATCTGTTTATGTGTAGCTCGGATAACCTGAAATCTAATCTGGCGACTCCCTTTAACCAAAGCTAAATCAATGTATGGTTGGGTTAATCTAAGATCCCATCTAGCGGTCCCCTTTAACCAGAACCAAAGTTATATGTGTGAGGCTAAAGTTCATGTTTTTATCTATGGTCATACGTGGTCCTAATAGTTCGGGCCAAAATATAGATGTTTTTATTCGATCGTTGATTGATAACTTGACACAGTTGTAGTCCTCTAGTGTTTTGACTTATGATGTATCGAAAAAAAAAACAAAATATTCTTATGAAAGCAGTTTTGATATGGACTACAATGATTTTCCACCTTATAGAAAGGTTTTTTATTGGAGCACGCATGGAAAACTAGTCACCACCATCTCCTGGTGACAACCATTTCTTGGTTAATAGGCTTGTTTGAGATTGTGGTAGTAGCTGCGGTTCAAAGTGTTTTTCGCTTAGAAATGCATCAAAATGATGTTTTTTTATTTTTAAAAAATTATTTTTGAGATTAGCACATCAAAACGATCTAAAAACATAAAAAAAAATATCAAAAAAAAATTTAAAATTTAAAAAAATACAGTTCCAAACGGAGCCAACATCTCTAGTCACCACCTCTTGGTCATCGTAACCAGCCTCTCACACTATGATCACCTCACATCGTGACCATCTCCTCGCATGCTCCTTTTTGCATCTTTTGCTCTAACATAGTATTCTTCTCCGGATCCTGTATTTCTAACTTAAATATCATAGGGTCTCATATTCTGGTATTAAACTTGTTTTTATAGGAGATTTGATAGAAGTCATCTCGTCATATCACACACTAGCAGTCAAGTCATGATATTCCCCATCAGTCCAAGACACAGTCATGGAAGGCACTAAACAACTTCATTATTGTTTCCTTTTTAAAAACCTAATTTTACTCTCCATTAATTCTCATTTGGTGTAAATTATTAGAAAAGTTCTTGTGCCTGCATCCGAAATTAAAGTCATTTAATCTTATTAGTAAACAAAACCTCTCACCACTAGCCCAACTTTATTAATTTTATTAATTTAATGTATATTAGCAACCCTCGTGTTGTTTGATTAATTATATTTAATACTTTAAGTAAAGGCAAAAAAGCTTTTATCATTGAAAATTAGAAAAAGCGAACATATTTGACAAGATGAGATTCTGATTAATTTATTAATTTGTCCACTTTTTAAAAAAACTTTATTAAAATATAATTGCTTTCAACAGGTACAAGTAATCTTTCCTTTTATTTTTGATATATCTAATTGTTCAAGCAGCAAAACGAAAGGGCATAGAATTTTCCGCAAAGACTTTTCACAACTTCATTTCATTCTTGGAAGTTGCAATGTGAACTCAAGTATTACTCATGGATGCATGGATCAGTTAATAGCAATGGTAGTTTAATAGCAATGGTAATTTATATAATTATTAATTTAAGGTATATAAGATTAATTAAAATATGTATAAATTATTCCGAACATCCATTTTAATTAAAAAAAAAATTGATGCTAGTTTCTCTCTCAGTAATAAAGACATAGGTAGAAAGAACATGCTGCTTTTAAATGCTGATAGGTTGATGGATGCAGACATGACTTCTTTTTTCCACATTGGGTCCTGTTAATCTCATGGACTTGATCAAAAAGATGCATGGATCAGTCAATATAGATAGTACGTGAAGTGTAGATTAATTATAGTAATTCCCATTCCTGTCTTTCTTCTTCTTCTTTTCTGTACGTAGGTATAAATCTGGGTTAATTTTGCTCAAACCTGGTTATTAAACTTAGCCTGGCCCGGCAGGTTGATCTAGGACCTAGTTGACCCGGTAGCTAGACCGGTCCGGGTTTAATAAAAGACTGACTGGAAAAACAACCTGGCAAAACCCGGTCAACCCGGTGGGTCAACCCATGACTCTGGCGAGACCCGATGTTTTTTTTTTTTCTAAATGTGGGATTTGAAACCCTTTAATATATATACTTTATGTTTCTAAGAAAAATAATTAGACTTCATTTTTAATCCGGTCTAAAATGTGCCTGTATTATAAATAAGATTCCAACAATTTTCTACATGAATATAAATTGTTTATAAATTGTCTGATAAGTTTAAAAACAACTTTAAAATTTATAGAGATATTAATTTGATGAATCACTAAAAGGATAGTTTTTGACTTTAAACATTTCTAAGTAAAATATTATTAGATTTACTCGGTTAACTATTAAAAGTGATATTTTAAAATATTCAGTGTTTTAATTAAATCAAAATAATAATACTTATAAATCTTCACCTCGTATTTTCTTTGGCTCTCCTAGTTGCAGGTTGCAAGATGTTGAAATTTAAAAGATAAGGAGGCAGGCGCATATAGAGGCATTTGAGCTAGCCACAAATTTAATGACTACAAGCTATGTTGAATGATTCACATCACTAGCGGCGGCTGCTAAAAAGCATTTTCATGGAAAAACTCTCAGATATTTAAACCTGACTTGTCAGTTTATTGACTTGAAACTTGCTAAGAACATACTGAAAACGAGAGAGATTCCAATCAGAAAAGAGAGAAGGAAAAAGGATTTATACCTTAATCTCTTAATAAAAGAGACCCACAGTGCTTGAAGTTCTTTCCATTGTGATTTTTCAATGGTTTTTTTTAATCCGTGTTTGTTGACCGCTGGCTATAAAGTGCACTAAGAACACGAAGGTTTTTTTTTATTTACTTTCAATGCTGTAAAGTGCACTAAGAACTTCATCATCAATTGTTCACTAATTGCAAGTAGAATTTTCTGCTTTTTCTTTTTCTTTTTCTTTTGGAAAATACTGATTGAGGTAGACGTAGACCAATCTCTTTTGCACCTGGTCCTAAAGGACAACAAGCTATTTGGAGTTTATGATAGACTCAAATGCATGCATTTATATAGCTAGTTGGTGCATAATTGGCAGTTTCATACTTTTAGCTGGTTTATTTTTATATTTTAAAAATATTTTTAGAAAAAAATTAAATTTTTTATATTGTTTTTGTTTTAAATTAATTTTTTAATGTTTTTAGATCGTTTTAAAATGTATATGTTAAAAATAATTTTTTAATATTATTTTTAAATATTTTCCAATAAAAAATACTTTTTAAAATGACTGCTCACATTTATAAAATCACCATCGGTTTTAATGCTTCTGACAGTCATCATTTGCTTTGAATATTGAGTTTTTTTCCTAAAACCGTGAGCAAATTTATTTCTCGAACGAACAGACTCTTGTTATTTCACAAAAATAGTCTCGTGACACGTGGGTTGTGCATGTATTATAAAAAATAATAATTAATAATTATAGTTGTCTACGTACCTACATGTCGGTTGTGCATGTATTATAGAAAATAGTCTCATTACTTTTTAAATAATCAAAGAGATTTGAAAGTTTAATGGAGGACTAAATTAAAAAAGTTCAAGATCAAGAATTAAAATAAAAAGGGTGTTGAAATCCAAGGCTGAAATTGAAGTTTATCAAGGGCAACAATACATAAAATTAAAAGTTTGAAGCCAATCAAGGATGTAATTGAGAGAAATCACAAATCGAAAGATTAAATTGAACTTTACCAAAATGGCATTGTTTTGGTTACTGTTCATTTTCTTCTTATTTTTTTCCTTGAAAAGACTGCTCATGAATTACAATATTTCAGGGGCATTCAATGCTTCATTTTTCTACCAAATTTGACAAAACTTGCACGAAAATGATCGTCTAACATCTTATTACACCCCGGTGTGGTACTTTATGGCCAATTGACACCATAACGTCGTGGTACCGGCCCAAAGAGGCCTGTTTAGGTAGCCTTCAACTGTCAAATTTAATAGTTCATGATGCCTACTTTAAGCCAACGGTTGTGATCCTTCGGGGCTGAATCAAGGGCCAAGATTTGACACCATTAAAAACAAAATGTTTCTCTTTCATCCCCTATAAATAGGGGTGGATTCCATGCCCTGAGTGTGAAGAAAATCGGGTGAAAAGTTGACAAAAAACCAACCTCCCTCCCGTTTTTTTTCTTTTAGCCGACAATTCTCTCTCTTCTTTATCTCTCTCCACCGTGTTTTCAGCCGCCACAACCTTAGGACAACTGAACAATCACAACACAAACCCCTTTATAAACACATCTCCTCGCTGACAACAGAAACCATAACCGCCAATCTCTACTTCTCCTTTTCCACCACAAACTTCTTCTTTTTCTTGCACCACAGGAACCCAACCACCACCTCAGTATTGTCGTGTTCCACCAGCACTTCCATCGTCCTCTGCAAGACCAGTGATGACAGTCGTGGCCCATGTGCCAGGCGAGCTCCTTCTTCTCTTCCCCCTCTCATATGCATGTAGGATGTGAAATAATTCACGTCCTGCAATTGCTGGCTTCTAGTAGCAGATGCAAACTAGGCAGGACTCGTTTTGGCCTTGCCTAGATGGTTGCGACGGATCTAGCCCACACCTAAAGAAGAAGGAGAAGGAGGAGGAGGGTCTGTTGGGCCACTAGTTGGCTAACCCGACTGAGTTGGGCTGGACCCATTTCGACCCAGCCTGTATGGTTGGGCCAGGTCCAGCTCAATTTATATTTCACATAATGATAATAATAATAAAAACAAAAAAAAATAATTCCAAGGGTCATTTCAAAATATTTGTGATTTTCTCGCAAGTTTTTTCAATAGTTTTGTATAATATTAGGCTGTATATTTATATTGTAAGATACAAATCCGGTATTAAAATATCCGGTATTCTTCAAAAATTAAAAATTTAAAAAAAAATCTCAATTTTTTTTAAATTAATTTCCTCAAAAAAATAAAAAATATTTTGTTTTCATGCATACGGTCGAATCCTAAAAGTTTTCCAAGCATATTTTCATTAAAAAAACAAAAAAAATACATCTTTCTCATGTTTTAAAATGTAAAATGAATATCATAACCAGCTTATGATTTTCTCTAGGGTTTAGCCAAAGCACTAAAAATCCTTTACTAATCATTTTGTTCATTTTATATTTAAAGTGTTAGGATTTAGCTGTAAACTTTAATATGTGGAGATATAAAACTACATTGTAAAGTATATACCTTCAGGTATTAAAGATACAAAGTGCAAAATAAATGTGATACTAAAATTTAGACTTTAGAACGATTAGGATTTAAGTCGATAAGATAGAGACTTCCTTACAAAGAAAAATCTACTGTGAACCTTAGACAAGACATATCAAGACATTTCATTATACCTTAATTTATACACCTTTCAAATACACTACAACATTTAACAGTTTTATTGACGGACCTAATCCACATTCTGTCGGTAAAAAAAAATACCGATGGTTTTACAGACGGAAAATACGAGCAAAAAAAAAACTTCCCACTGGAAATATTCTGTCGGTGATCGTGGCATATGCAGTAAATATTTTTCAACTCTCGGTGAAATGCCGACGAACAATATTTGTCTGTCTAGGTGTCGGTAATTATCGGTATGCAGTAAATATTTTTCAACTCTCGCTAAATACCAACGAAATGTTTTCGTTTGTAGAGACGTTGATGATTTTGGCATTTCCAGTAAATATTTTTCAATTCTCTGTAAAATACCGACGGAGAAGGTCCATCTGTAAATCCGTCGGTGGTGTTTTAAAAACAAAAATTTTAAAAAATTATTTAGAATAAATAATATAAAATTATATAAATTAATAGTAAAAAAAAACCAATTATGCAAATAAAATTGTATTAAACATCAAAATATAAAAATAAAGTTAAACAATATTTATCTAAATATTCATCACAAAAAAAATTAAACTAGAACAATGGCGGAGCTGGAGGAGGAGGAGGAGGTGGTGTAGGTTGGTCGTTCTCGGGACTAAACGACCAAAAAGGAGGCGCACATGTATCACCCATATGTGATCTAATGTCCATGACCATTTGGCAGAGTTGTTCATAATTCACCGAGAGTCAGTCGTATTTTTCGGTGAGATGAGTTGTGTGTTGCTGCAAGGCCATGAACTCCTTAGATTGGGTGCTCGATACTGATTGGAAGCTCCCAACGGTTGAGACACTACGGGCCGCCCGCAAGTTCTCGGTCGTAGTGTTGGAGAGACCGTACACCTAATTTGTATCGGATCCACTAGACAATCCTACCTCCATCCATAAATGTGGAACGAAATCCGGATGGGTCGAAGGATCGTCCCCATATCTCTCCCTCAACTGGTTATTATTGGTCTCCTGAAAATGAAAAAAGAAATCATCATATTCAATTCAAGAAAAATAATAACTTATGAAATAAAATGGTTGAACCAAGGTTGTCAATTCCATTTCGGTAAGTGTTTTGTTTTTTCAATTGGAATGGAATGTTTCGGTTTCAGAGCGTTTCAAGATTGTACTTTTCATATATATATATAATTCAACAAACATAATTCAAATTCAAGATAAATTAATTATAAATTATGCCATATACAAACACAATGTCAAACAAATATAATTTTAAAATTTAAAATATTCATAAATAGTCAAGATTAAATAGAACTTTAACTTAAAATAATTCAACTTAAACAAAATACCAAAATATTATAAAAGTAAAATATTTTAACACAAAAGAAATATAAATCAAACCCGAACTTTTCACTTCTAAAAGATAAAGGGAAGCCACACAAGCCATTCACGTCAAAACACTACGACAATTAATTATTGAACGAAGGTAGAGGGAGTTGGAATCTGAGTGTCACATTTAGGTTTGTGATGTTTTGAATATAAATGAGTAGGAAAATACAATAAAGCCCTTGGAGGCTTAAAAGTAGGAATAAATAAATGAAGGGTATTGTAGTAATTGTATAAAGAGATGATATATATAAATAGAAAGAAGAAAAAAAAAGAAGAAGAAGAGATCTGAAAAATTTGAGAGAGAATCGGCAGGAGAGATAAGGGAGAAAGAAGAAGAAGAGAAAAGAGGGAAATTAGAAAGGAAATAGAAAGGAGTTTGAGGAAATAAGTAAAAAGGTAAGATTATGTATAAATATGTGTTAATTAAGCTTTAATTTTGATTTTGATAAATGTTAGGGTTATGAAATTTGTGTTTTGAGTTTGATTGATGAGTTAATTTGGATGTTGTAGGGTTAATTGTTGTGGATATTTGATTATTTGGATGATTTTGAGAGATTGAATTGAAAGATGATGATTTTGAGTTATGATTTTGTTTGAATGGTGAAATTGTGTTAGGAATTTAGAGAGAACAGTAGGTTTCTGTTAAAAATTCTGGGTTGGAGGTTGAAGATGACAAAATTTCGGTTTGGTCCCTCAATTTTGGAAAATTACAGTTTAGTCCCCAAACTTTGGAAAATTCGCAAATTGGTCCCTGGAGCCTATTCCGAAAATCTGAACAGAATAACATATGAATTATGGGCAGAATTACTGTATAGATATGAAAATTTAACACTTTCAATTTGGTCCTCCAATTTGAC
>Ga0307517_10012640_pt1 | contig 11559 bp, 7 predicted proteins | sample 23_EM_MG_FD_194515 | JGI IMG/M metagenome (GOLD analysis project Ga0307517, IMG submission 194515) | Populus trichocarpa ectomycorrhiza microbial communities from riparian zone in the Pacific Northwest, United States - 23_EM | ecosystem: Host-associated > Plants > Roots > Unclassified | place... | reverse complement strand
AGCCAGTTATGCAAGAAATTCAACATGTGGGTCAGCATTTAAAACAGATGGAACACATGGATTGTCTGTATCTACAGACTACAGCTGTGAGTGATTAGAGAAAATGCTTATATTATGCTGAATAATCAGTTTTTTTTCTCTGTCAAAATTGATATACCAGCTGAAGGCCGGCCTTAGAGAATTGTAACTTGTTGACATACGAGGGGAAAATCCCTCTTTATTATAAGCTGACTACCTTTAACGTTTGCTGAATCTACTTTTCATGCCAATCATTCGATTCATAATTAATCCAATCATTAAGTTAATCAAACAACGTAAATATATAGCCTTTTGTTTTGTTAATGATGCGATTAGCCTTTTGTTGTCCGTATGTTTATCAATTATTGCGATTTTAATAAAGTTAAATAAGGCAACCATGGAGGTAATCAAGCAATCTATGTAGCTTTCTTGATGTGATATTTCGTGTTGTTAATCTGAGGTTATGACGAACCCCTTTGTCTTCCATTGGTAACTAAGTTGAGTGCATGCAGACGTAAATTAGCTCCTTCATGCCATTAATTAATAGGATAAATAAAAATAAATAAGAAACCCAGGTTCATATTATCTATCCTCATAATTGTTTTCTGAAGGGGAGATGCTTGTGTTTTGTGGTCTCTTTATTTTGGTACACCTGCCCTACACAGGAAGCTTTTTTCATTATCATGTTGAACTCTATAGTTTATTTGGGTGTCAATCTCATGGAAGAATTATCACATTGAATGGACATGGATGTAAGAGTAGAGTCTAACTCGATATATTGAGGTCCCACGTCATTAAATAATAAGTAAATTAAGGTGATAAATTATATATAATATTAAAATTAATTAATTTTTTTAATTTTGGTTTTGGCAAGATGGTAAAGTTTTTAAGTTAATAAAACAGCACTAAGGTTTGGTTCCAACACCAATCTATTTGAATTTATTTTAATTAGCTAGGTTTTGACTTAACTAAATTGTTTTTTTTTTATGTAGTTTAGTTTCAAATTTAATTTGAGCTTAAACATCTGACCACCAAGTTTTAGGATCACACTACGAAATTGGATAGAGGTCACTATATTATTATTGATGGTAATAAGAAAAAAGAATTGTGTTTTTCAAAAAAAAAAATAATTCTTAGATGTTTAACATGACCTAAATGGGTTGGAATTTCAACCCAATAACATCACCCTTGACATACCTTTTCTATTTATTTTTTTTATATCAATGATATTGTCTTTCATTAATTTTTTTTTCTACATCCACATGCCAATGATGTTGCACATCACCAATATTTCCACTCTAGCGCACCTGACACAATAATTATAGCATGCTATAATAACCAATAACTACAATAGTTAGCCAATGGTAACATAGTAGTTTTATCCACCAATGATATGTTCTCCTTCTCCATGAGAAAAATCCAAGATTTAGGTGTATAAATATACACAGTCATCAAGCAAAATCCAGATCTGATTCTTGGACAAAGCTCCACTTAGCCATTGCTACACTCATGTTCCAGACTTAGGGCCATAAAAGGCAGTCGTGTCATTCTCTACCATAAACTCTAGCCAAAACCAGTCATGCCATCATCAGCTATAAAAGCTAGTCATGTTATTTTAGGTCTAAGCCCTAAATATTTTTCTTCATATATACATTTCTCTTGCATTTCTTTTCATATACATTACATTTTTTTATGTTTACCGACTAAAACATCGAAGTGTTCCTTGTTGCAATAGAGGGCTTGTTTTGTAGTAAAGCTTGTGGACTTGTGGTCAGGCCTAGTCACACCAATAATTTCAGTTAGGCCTAGTCATACCAGATACAGAAAATTCAAGTTTTATCTAAAGTTTTTTAGATTTCATTAGTGACATTGTTTGTGGAAACAAAATAAAAAGCTAGTTCATTCCCTAGGATATTCTAATTTATCAAAATTATTTTTCATGATGAAAAAACTCTAGGACATAGGAGAATAATTGATCTCCTCACTATCAAAACAACAACTCATCCAAATCTCTATTAACTCACTCATCAAGTGCAAGTGTTAAACAATGTTATTCTTTTCATATAAAAACAACTTCACACTCTTCTACTTTATTAACAGGAAATAAAAGCTTCATTATGTGCACTAGGTGCACCAAGGCAACTCCAGCTCTATGAAGAAACTGGACAAATCGATGTGCAAACTAGACACGATACTCTAACCTTGTGAATGAGTTACTCTTTCTATGAAAAACACTCCTCAACAGGTCTTACCCACAAGCATGGTTATCTCCATCAATCCTCCTCTTACTCTTGCTTGCATGCTCCTCGGTAAAAAAAATCGAGACGTGAGATGAGATTAGTAAATACACAGGCTCATGAATAATAGGCAGGAGACTCTTCATTTTGTCATAGATTATTGCATACTCAACTTTCCAAGAATTGTGTCGACGCAACGGCTAACTTGGATAATTATAATGGCCTTGCAAATCCTAAAGATCACATACAAAATGTTAGAAATATCATTGAGCTTGTGACACAAGACAATGATGTTATGATAACCTTGCCAAGAACTGTGTCGATGCGAGGGCCAACTTGGATAATTATGATGGTCTTGCAAATCCCAAAAATCACATACAAAATATTAGAAATATCATTGAGTTTGTGACATAAAATGTTAGAATCATCAATACCAACATGAAGAATCTACTCGAGCTCATTTCCACTAATGCTATAACAGTAGAGTCTATAACTACTCATTATAGGAATGCATGTACACTCTCCATGACATAACTCTTCTTAACATGAAACAAGTAATGGAGGACTATATTAGAGAAGAGGAAGCCAATGTGACTAGGCAAGGTCACTATAATTTTTTTTATAACAGAATCTCCACAATGCTATCAGGTATCCCAATAGAATATCCAAAAGAAACACAAGGGGGAACATTCATGATAGTCTAGCGTTCTTCAAGCTCCTAACCACACCTCTTATCACCACATATGCTGCGGTATTGGCCATCATTAAGAGAAAAGATTTCGCGCAATATATACCTACCTTCTATGAAAGTGATTCAAACATAGTAAGCCCTAACAAGTTTTATCTATTTCATCATGACCATTGACACAACACTAAGGAATGTCATCTCCTAAAAAAAGATAGAAAGATTGATCGCTAGAAATTATCTCTAATAATTTGTCATGAAAGAGAGATAACCAGAAAAAAGAAAAAAAGTTTGAACATTTCACGATGAGCTACCTGAAATCAAATAATCTCTAGATTATATCCAAAAATTGTATCTCCACCATTTAAATTTTTCAATAAAGTTGTGTTTCTCCATGAAAAGATCCATGCCGATATCTTCGTATCTTCATTTAGTATCTCTATGAAAAATCTTTATGACAAGATATTTATGTCTCCATTGAAATCTCCACAAAACACATCCATCAGGATCTCCATTCAAATCTTTACATCTCCATACAACATCTCCTTGCACAATGTTTTTTTATGAACACAAAACATTTTCCAATCTATATAAAATAATATTCTCTACTAGAACTTGATATAATATCATCTCCTTTGCATGAAAAACTCGTATGTTTACAAAAGGCACAAAGATGACATTTTTCATGCAAGCAAAACCACAAAAGGTAACATTTTTCATCCACAATAAATATTTCTTCATATTGATCAAAGTCTTCTAAACATGTCTATTTAATAGACTTGTAGGGCAAATAATGATACCAAGAAAAATAGTGTTTTTTTTTAAACAGTTAGAAATATAGCCCAAGGATACTGATACCTAGCACACCTTTTTATGTATTTTTTGGGTTTTTAGGAGCAGCGTACACAAGCTTTTCATGCATATAAATTTTTTTTATGCATACAAGAGTTTTTCTATGCAAGGTAAACACCATTTTCTACCCTAATTACATTTTTCATGCTAATATTTTCATCAATAGCAAGTATGCACAACAATCATGGTATGACACAATAATCAATGACTACTATAGCCAGTCAATGGTAACATACCAGTTTCTTTATAAATGATACATTCTCCTTTTCCATGTAAAAATTTCAATATCTATGTGTATAAATACATATGATCACCAAGCAAATTCCAGATATAATCCTTCACTTGAACTCCACTTAGCCATTGAAAACCAAGCTACACTCACATTCTAGGCATGATTCTAGGCATTAGGCTATAAAAGTTAATCATGTCATTCTATGCTATAAAAGCCAATTATGCCATCCTAAATCATAACAACCAACCATAAAAGTCAACCATGTTATTCTAGGCCTAGTCCCTACACTTTTTCTCTCCATGCATGCATTTCTCTTCTATTTCTTTTTATATACACTATACTTTAATTTCTTTTACTTGATTCTCCTGTTTTAATATTGAACTTGTAGATTCATGGTTAAGCACAGTCACAATTGTCACAATAATATCAATGTAGGACACAACCATGAGAAATCAAATTTTTATCCAAAGTTTTTTTCCAACTCCATCAATTATCATTACTGGCTGTTACTTTTTAGAATAGAACAATTGGTTGATTTCCAATTTATTGAGAAGGTAGCTTGTATAGCTCAATTTTTCGTATAAAGTTGAACCTAACTCTTTTACATTAGAAGGAATGTATCATTTTGATAACCTGGTAAATTTGACCTTCTTTTAATTACAAAAATAGTAGCAGAATGGACCCAGATAAATGCTTCACTGCGCAGTTGATGCTAGCACCGTTGCTTTTGAGATCAAATGCATGTACATCTGTGCACATCATCAATGCTAGCTAGATAATAACTAGAAATTGATGGTTTGGCTATTCTCAGCCAAATTTGACCAAAATCTTTTAATTTTAATGTTCGTAATATCCTTGTATTTTGATTTCTTCCTCTTTCTAACACTGTTCTGGGAACAACACTCATGTATTAGCACTGTTAAGATGAAACTTGCGAGGGAGAAGTAACAGTATCGAAGAAGTTGCTTGATGCTTCTGTACAAGATTTTAAGGAGATAGAAGTCCATAGAGTTAAAAGATCTGTCCACAACCGTGTCATAAGAAAGATGGGTGGGGAGTTCAGTTCACCTCAGACAGCTCAACACATAAAATGCCAAAACACGTTCAGAAGATTCCAACTACACAAATTAAAGCCAACGATAACAAGAACAGATGCATAAGTACTAGTCGTGTCAATTACAGTAACAGCATCTTTTATCTAGTCATTTTAACCTCTCATTCACGCTCTCTCTTTCCATGAAAGAGGAGGGAAGAAACAGTAAAAATAACTGTAATAACAGAATGACTGAAGATTAACCACAATAATTCAATCAGTACTGTTTATTATGAACTACATGGAAAAAAGTGTCTAGCTAGGGCTTAACCACCATAAAGGGGTCTTTGGAATTTGTGCGAGCAAGACTTTAAGGGTTCAAAATGGACAGGAACAAGGGATCTACGAAAAGATCTGGTCTTATTTGGTCGGTTCTACATGTCTCTTTGTGCTCTTCATCCATTGGTGTTGCTGCCCTTTATTCATGTTTTAGATGCCACTTTCATTCTATTGGACTTGGAACCAGAGCTTTAAATAAGTGAAGAAGCAAGCCTGAATTCTTCCATTGGAACTTATGCTCGAACCAATGCAGCTTTGCTTTGAGTTTTTCATCTCTTCCTGTTGATTTCTTAGTTTCCCCTGGTTAGTTTTTTTTTTTTTTTTTTTTGGCTTTGACATCTCCTTGCAAGCTGGAAAGATAGATCCACAGGAGGAACAAAAGTCGCAGGATCAAATTTAAGAATTAATTAATCCATGAATAAATTTAATAAGGAGCATGCTATAATATATATATATATATATATATATATTCAGGATGCTTTAGTCAATTACTAGTAGCATTTATTTATTTTGTGATTGCTACATGAGACAGGACATGAGGGCTTACCAGATGTTTGTAGGGCAGCTCTTGGTATCTATTTAATGGAAAGAACACAGGTTGCTGGTGAGCCCAGATGGACTAAGAAACTTTTGTCTTCGCTCATCCACATCCCACATTAGGTTACAACTATCCTGAAAATGATGTGTTTGTCATTGTTAGAAAAATGTCCTTAGCAATCATCTAAAAATCTCCTTTAACTGTAGGTGAAGGGTAAAAAATGTATACCTCAGTAGTGAAGGCAGAAGGCCTCATTCCTTGAAGTAAAAGTGAAGTTGAATTATCAATAAGAGGATAGTTATTTGCTGTAGCAAAGGAGGTAGTAGGAGTAGCGGTGGTGGTGGCGGCGGCGGCGGCGTCAGCAAAAGCTGTGGGTTGGATTGGACTGCATTGCTGCAGAGATGGCAGTGGTGGAGACATGCTACTTAATCTCTGCATATTCATGTCAGTGACAAAGATCCTCATCGGCTTTATTCATAAACAATAAAAATTGTGGTAAAAGTTGGACCAATTAATAAATGACCAAAATAAATTCTTTTTCTAGCCCATTATTACCTCTGGTCTGACCATGAATGCATCAAGCTCCATTCCAAAATCATAGAACATGGGATTAACAGAGGCAAGCTTCATGGATAAGAACTGTGAAAATTACAAAAAACACAATTGGTTTAACATCCATGCATTACTATCATGAACAAAAGAAGTAAATTATCATAGTTATAATTACAAAATAGAACACAGTAATCACCCCAGTACTTAACGTCTATTATCATTACCTCCACTTGATTTTGTAGGGACTGAACATAATTAATAATCTCATCCAACATAAGGGCCTTCCCAGTTACCTAACGTCAAACCACGCCACATGAGATGTTAGATGTATACATCACCTTGAGGAGAAACTAAAAAGATGACACTATACTTTATTTAGAAACACAAAGTTAAGCCAAGGAGCTGGAGTTTTACCTTGTCACAGCCAGGAACAAGGCGTTGTAGCATCTTCATTCTCTCACTGATTTTCTCTCTTCTTACCTAAAACCCATTAACAGGAAGTATTAAAGTATAACGAGACATGGATAGGCAGTACTGTGTAGGAGTTGGAACATAATTGATAGATGCAAGGTTAATTAGTTAACTTTTTGTGAGGGTAAAATGGGAAATTGAAATCTCAATCAAAATTAGAGTCTGTGAGCTTTGTAGGGGTGGAGCATAGTACCCTCTCTGCAAGGCTGTGGCTATCTGTTGCTTGGCCCCTCCTTGCTCTTACATGAACGTAGCCTGTTGGAGGCTCTTCAGGAACTTTCTTCACGGCTTTTGGCCTCTTCTCTTCTTGTTTCATGTCACCTCTGCATTTCTTTTGTCTCTTGCTTTTCACTTCTTTAACATCCTGTAACAAGAAAGACATACAAACAAAAACTATGAAGTAATGAATCATGTACTCTTTAAACAGAATTTGTACTGTTGTAATTAATGAACTTTGTTAGTTGCGGTCTACCTTTGATTGAGCAGAATTCAAGGACCCATTAGTAGTTTTCCTCTTCCTGTCCACGGGCGTCACTTCTTGAGTAACTTGCTCACCAGTTTCAAGCTTATCAACCACAGTTGAGGAGCCTGTGCTCTGTTTTTTAGTCAAGGAAGTCTCATTATCACTAAGAGACACCTTAGAGCTATGATCATGATGGCTAAATTCATGGAATCTAACATCAAGAGGAGCTTCATGAAAAGTTTCAGGAGGGTAAACTTGATAAAAACTGTTGGTATTGATGCCTCCAGCTTCATCATAAAACCAATACATGCTGTTGTTCATGTTCATAATAGGTGTGGTAATGTTTGGCAAGATAACTGAGTCAAGAAATAAAGGTGGGTGCTGATACGAAAAGGCTGCCATTTGAGAGAGAGAGAAGCCTTGGAATTGAAATTATTGCGCAAGTTTTCAAGGAAAGTGATTGAAGAGAGAAGCTGAGATGGTTGTGATGATGAGACTTGGAAGGAGCCAGAAGTAGAGTCAGGAAAAAGTGGCTCTCTGTGACCAAAAACTAAGAGGTCCCCAGGCTTATATAAAGATCAGGAATGAGAGAGAAAAACACACTATTACGCAAAATCCATAAAATGCTTCTGTTCATTTGACTGGTCTCATTAATCTCTCTCTCTCCCCCTCAAAATTAAAAAAAAAAAAAAAACACTAAAATAAAAATAAATTGGAATATTCATTCCCACCAATAATAAATTTAATAAGAAAATGTATTGAATTCATTAAAGACAAAATGAAATTTATTGTGTCTTGTCGTCTCTGTTGCCCAAGTGATCAATCACCTAAAGTTACTCTGTCTCTCTCTCTCTCTTCTTTTATCTTGCTAAGCAAGGATGAGGCTTGAAATTATTTACGGAACTCATTAGATTAGACTCAGAAACAACCCAGCATTCCCCGAACTGACCTTGCATCCTCCTAGACCGATCACGCTTCCCCTCTCCTCGTTAGATTAGCTATGCATCCTTTGGGATTGACCTCCCAGACTAGCCACGCATCCTCCCAGACTAGCCACGCATCCTCCTCCTTCAGTGGATTGGCCACGCATCTCCTTCCTTGGTGGATTGAGCTCACGTCCGCCCCGACTACACACCTGGTACATTACCCCCTGGTCAAAATTAGTTTACTCGCCATCATCAACTATGAAGATAAAATGTACAGGCACTTGATATTCATATATCCTCACATCATAATGGAGCTCAAAGAACGACGTTAAGGCATACTATTGCCGGAACATGACCACATGTCGCCCTCCTTTCTCAGTCAGCAGCTATTATCCCACATAATTGCCTCTAAACTAGACCAAATAGTGTCTTGCAATCTATATATGCCCTTCATTCCACACTAGTTGATGTACTTCACTTGTATAAAACACCAGGTAAAAGGGAAATATACTCATTCCATACACTCCACCTTGTTATACATTCCACCTGCATTTATCATCTTCTTTTTTAATTCACTGCAAACACCCACAATACAACTTCTATAAGCTTTATTCCTTCTATACTGGTACTAATTTAAGTGACATCCAAGTCTTGCAGTCTTAATCTCCGGACTCATTCGTTAGTCTTAAAAATTAAGACGTTGATTTTGTGAGGTTTTTCACGAAGCTCTTGAGTTGGGTTTCAGTAGGTGTCATAAATGATTCAGAAAATTCAAAGATAAATTAACTACTTATGCTTCTGTATGTTGTATAATAATGATGATTAAAGGACAGTAGCTTTGGCAGCCCCTTTTCCTGTTTAATGTCTTTTATATATATATATATATATATAGAGTACTTATGCTGCTGCTCTGAAATAATGATACTTCTTTTAAGCTACCTTTTAGTGTGTGTTAAATGTCTAATTAATACACATTACACTAATTCTGGTCGGTATTTTACGGTTGATTGTAAACAGTATAACCAGCACTAAAATAACTATTTTACCCTTCAAAAACCAAAGGATTTAACATACACTCAGGGATAAAGTGATATTTTCACATTTTATTACATAGTATAATTACACTCATACCATTGAAAAAAATAAAACAACACAGCCGATGTCTAATGTCGTTTCAGAATTTTCATATTTTTTATGTAATTACCGCATAAGTTTTAAGATCAATTTTTTTTTTGCCTAATGTCAAGTATTTTTTGGTTTTCTAACCTCGATTTTTTTTATAATTATCACATGGAGTTCAGAATATTTTATTTTTTTAATAAAAAATAACTGGTACATATATGTGGAAGGAACCGCACCCTTCTAGAGACACGGGCAGCGCCTCCTTGACCCGCCGTGCAAGTGCAGGATGGGAAAAAAAAATCTAGTTGTATTTATTTCAAAGAGAGCGGTGGAAAGAAGAGGATCGTTATTTTATTCAACTTTGCTGTAAAATTGTAATAACCTGCTTGGGAAGCACCTTCGATTAAATTAATTACTCCTATATGTTTAGCTAATTTGAAATAAAGTTTATCTCCTCTAAATTTACGTGACAAATTCCAAAAATAAAATAAAAACTCTTAATTAATGTTGTGGATATTATTATTTCATTTTAGATTAAAAGTTCAGATAATAAGGAAATAGTAATAAATATTTCTAAGCTTTTCATTTCTGAGTTCCTCGAGTTAAATTATATCTAAGTCTTAGATACATTATATTCCATATACTGTCTTTGAACTATGCAATTTAGTAGCATGTCTCTCATTTCTTCAGTAAGAAATCACAAGTTTATACCACAAAAGAATATATAATGCTTAATTTAAGCGTTGGTCTAACTAATTGACGAGTGATTTTACTTTTCTCCTTTAATTAACTATAATATTAGGCCTATATAGTTTTGTTTTGCAAAATTCTCTAATTTTAACATGGATGGTCTACTTTTATTTAAAGTCAGAGAAATAAAATAGAATTTTGACGTGCACAGCTTGTCCCAAGGACATAACTCGACTGTCATAATAAAAAAAAAATCAAATTAAGAAATAATTTGTTTATATATATATATATGGAAAATTAACAAACTTTTATATAAGGGAAAGAAAAACCTTTAATTACAACCTCCCAAAAATTAAAAAAAAAAAGGTTCCGTCAATTAATAAACAGGAATAGAGAGAATCCAGCTGACTATAAAAAGTCTTAAAAAAGAAGTAGACAAGAAATAGGCGAGCTAGATTGCTTGAGGGCACCGTGAATCAAAGAAAAAATTGCTTGAGAGCACCGAAGGCTTGAGGCCAAGCCTACTTGATTCAAGAATGAGACTGCTCAAACACAGGCCTCAAGAGGAATGCTTCGGCCCATGATCTTAATGATACCCTCTTTTTTTTTAAATACCCTCTTAATTGTCTAATTATTATCCTTCAGTTCAAGTAATAAAAGATATCATAACAGTCATTGGGGTTAGAAGTGAATATATGTGGCAAGGCAATACTATTCTCTAGAAATTATGAGCATTGCAGCTTTTGGATTTAGTCCACCGAAAAATTCTAAGATTCACTTGATGCATGTTTCACGTTTTCGCCCAAGCGGCAATGCTCCTTTTCCACAAGGTCAAGTTATGAATGGAAATCGCTAGAAATGGTTGTGCTTAATTGCGCACAAGATCCGATGAACTAAGAAATATATATAGAAATTACGTGACAAAAGATTGAAAAACTATAGCTAGTCAACTGAGTGGCAACTTACAAGACAAAATTGACGAGGAAAACGAGTTTTGGGATTGGTTAACGTTTGGGGTTACGACAATGACGATGACAATGGCCAAGTTTCAGGAAAGTTGAGGCATCCACATTGTTGCTGAAATTCGCAAAAGTACTCGCTACCGTTGCCATGGTTGGCAATTGCATGGTGGGACGAGTAAACTTGTTTTCACTTGAGTTAATTTAAATTAAAAAAAGAAGATGTTCAAAATGATTTTATTTTTGAAAAAAAATATAAAATGTTAACGGGTTTTAATTGAATTCATTAGATCGTGAGTGAACACGTCAAATCAATCATGTTGTGGGCTAATCTACATACTCGATTGAGTTAAATCAGATCAATTTCAAATTGTTTTTTTTTATTAACGTGGATGTCCGGGTCAACTTACGTGCATTTCAATTAATCTTATAGGTCTTGAAA
>Ga0307517_10012639_pt1 | contig 11559 bp, 9 predicted proteins | sample 23_EM_MG_FD_194515 | JGI IMG/M metagenome (GOLD analysis project Ga0307517, IMG submission 194515) | Populus trichocarpa ectomycorrhiza microbial communities from riparian zone in the Pacific Northwest, United States - 23_EM | ecosystem: Host-associated > Plants > Roots > Unclassified | place... | reverse complement strand
ATACAATATGATATCTGGCTGGCCAAAATAAAGGCCGATTGCTCCAAATTCGCGATCGAAGGAGGGGAGGTTTACCAGGGCGCTTTTGAGCATAATTTTAAGACGGGTACTTCCACGCTTGCCGTAGGTGTGGGCATCAAGGCTAAATTCTTCGCAAAAGTGGGCAGCGCCAATATCAAACAAATGGTATACGTCTCCTGGGACGATAATAACCATTTTACCGATTTCGGCCTGAAAGGATCGGCCAGCGTCAATATCGGCGACACACCCATCGAGGTGGCGGGTGGCATTGCGAAAGTGGGCGGCGTTCTTGCAGGGGTGGAAGGGGGGTACACGCTGGGGGTCAATTCCGGGTTTAATTCCTCGGTAAAAGGAAAGGGTATCCTGTCGGAATTTGTTAAGATCGATAAACCTTTGCCGTAAATGCGTTATCACATTGCAGGGGAGATAAAAAAACCCCGCAAAGAATTGCGGGGATTTATTTCACTTTGAGCAACTTGCACCTTGTCATTAACATTCAGGATATTGGATGATTGCTTTCAAAGGATGGGACAGGTTCTTCGGATATTAGATAAATTCTACGGTCGGGTGATTGGATTTCGGTTTTTCTTAGGATCTGGTCTCTTGGTCTTCTGATAAAGATGCGTTGTTGGCAGCAGGATTGCAAGCTTTCGCTTGTGTGATCTGGCCGACTTCTTAATAGGGGCGTGTTTAGGTATATATAACCTCTTAGGGGGATCTCTAACTAACGCTTTTCCCCCTTTTAAGATTAATTATATAACTTCATGCTATCTATGGACAGAAGGAAATTTGTACGATCGTCCCTGCTCACCGGCGCGGTGCTGGGCAGTGGGATACCCCGGGCAGCCGCGGCTTCCGGCGACAACAGGAAGTCTATGAAACAACAATGGTATGAACTACGGACCTACCAGTTCAGGGAGGCGGGACAGCAGGCGCTGACCGGCGCCTACCTGGAGCAGGCTGCGATACCGGCCCTCAACCGGCTGGGCCTGAAAAATATCGGCGTCTTCTCCGAGCTGAAGCCGGAGGGCCCCGTGGCGAAGACCTTTTTGCTGATCCCCTTCGATTCTATCGAAGCATTTACGGGCCTGGAAGCAAGGCTGGCGAAAGATGCCGTCTATACGAAGGCAGGAGAGGCTTATTTATCCGCCGCTGCCAACAGCCCGGCTTACGAACGGATAGAAAGTTCCCTCCTGAAGGCATTTGCGCATATGCCTTCGGTGGAAGTACCCGAAAAAAGAGAGCGCCTCTTCGAATTACGTATATATGAAAGCCCTACGGAGGCAGCGGGCCAAAAGAAGATCGAAATGTTCAACGAAGCGGGGGAAATAGATATCTTTAAGAAGATCGGCGCCCGGCCCGTTTTTTTCGGCGAGACCCTGATCGGTCTGCGGCGGCCCAACCTGACCTATATGCTTTGCTTTGACAATATGGAAGCACATGACAGCCATTGGAAGGCCTTCGGCAGCGACCCCGAATGGAAAAAGATCAGCGCTATCCCGGAATACTCCGATGCCCGGCTGATCTCTAAGATCACCCGTGTCTTTCTGACCCCGGCTGCCTGTTCGCAGATCTGATATAGTCCGCCACCTGCACCATCGGGGCGATCCAGATCTCTTTTTCATGCTGCTGCAGGAAATGTAAGAGCTGGCTATGGTCATCCAGTCCTACGTTGATATTGTGCCCGCCTCCTACGCCATGAAAGAGGAAGACGAGCAGGGTATGGGATTGCATGGCTTTCTTTACCAGGTCGATCATATAAGCGGCCGATTGGCCATTGATGGAATAACAATCGATGTTATCGAGGTCTACCTCTGCGGCCGTCTGCAGACCGGGGCTGACGCCTCTGGCCCCGGCAAAATCATTTCTCAGTCCCTTATAAAATAAGCTGTCGCTGATGGTACGGTCCCCGCAGGGATAGGCGAACGTACGCCGGTCCTTTCCGTCGATGGCTTTCAACAGGGTATTGTTCAGCCGGATCTCGTTCACTGCACGGCTAAGGGTGTATTTGCTGAGGTCATTGTCCGGCGTTACGAAGCCGCGGCCCGGTTTGCTGCCATCGCAGGGATGGAATAGTGCATGATTCCCCAGCTCATGTCCTTCCTGCGCCGCCTTTCTCCATTCGTTCATGCGACGGTTGAGCACGGGCGAGGAGCCGATCAGGTAAAAAGTTCCCTTAAAGCCGAAAGAATCCAGGGCGGGAATGACATGGTCCAGGTCGATGTCGATGGCATCGTCATAGGTCAGAACGACGGCGCATCGTTTGTTATTCCATGCAGAGGCAGTTTGCGCACTCGTTGATGATCCCGCTACCAGCAGGAGGATAGGTAATAGGTATTTTTTCATATTATCATTTTGCCTTTTTTCGATCGCGGCGTCCCCATTCTGCCATGGCCTGCAACACCGGTGTCAATTCAATACCGGAGGAACTTAGCGAATAGCAGACGAAAGGCGGTACGACAGGCTTGGCCTTTCTTATGATCAGCTTATCCTCCGCTAATTGTTTTAAATGCGTGATCAGCATTTTCTCCGTAATGGCAGGGATCGCCCGCCGCAATTCTCCATATCGTTTCGGGCCGCTCATCAGGTGATACAGGATGATCGGCTTCCAGTGCCCGCCGATCTTATTCATTACATAGGTAACGGGGCAGAAGAGTGCTGAGAACTCCTTGTTGGCATTACGGGTCGAACTTTCTTTTATTGCTGTCATACTACATACTTTGGAGTAGGTACTTGTATATAAGTAAGTACAAAGGTAACTTTGTTCCTGAATAAAAAAAACGAATCATGAAAATTACAGTAACAGGTTCTTTAGGGAATATCAGCAAGCCATTGGCAGAGAAGCTCATACGGGCCGGTCACCAGGTCACTATCATCAGCAGCAATAAGGACAGGGTAGCTGAGATCGAAGCCTTGGGCGCTAAGGCTGCCATCGGCTCTGTGGAAGACGGCGCCTTTCTTACAGGCGCTTTCAGGGGCGCGGACGTAGTCTATACCATGGCTCCTCCGAATTTCAAGGCTGCCAATTACAGGCAGTATATTACCGGTACGGGTCACCATTATGCGGCAGCTATTCAGGCGGCAGGTGTTAAACGCGTGGTGAACCTGAGTAGCATTGGAGCGCACCTGCCGGATGGTACAGGGCCCGTGGCCGGACTTCATGGGGTAGAACAGATCCTTAACAAACTGGAAGGGGTATCCATCCTGCATCTTCGTCCGGCCTTCTTTTACACGAATTTCTATCGTAACGTGGACATGATCAAAACGGCGGGGTTCCTGGGCGCCAACTATGGAGAGGATTCAACGATAGTACTGGTCCACACCGAAGATATCGCCGATGCGGCGGCAGAAGAGATCCAACGCCCCTTTACAGGTACCGGCGTACGGTATGTGGTCAGCGATGAACGCACCGGCACCGAAATAGCCTCTGTCATAGGCGCGGCCATCGGCAAACCCGGTCTGAAATGGGTTGAATTCACCGATGAGCAGGCTTTGAATGGGATGATACAGGCAGGGTTGCTGGAAGATCACGCTAAAAATTATGTGGAACTGAACGCGGCTGCACGCAGCGGGATACTGTTTGAAGAATATTATAGCAACAAACCCCTCGAACCCGTGAAAAGAAAGTTCGAGCAATTCGCGACGGAATTCGCCTCCGCTTATCTGTCCGCCTTATAGCCTCTTACTGAATAGTAGTAGATATAGAGATAGCAGGGCAGGGTGCACAGGATGAAGGAAAGGCCATTGGGCAGGTGCAGCTTGTCTTTCAGGGCCCCGTATAACAAAGGAATGAGGGCTCCCCCGCAAATGCCCATTATCAGCAGGGCGGAGCCCATTTTTGTGAACCTGCCCAGCCCCCGGATGGCGAGCGGGAAGATGGCGGGCCACATCAGGGCGTTGGAAAGGCCCAGCAGCGCGATAAAGGTGATGGCGACAAATCCCGTACTGAAATAAATGCAGGCGCTGAAGAGGATCCCGGTGATGGCGGAGATGCGTAAGGCGGCCTGCTGCGATAGATAGCGTGGAATGGTGAAAATACCTACAATATAACCCGCCAGCATGGCCAGGAGGGTGAAACTGGTGAAATAGCGGGTCTTGTCCAGGCTAATGCCGCCCGCCCTTCCGAATATGCCGATGGCGTCGCCTGCCATTACTTCCACGCCTACATATAAGAAGAGACAAAGTACGCCCAGCAGGAGGTGCGGGAATTGAAGGACGCTTGTCTTAGGGGACGTCGCGTGGGAGCTGCCAGCTATACCGCCGTCGGCATCCTCTCCGTCCGTGTTGATCTCCGGAAGGGAAGACTTTTTGATCAGGATGGCGAGCAGGAAGAGGATCAGGGCCATGATGATATAGGGAAGGGTCACCCGTCCCGCCAGTTCCTTCAGCAACCCTTCTTTCTCCGCTGCGCTGGATGCCTGTTTGATCTTTGCTTCCAGCGCGGGTGCGTTCTTCAATGCGATAGCGCCCAGGATCAAAGGGCTTAATGCTCCCGCCGTCTTATTACAGATCCCCATGATGCTGATGCGCCGGGCCGCGCTTTCGATGGGCCCGATGATACTGATATAAGGATTGGAAGCTGTCTGCAATAAGGCCAGGCCCATGCCCTGGACGAAGAGCCCTGTAAGGAATAAGGAAAAATTTCTCGTATTGGCTGCCGGCACAAAGAGGATCGATCCGATCGCCATGACGAGCAGGCCCAGCGCCATGCCGTTCTTAAACCCCGTTCTTTTCAGGATCTGTGCGGAGGGGATAGCCAGGAAGAAATAGGCCATATAAAAGGCAAAGGTCACAAAGAAAGCCTCTATATCGTTGTCCAGCTGGCAGACCAGCTTGAGGAAGGAGATCAGGGTGCCGTTGAGCCAGGTTACGAATCCGAAAACAAAGAATAATACTCCGATTAAAAAAATGGATCTCCTGTTATTGTTTTGGTGCATCTGTCTTTATTTTGGTTTCGTGTATTACCAATTGTGAATCGAGAATGATCTTATAATACGTCATGTTCGCCTGTTCCGCATCGGATTTCGATAATAGTTCCAGCAGGATCTCTGTCGCTTTTTGCCCTTGTAAATAAGGGAATTGCTCTACAGAGGCCATGGGGGGATAGGCCGTATAACTGCTGATGGGCAGATTGGCATAGCTGACGAAACAAAGATCCTTGTTGATCTTTCTTTTATGCTTGATAGCGCATTGTACGGCATCCATCGCCACATAATCGTTAAAAGCAACGATCGCCGTCGGCTTTCTTTTCGATCGCAGCAATTCTTCCGTAGCCCGGAATGTGCTTTCCGGCGTCAGGTCCGTATTGACGATCAGGGAAGGATCGAATTTCAGCCGGCTTTTCGACATGGCCTGCTGGTATCCCTGCTTACGTTCCTGGCTGGCGAATAGCCGTTCTGGTCCATTGATCATGCCTACGACGCGATGTCCCTTTTTAAATAAGTAATTAATGGCTTGTATAGTGCCCGATCCCATATTGCAGGCCACATAATGGATATTGGTCATGTTGGGGATCCTGTCGAAGAAGACCACGGGTATATTATATTTCTTCAGCGCCTCGAAATGCCCGTAATCATTCGTATTTTTTGAAATGGAGACCACCAGCCCGTCCACCCGGTGGTTTTTCATGGTCTCCACTATTTTCCTTTCCCGCGCTTCGTCATCATGGCTCTGGCCCAGCAGCACGGTGTAATTATTTTTTTCCGCACTGTCCTCGATACCGCTGATAGACGCCGAGAAGAAAAGCTCGGACAGCTCCGGGAGAATGACGCCGATCGTATAGGTCTTTCTCTGCTGGAAGAAGAGGGCCGTTTGGTTAGGTTCGTAATTCAATTGCTTGGCCAGTTCCTTTACTCTTGTCTTCGTACGCAGACCGATGCCGGGATGGTCGTTCAACGCCCGCGAGACGGTGGATATGGATATATTCAGCTTCGTGGCAATCTCTTTGATCGTAGGCAATTTGGCAGACATCCCTGAAATTTCACAAAAGGTAGAAGTTTTTAAGTTAAAGTTTGCATCTTACTCAAACGTTTGCATAGAGGGGAGAATGATCGGCGAGGCCCGGGGGTAGCGGTTTTCTGAGAAAAATTAGGCAACTTAGGATGGAAATAAACCAAACTGCTGCTATGCCACTCCCGGTCTCACCACCTGCAATGCCCAAAGCTCCACGCGTTTTATCGCTGGATCTGATGCGAGGGTTGATCATGATCCTGCTCGCGGCGGAGAGCTGCCTGCTCTATGAATCCCTGGACGAATTGTCCTGGCCGGGGATCCCGGGCCTGCTGGTAAAGCAATTCTTTCATCATCCCTGGCATGGGTTGCACGCCTGGGACCTGGTGCAACCCGCTTTTATGACCATGGCGGGCGCCGCCCTCTATATCTCTTATCACTACAAGCGGCAACGGGGGATCGGCCACGGACAACAATGGAAACATATACTCCTTCGCTGCTGCAAACTGTTCATTTGCGGAACGGGCCTTCATTGCATCTATGCCGGCCACCTCGTCTGGGAATTATGGAATGTGCTGACACAGCTAGCCTTCACGACGATCATCGCTTATTGGATCATCGACCGGTCGAACACTTTCCAACTGACCGTTGCCGTCCTGCTGTTATTGCTCACGGAGGTCCTGTACAGGACGGTGCTGGTCCCGGGCTTCGACCAGCCTTTCACGGAATATAAGAATTTCGGCGCCTGGGTGGACACGCTCGTCATGGGAAAGATCAACCAGGGGGGATGGGTTTTCATAAATATTATCCCTACGGCCGCGCATACGATCTGGGGCGTACTGGCAGGAAGATTATTGATACAGGAGGTCCCGCCGGCAGGTAAGATCCGCAAACTCCTGGTGGCCGGGCTTATCGGGCTGGCGATCGGCTATGGCCTGGACCTCGCCGGCATTACGCCCATCATCAAACGGATCGCTACTTCCTCTTTCGTCTTTGCCTCCGGTGGATGGGTAATGCTGATCTTGGCCTTTTTATATTGGCTGGCGGATGTAAAGAAGATGAACCGGTATGCCTGGATCTTCACTGTCGTGGGTATGAATTCCATTTTCATTTACCTGTTCTTCGAGACGGTGGGCCACCAATGGCTGAACGGGGCCGTAGGGACATTTGTGAAGGGAGGTACGGGCCTGGTGGGGGTATCCCTCTCCGGGCAGGCTTTGTTGACCGCGCTGGCAACTTTGTTCGTGGAATGGGCCCTCTGTTATTGGCTGTATAAAAGAAAGATCTTTTTTAAACTCTAAATCGATGCCATTGAACTTCCTTTTACGTCTTTTCCTGTTGCTCCTTTCTTTGGATGCCGGCGCGCAAACCAAAACGGTCCTGTATACGCCGGACGATTCGGATTTTACGAACCCGGAAAGAGGTTTTTATATTCCTGCCGAGGGCAAGGCGGGTAATTTTATACCCCTGGATGTCCGGAAATTGCGTGACTACCGGATGAGGGAACAGAAAGTAGGGAAGGCCAGCTACGGCGTTAAAGTCACCCTGATCTACCGTGGCTATGAACTGAATATCTTTAAGAACAGGCCCTTGTCGGACAGCTTTTTAAACAGCCTCCAAAAGGATTTCGACGTCATACGGGAAGCCGGTCTGAAAATGGTCCTCCGCTTTGCCTATACCAATACTGCCCGATCGGGTAATTGCAAAGGTGAATACAGTATCTGCCCGCCTTACGGAGATGCTTCTCCGGAAATAGTCTATAACCATATCCGGCAGCTGACGCCGATCCTGCGAAAGAATGCAGATGTGATCGCCGTATTGCAGGAAGGATTTATCGGCATCTGGGGAGAGAATTATTTCACCGACTATTTCGGTGATGCGTCCACCAGTGGAGCAGGAAGGATCCTGGACAGCAGTTGGCAGGAGAGGGGCCGGCTCTTGAAAAAATTACTGGAAGCTATGCCTTCGGACAGAATGGTGCAGGTTCGTACGCCCCAGATCAAACAAAAATACGTCTATGGACCGACCGCTTCCGTGACCAGCGCAGCTCTCACAGAAGGCGCTGCATTCACCGGCGCCGATGCGGCAAGGATCGGCTTCCATAATGACTGCTTCCTATCCGGGCCTAATGATTATGGGACCTATGAAGATTATGGCAGCACGGCTACTCCACGTCAGCCGGCTAATGAGATACTCCGGAAATATATCGAGGCCGACACCCGGTATACCGTCGTGGGCGGGGAGACCTGCGACGACGCCTTTAGTCCGCAGAACGATTGCGCGCCTGCCGGGCACGTGGAACAGGAAATGAGAGCGATGCATTACAGCTTCCTTAACGCCAGCTATAATACGAATGTGAATAATGATTGGGACAGCGCCGGTTGCATGAACAGTATAAAAAAGAGATTAGGCTACCGGTTCCAATTGCTGAAGGCAGGCTTCCCCGTGGAGGTACGCAAAGACCAGGCATTCCGGGTTACCCTGGAGATCGAAAATGCGGGGTATGCTTCACCCTACAATCCACGGCCTGTTCAGCTGGTGTTACGAAATGATGGCACAGGGCAGGTAGTTACGATATCCATGAAGACGGACCTTCGTCGCTGGTTCCCGGGCAAGACCAGGATCGAGGAAGAGCTCAACCTTCCGGCAGGACTGCCCTCCGGCGCCTGGCGCTTGTTTCTCTTCCTTCCTGATGCGGCCTCTTCCCTGGCAGGAAGGCCGGAATATTGCATCCGGTTGGCGAATGCCCATATCTGGGAAGCGAGCTCCGGATATAATGATCTTAACCATACCCTTCATATAAAATAAAGAATATGAATTTAGCTCACCTTCATTCCCCTGACACTTTATCGGTAGTGGAGAAGTTCGATATTTCGGGCGAAATAGCAGCAGTAACGGCTTTTGGCAATGGGCATATCAACGATACGTTTTTGCTTAAAAATAAAGACCGTAAAAGCCCGGATTATTTGCTCCAACGGATAAATCATCACGTATTTAAAGATATACCAGGGCTGATCGATAATATAGACCGTGTAACTTCTTACCTGAAGAATAAGGTAGCAAAGGACTTTACGTCCGGCAAAGGCCAAAAGGTACTACACCTGGTGCCGTCAAAAGATCAAAAATTTTATCATAAGGATTTGGAAGGCAACTACTGGCGGGTGTATGTTTTTCTGGACGGCTCACGTACCTATGATATTGTTTCAACAGAAAAACAGGCTTACGAGGGTGGTAAAGCGTTTGGCTGGTTCCAGGCACAGCTTTCAGGTATGGATCCAATGCTGTTGTCCGAAACGATCGTTGATTTTCATAACATCCGTAAAAGGCTGTCCGATTTTTATGCCACGGTTGATCAGGATGTCATGGGCAGGTTATCATCAGTGGGGTCGCAGGTGGAATTCATTAAGGCACGCGAGCAAAGCATGTCGGTAATTTACAACTGGGGAAGATCCGGTGTGCTGCCCAAGCGCATCACCCATAATGATACAAAATTCAATAATATTTTATTCGATAAGGATGATAAAGTGGCGTGTGTAATTGACCTGGATACCGTGATGGCGGGCCACGTAGCCTATGATTTTGGCGATGCCATACGCACGATCATCAATACCGCCGCCGAGGATGAGCGCGACCTGGAGAAGATCCAGCTCAATATTCCACTTTTCAAGGCTTATGCTGAAGGCTATATAGAGGAAGCGTACAGCTTTTTAACAGCTAAGGAGATCGATTCGCTGTTCCTGGGCGTCATGCTTTTCCCATACATGCAGGGCGTGCGATTCTTAACGGACTATTTACAAGGCGATACGTACTATAAAGTAGCGTACCCCGGTCACAATTTGTCGAGGGCAAGATCACAGTTCCAGCTGCTGGTGAAATTGGAAGAACAAAGTGAACACCTTCGGAATATTATTTTTTCCACCATCGCCGAGCATGAAAAAAGCAACCAAAACAGTACGAGATAATAAAATTTTTAAACATGTCCCACCACCAAAAAAACTAAATATGAGCAAAAATTATTTATTTAACATGAAGTTCTTTTATGCATTGATAGTGCTATTAAATCTTCATTCTTTAAACGTTTCCGCTAAATGGCAGCAAAGCCCGGCTGCAGGGGGAACAGTCGTCATTAAAAATGGCGCTATTAGCGGAACAATTACCGATGCAAAAGGGACGCCACTTGCAGGAGTAACCGTCATCATTAAAAATGGCACTACCGGAACCGTAACGGATGACAAAGGAAATTTCTCGATCCAGGTGAATAACGGCAATATCTTGCAATTCAGAATGATCGGTTATGCTACACGGGAAGTTACCGTTCATGGAAAAGCTTCTCTCAATCTTACGTTGGAGGAGTCAAATGCCAGCTTAAATGAGGTGGTTGTAGTTGGGTACGGTACACAAATAAAAAAGGATCTGACCGGCGCAGTATCTTCTATAAAGACCAAAGACCTGGTGCTTTCATCGGGGCCGGATATCGGGGCCATGTTAAAAGGGAAGGTTCCTGGTCTGTTTATCACACAGAACAGCGCACAACCGGGCGGTGGCCTGGACATCCTGGTACGTGGCGCGGGCTCTGTCAATGCAAGTAATGCACCCTTGATCGTTGTGGATGGCTTCCCCATAACGGATCTGCAGCAGCCCGAAACAGGTGGGAAATATCAGGCCGGCACTCAAAGTATCTTAAATTCATTTAATCCCAATGATATCGAATCCATCGAAGTATTGAAAGATGCCAGTTCGACTTCCATTTATGGTTCAAGGGCCGCCAACGGAGTTATTCTTATTACCACTAAACGAGGTACGGAAGGCAAGGCCAGAGTGGATTATTCCTTTAATTATACATTTCAGAAGTATAATAATTCGTTCGATGTGCTGCCTTTAAATGAATGGATGCAGGTCAGGAACGAAGCCGGGCAGGAGCAATGGGATTTTGACAATCATGTGGCTCCTTACGGAACAACCACCGTTGCAGAGGCAATTGCTACCAGCGGCCCCTACAGGAAGCTTTACACCCAGAATGCGATCAACAACGTAGGGAGGGGAACAGATTGGCTGGCCCTTGTTACCCGTAATGGTACGACCATGCAGCATAATATATCGATCACCGGAGGCAGCAAGACCACTAAATACCTGGTATCGGGTAATTATTACGACCAGGATGGCGTGGTAAAAAACTCGGGGTTAAAAAGATACTCCCTCAGAGCCAATATCGACCAGGAGTTAAGCAGGTATTTTAAATTCGGTATCAATCTGACAGCCAGCCGTATTGACAACTTAAATAGCCAGTTGGGCGGCGATCAGTATGAGAATTCCGGGATCATCCGCGCTGCCATTCAACAAGGACCGCATATCCAGGCAATTGCCGATGACGGTACTTATCCGATAAACCCGCAATTAGCGCTGCAGCCCAATCCTTATTCGTTATTGACCATAACAGACAGGGGCCGCATAGAAAGAATGCTGGCTAATGTTTTTCTGGATATTACGCCCGTTAAAGGCCTCGTGATCCGGTTAAAGACAGGTCTGGATAGGGGATATACAAAAAGAGAAAGTTACATCCCTAAGACCACCTTAGCGGGCGCGTTGGAA
>Ga0307517_10012638_pt1 | contig 11561 bp, 12 predicted proteins | sample 23_EM_MG_FD_194515 | JGI IMG/M metagenome (GOLD analysis project Ga0307517, IMG submission 194515) | Populus trichocarpa ectomycorrhiza microbial communities from riparian zone in the Pacific Northwest, United States - 23_EM | ecosystem: Host-associated > Plants > Roots > Unclassified | place... | reverse complement strand
ATAGGTTGAGAGTTTGATTTAACATACAAGGTATTAAGCTTAATTACCCATGTGTTGTTAAACTTTTATCTTATAGTTGAGTTCAAATGAGTTTTTATGGATGTATAGTTGAATTGATTTTTTTTTTATTAATAAGTTTGTTGAATATGATTTGTTATATATATATATATATATATATATATATATATATATAGTTGAATTGATCTTATCTTATTAAATAAGTTTATTAAATATGATTTGTTGAGTTGATTATTTTTTTAGTAGAGAGTTGAGAGGTTGAAAAAATTACCTTGGCTATATTTTTTTAAATAAGTCTTAAGTGATTTTCTAAATAAATTTTTTAATATGCTATTTCTCAAAAAAAAAATATGTATACTATGCCACTTTGAATTTTATTTATAGGAAAAAAACTTAATTAAAATTTTAGAGCCTAATTTGATATAAAATTAAGATCAAGAGGGGAGTTTTTAGAAATGTTACAGTGATTATATTTTAAAATATTTTTTACTTAAAAATATATTAAAATTATTTTTAAATTTTTTTTGATATTAATATATAAATGTTTTTTTTTTAATAAATTTAAAAAATAAAATTTTAATTTTAATAAAAAACAAGTTTAAACTTCATCCCGGACTTACTTTTGTACTTAAAAGATGACCTCCCTTTTCCAGATCGATGACGTGTAGGGTCCAGATCTAAAACCCATGATTCGCATTGCATTTCCTCCTTACAATAAACCCTCTCCTCGTTCATCTGTCTTCCAATATCGTCGTCACCTATTCTACATTAATCCAAGTCATTGTTTTCTCTCCCTCTCCCTCTGCCCTCCTCGCTCTCTAAAAATAAAAAAGAACAGAAAAAATAAAACTTTTAACTTCACATCTCTATTTTTATTTACAACAACAAACAGATCTGAAATCTAAGATAAGAATTTTGAAAAGTTAGAAAGTTTGAACTGAAATTTGTTGATCTGCAGATCTTTGAAAAAAAGAAAAGAAAACGAAATCGAACCATTCTGTTTGTCTTTGTATTCAAGATTCATGAAATCTGTTAGATTCATATCGATTATTTTTTCTTGATTGTGGAGTAGATGTTTAGATCCTGTTGAATTTTAGTATACTGAAAAGAAGAAAACCCTAGATAGGTAGCGATGGGTAAAAATGAGACCGCCTCCGCCGCCGCCAACGGCAGTGGTAAAATGGAAGACGTGGAAGAAGGGGAAATATCGGATACAGCATCAGTGGAAGAGATCAGTGAAGATGATTTTAATAAGCAAGAAGTTGTTGTAGTGAAAGAAACACCATCATCCACTACCAACAACAACAGCAGCAGCAAACAGAAAGTTTGGACGGTGAGAGATCTATACAAGTATCAAGTTGGAGGTGGATACATGTCTGGCTTGTATAATCTTGCTTGGGCACAAGCTGTTCAAAATAAGCCATTAAATGAGCTGTTTGTTGAGGTGGAAGTTGATGATAGTTCCCAGAAATCATCGGTGTCTTCTGTGAATAGCAGTAAAGAAGATAAGAAAACTGTTGTGATCGATGATAGTGGTGATGAGATGGACGTGGTTAAAGTTATTGATATCGAGAAAGAGGAAGGGGAGTTAGAGGAAGGGGAGATTGATTTGGATTCGGAGGGGAAGAGTGAGGGAGGAATGGTGAGTGTTGATACTGAGAAGAGGGTGAAGTCCATTCGTGAAGATTTGGAGAGTGTTAGTGTGATTAAAGATGACAAGTAAGTGTGTGATTTTGTGACTGAAAGTATGTGAATTTTTGTAGAAATGAAGACTGTGAAATACTTGGTGAAGGTAATTGCTATAATGGGATTGATTGTTTTGTTGGGATCTTTTTGTAGGTCATTTGAGGCAGTTTGTTTGAAACTGCATAACGCATTGGAGAGCTTGAAGGAATTGGTTAGGGTAAATGAAAATGGTTTTCCCTCAAAAGATAGTCTTGTTCGGTTGCTGTTCACTGCAATTGGAGCTGTTAATTCGGTGAGGCACTTAAAGAATATTTTTTCTACTCAATTTCATTCTTTAAGGAGTATCTATCGTTATATACATTTTGGTAAAGCTGTTCTATTTAATGTTAATTTGTGATGCTGTTGGAAACTTTTTGGAAACTGAATTTTTGTTCATCGCAGTTTTTTAGCTCGATGAACCAAAAATTAAAGGAGCAGAATAAGGGCGTGTTCATGAGGTTTGGACTTTGTCATGTCCGTTATTTTGTTTCATCAGATTTTTCGTACGTCAATTTTTTAGATGTCTCATCATTGGATCTTCTGGTTACAGGTTTCTTTCCCTTGTAAATAGCCATGATCCTTCATTTTTCTCTCCTGAGTATACCAAAGAGGTGTGTGATTTCTGTAACTTCGACTTTAGGATTGTTAGTCTTTGTTTTCCTTCAAAGTGGCATGCTGCTAATTATGGGGGGATTGTTTGTATCTCCAAGGAAACATAAATAATATGTCTGTTTTCACAGATTGAGCTCATGGTTTCCTCACTGGATTCTCATGATATTTTGTCAAGTTCAAGAGCTGGTGAAGAGAGAGAAACACAGGTTTCTGGTAAAGTGAATGAGAGGGATAATGATTCCTTATCGAAAACTGCAGGTTACGATTTGACTACTATGAATAGATTACCTTCTGCTGCTGAATCTTTTGTTCATAATAAGCCCAACTTTTCAATAGAACCTCCTAAACCAGGTGTACCTAGTTTTAAGAGTAGAGGAGTTTTGCTTCCTTTGCTCGACCTCAAAAAATTTCATGATGAAGACAGTCTTCCTTCACCAACACGGGAAACAGCACCTTCTTTTCCTGTTCAAAGATTATTGCCTATTGGGGATGGAATGATTAGTTCTGGGTTGCCAGTGCCTAAGGTGGCCTCTATCACAGAAGAGCCTAGAGTGCATCCCTATGAAACTGATGCACTCAAAGCTGTTTCCAGCTATCAAAAAAAATTCAATCTTAATTCTTTTTTCACAAATGAACTTCCAAGCCCAACACCTTCGGAAGAATCTGGCAATGGGGATGGTGATACTGCTGGGGAAGTTTCTAGTTCATCAACTGTTAACTACAGAACTGTAAATCCACCTGTTTCAGATAGAAAAAGTGCTTCTCCTTCTCCTTCTCCACCACCACCACCTCCTCCTCCTCCTCCCCACCTCAACAATTCGTGCATTCGTGTTGTTATCCCCACTAGGAATTCTGCACCAGTGAGTTCTGGGACTAGTTCAACCGTGAAAGCATCAGCAAAGAGCAGGGACCCTAGGCTTCGATATGTTAATACTGATGCCAGTGCTTTGGACCAGAACCAGCGCACCTTGCTGATGGTGAATAACCCACCTAGAGCGGAACCTTCTGGAGCAATAGCAGGTTCAAGGAAGCAGAAGATAGAGGAGGATGTTTTGGATGGTACTTCGTTGAAAAGGCAAAGAAATTCATTTGATAATTTTGGTGTTGTTAGGGATATTAGAAGTATGACTGGAACTGGTGGCTGGTTAGAGGACACTGATATGGCTGAACCTCAAACTGTGAACAAAAATCAGTGGGCAGAGAATGCAGAACCCGGTCAAAGAATAAATAATGGAGTTGTTTGTCCTAGTACTGGTAGTGTTATGTCCAGTGTGAGTTGTAGCGGCAATGTGCAGGTGCCAGTTATGGGAATTAACACCATTGCTGGAAGTGAACAGGCACCAGTGACAAGCACTACTACAGCATCCCTACCCGATTTATTGAAGGACATCACTGTGAATCCGACAATGTTGATAAATATACTTAAGATGGGACAACAACAGAGATTAGCATTAGATGGGCAGCAGAAGCTTGCTGATCCTGCAAAAAGTACATCACATCCTCCAAGTTCAAACACGGTACTTGGAGCAATTCCTGAGGTGAATGCTGTTTCCTCACTGCCCTCAGGGATTTTGCCAAGATCTGCAGGAAAGGCCCAGGGTCCTTCTCAAATAGCTACAACGGTATGTACTTAATTGTATGCTTGAGCATCGTGAAATGATAATTATTTTTTCCAAGAATGTGCTTAGTTGGGAATGGAGCTAAGTTGAGTGGAACCACGTGCCTCTTTGGAGTGCCTATGCAGTTGGATTTTGTTTGATCTTGAAATTAGTTTCATATTATATATATATATATATATATATATTTTGTGTGTGTGTGCTGGAACAAGATCTTTACAAGTACAAAAAATTTGTTAAATTTTATTGACGTGGTCTTGATTGCTTTTCTTTCTCTGGTATAATACAATAAGTAAATATAAGTAAATAAAATAAAACCTGTTGTGATTAGTATTAAACAGTTAAAAGATTTTCAAAATTACTTTCCTAGTATGTTGAAGACTTCTTAATGATATCTGGACTTGGACCCTGCAGGATGAGTCAGGAAAAATTCGAATGAAACCACGAGATCCTCGTCGTGTTCTCCATAATAATGCACTCCAGAGGGCTGGGAGCTTGGGATCCGAACAATTCAAAACAACAACCCTTACATCCACCACCCAAGGGACTAAAGATAATCAAAACTTGCAAAAACAAGAGGGGCTAGCAGAATTGAAGCCAGTTGTGCCACCTGATATTTCCTCGCCATTTACAAAGAGCTTGAAAAATATAGCTGATATTGTATCTGTTTCTCAAACATGTACAACTCCACCTTTTGTTTCTCAGAATGTTGCATCCCAACCTGTTCAAATTAAGTCAGACAGAGTGGATGGCAAAACTGGAATTTCAAATTCTGACCAGAAAATGGGACCTGCTTCATCTCCTGAAGTGGTTGCAGCAAGTTCTCTTTCACAGAACACTTGGGAAGATGTTGAGCATCTTTTTGAAGGGTATGATGACCAGCAAAAAGCTGCTATACAGAGAGAGAGAGCAAGAAGGATAGAAGAACAGAAGAAACTATTTGCTGCACGCAAGCTCTGCCTTGTTTTGGATCTGGATCATACACTTCTCAATTCAGCCAAGGCAATTCTCCTTTTGTTGTGTAAATATGGCCCCTTTTTCCCTTCAGGATAACAGCTGACAAACAAGTTCTTTTGTATTAATTCAGCAATTTTTCACCCTTTCAGTTTGTCGAAGTAGACCCTGTGCATGATGAGATTTTGAGGAAAAAAGAAGAACAAGATCGTGAAAAGCCATACAGACATCTCTTTCGCTTTCCTCATATGGGGATGTGGACGAAATTGCGTCCTGGGATCTGGAATTTCTTAGAAAAGGTAACTTCAGTCAGGTTCAAGAACTGATTTGGGGCTTGATGTATTTTATGCAAACTAATGCAATTCTTGTCCTGCAATTAGGCTAGTAAACTGTATGAGCTACATCTTTACACAATGGGAAACAAGTTATATGCTACAGAGATGGCTAAAGTGCTTGATCCAAAAGGGGTTTTGTTTGCTGGACGAGTTGTCTCCAGGGGTGATGATGGAGATCTGTTAGATGGTGATGAAAGGGTTCCCAAGAGCAAGGATCTTGAAGGGGTGTTGGGTATGGAGTCGGGTGTCGTTATCATAGATGATTCGTTGAGAGTGTGGCCCCATAACAAATTGAACTTGATAGTTGTAGAAAGGCAAGTATCATGAATCTCATTGGAGACCATCACTTCTATGAAAGCATTTATTTCTATTGGTTGCATCATTTTTTCTCCCTTTACCCATTTACCCATCGGTGCTGCAGGTATATTTATTTCCCTTGCAGTAGACGGCAGTTTGGGCTTCCTGGTCCTTCTCTTTTGGAGATTGACCATGACGAGAGACCAGAAGATGGAACTTTGGCATGCTCTTTAGCGGTGAGGCAAATCTTGTACTTGCCCTGAGATTCTTGCTACTGAACTTACAAACCCTATATCTTTTGCTTTTTGTTTGAAATAGGTTATTGAGAGAATACATCAAAACTTTTTCACCCATCATTCATTAGATGAAGCAGATGTAAGAAATATCCTTGCCTCAGAGCAGAGAAAAATTTTGGCTGGCTGTCGTATAGTTTTTAGTAGGGTGTTTCCAGTTGGTGAAGTCAACCCCCACCTTCATCCACTGTGGCAGTCAGCTGAACAGTTTGGTGCTGTCTGCACGAACCAGATAGATGAACAGGTTACTCATGTAGTTGCCAATTCCCTTGGGACTGATAAGGTAACGCAACTGATTTTGCTCCGCTTTTCAGCAAGGATTGAAATCTAAATCAGAATTACTTCTAACCAGTTTAAAATTTTGAAAAATGCAAGATACTGCAGGCCCTTCTCAGGGAAAAAAAAAAGAAATGAAAATAAACTGGGTGATTTAAATCAGCCTTGTGCATTGTTTCTCCTTGACATGTGAAATGTCTTTTGGAAGGGTAAATGTTTAGTTGTGTTTTAAGTCAGAGGCATGATTTCTATTGTTTTGAACAGGTGAATTGGGCTCTTTCCACGGGAAGATTCGTTGTCCATCCTGGCTGGTGAGAGTGTTCTCTATTGTTGAATTTGGTTATGCAGCTTTGTACTGTTTTTCACATTTGACCAATGCCTTCACTTTTTCACCCTCGACCCTCTTAATTATCACAGGGTGGAAGCATCAGCTTTGCTTTATCGAAGAGCAAATGAGCAAGATTTTGCCATTAAACCATAACAATCACCAACATGACCCCCCAATCTGTTAAAAACTAAACCTGATTAACATGAAATCAAGATTTCATTAAGTGGAGATGCATTATCGGGATGTGAAGGTGAAGTTTCGGGCCAGACAGTTTGACATAGTTTTGACTTTGGGAATCCGCCCATTTTGATGCCAATAATCTGAAGAGTTCAAATGGGAAATGACCGAGTGTCGTTGACCCTTGCGAACTGTGGTGGCGACGTTGAAGGAAATTTACCTCGGGGCAAGTCATGAAATTTGCCCTGGCAGGTGCTCATGATGGCTTAAAAGTCTTGTGCGGTAATGGGAAATTGCTGGCAAGCCATCAATATACTATGGGAGAGTGATTTAAGGTCAGGAGACCAAAATCTAAAATTAACAAAGAAAATGACAGCTAAAGAGCGAGAAGTCATTTACAGTGAGGAGTGGGGTGAGGGGGCGGGGGAAATGGAGCTGCGAGGGATAAATGATAAACGGGCTGGAAACGCACGCTGCTCGTGCTATGTATAGGAATGAGATTTTTTTTTTATTTTTTTTTTGAAGTTGCAGATACGAAATTCCGAGTGGGTAGTGGTTGTCACTTGTCAGTTCCATTTAGCGTATGTGGCCCGTATGCTTTCCGTATTTGGAGGTGGCAAAGTGTGTGAATCGCCTAAGCTTTACCTTGTGGCAGTAGCCTCTATACGTTATCCTTTTTGTTGCTTTAATTTCTTTTCAAATGCCTGGGGTAAAAATAAAAATAAAAATAGGTAAAGATAGTGGAGATTGATGTATCTTGAATTGTAAATGGTTGATGGTAGTTCGCTGATATCAATTTAAGGTAAAGGGTGTAAAATAGCTTCATCACGGTATTGTAAAACGAGTGCTACTGCCAACTGGTACTTTGCTTCTGGTGAAGCCATGGCCTTTCTTCCTTGTCTTCATGGCACAATCTATCAGGAGGTGCTGTAAATAGGTTGGTTGCCGAAACTGGCAAGAGGACCACGGGAACTTGAATCAGTCGATGTTCCATATCTGGCCGCTGTTACTGTAGATGTTGGTCTCCCAAGCATCCACGGGCTTCAATTTCCCTTGCTTCCTCTGATGGTGGAGATATTTAGAGCAAGCTGCCTGCAGTTTTTCGTTTTGTTGGGAGAATTGACTCCCTTCTCCTCCGAGGCATACGATCTGGTTCTGTAAGAACTTGCTTTTCATGGCAAATTGGAATCTGCTTGCAATGGCTTTCACATTGTCAATCAGCCAATTAGGCAGACTTTTTAACATTAAAAGGCTAGAAAATGAATTTTATGTTACAAAAACGATATAAATGCTCCAAGATATCGCAATCTGCATGCCGCCCTGCACACAATCTACCAGACATCTTACATGATATCAACTCCAGCTAGAGACTTTAAAATGAAAGCATGATAATTCTAAGAGAAATGTGGATTAAACATGGTATCAGGAAACTTTCATGGTCTCACGTACCTTGTGTTCTCCAAGGAAAGTATTATCTATGAGAATTGTGACGTTTGTTAGTAAGTAAATGCCATAAAAGTTGTCACTAATAAATCTTCAGTTCATGATAAAATTCTTTTTTAGATGACTAAAAAATCGATCCGAAAGGCTGTAAAATTCTCTCTTCTGTATTCTGTCTTGTAGGAGAGAAATATGACCATCCATCAGTGTGCCCTAAAATATTGCTTATACAATAGGTAAAAGGGATTGAAGTAGAAGAAGAGCCCCCGTCAATGGACCTGCTCGTGAATGAAAAAGCAGTGTTCTATTGGGTTTTTTTTTAATCGAAGCTTTTCTTCTCCCAAACTATTTCACATATAAAAAAAAAACATCTGATATGGGCTAAACCCACACACAAGGCTTTCAGTCTAATCAAGCATAAGCAGGCTCCAACTCCAAGGCTTCAGAGTGAAAAAAAAAGAGAGAGAAAATACTTCAAACATATTGGGCGAGGATTTTCGTATCCCTGCCACTTAGGAATTCTCTCTTAAGGCGTGTTTTCCGTGGTTCAAACGGAGTTTTCAAAAGATTTTGATTTTAAATTATTTTTTTAATATTTTAGATTGTTTTAATATACTAATATTAAAAATAAATTTTACAAAATAAAAAAAATTATATTATTTTAATACATTTTCAAATAAAAAAACACTTTAAAAAATTATTACTTTGCTATTTTCCAAAACATCCCAGGAGGGTTATTAGTCAAGTTGAAATTTAAAGAAATGGGGGTCCCTTGTTGTTGGAGTGTGAAAGAGTTCTAGAGGAGGTTGGTGTCCTTGAAGGTTTAACGCTCGTTATCAAATCTACCAATCTGCTTGCTTTGGTCTTATATCCAAGCTTTCACTTGACGAGGTTTCTTGGGACGGACCTTTCTCTGAGAAACAACTGTATCAATGGAGGAGCAGGACAAAGATGACAATTCTGCTTCTTTTTCATGGTGGTCTGATAGCCATAAGCGTCCTCAACAATCCCAATGGCTTCAAGCTACCCTCTCAGGTTTTTCTCCCTGTTTCTCTAGGCTTTCATTCCTGATTCTTGAATAAATGTTTTATTCATTATAATGGGTATTTATCATGCTTTTTCTTTATGCAAATATTATTGCCATCTTCTCTCTGGATTACTAGCAATTCTTCACTTCTTTGCCAAGCTAAGATTAAAACAATTCCGCCTCTGCTTTTAATGACCCGTCTTGCTGCAAATTATATCCTTCAATGCACAAAAGCATTGCTATTAGCTAGGAGATACATCTCTTACCTCTCTAATGCTATCTTTATGGCTTCATTGGCTGGGATCACTTATTTTTAGGACAGTAGGCTAATCAATTGTGAAGTTTGTGACAAAATGCAGATTTGGATAACAAGACTAAAACGATCCTAAATATTATACAAGACGATGGGGATTCATTTGCAAAGAGAGCTGAGATGTTTTATCAGAGAAGACCGGAGCTTATAAACCTGGTGCACGACTTGCACAAATCCTACCGTTCTTTAGCAGAAAAGTACGATCAAATTAGATCTGAATGCGTTTATGTTTCCCATTTGAGATCAATATCATCCTCTTCGTCATTAAACTCCTCCAAACAAGTTCAACTCTTCCAGGCACGCAACGAAGAAAATGCTGGAAGCACCAAATCGGAAGCACCAACTTCCCTTCCTGACTCGGTTGCAGAAGAAAAATATAGCATTAGACGGGAAAATGAGTCCATGTCAAGTGAACAATACAAGATCCTGAAGACCGATCGTGATGATGACAGGAACGTTAATGGAAGTGGGCTGGAAAAGATCATTAATGGTATTGGATTGAATGGAAACATTGATGGCGGTGATTTCCAAATGAAGAGCCTCGAAAAGGAGAAACTGCGGAATGAATTAAGGCTACAGGTCTCAGAACTTATAGATGATAGTTTGCAGCAGCAGAGTGAGCTAATAAAGAGAAATGACGAGAAGAGAGAAGTGATCAAGCATCTTCGTGCCCAAATCAGCAGGCTAATGGAAGAGAACAGGGTCCTGAAGAGTTATCTACCAAGCTACAAGGCGGATATGAAGCGGAACACCAAATCTCATGTATCAAAGCTGAAGGGGCTAAATTGCATTGGCAATTTTAAGGGCTAAATGGCATTTCGCACGAGTTTCGGTTGATAACCTAATAATGCAATCAAATATCAGTTTAAAACGCCACCATTTCCTTAAGCTGTTTCGAACTGGCAGCCCTTCATTGCATTTCATTCCATTCCATTATAAAATGCCGAACTTCCTCTTCATCTTTTGTCTCTTGTTTTCCTATTTTGTTGCAAAGTGATGCAACTTCCATGGTGTTCATTGGCTTTCATTTTTTTTTTTTGAGATAACAATAATAGTTGTATGCAAGAAAGGATGTGCAAATAATTTCTTATCAATCATTTATCAATTGGAATGGAGCTTTTATGCTATATATTGATCCGAATTTCTTGCTGGTTGCAAGTCTAGTTTACGAGATGCACATTAACACAGCTGACACCAATAGATAATAGGGTTTGTTAAATTTCAAAATCCTTAATATTTAAAGGTAGACTCTAAAAATATTTCATTTTATTCGTCCATCTCTTCGTAAGATAATTACAATCTTTTATATATAAAAAAACTAGAAAATTCTAATAATATTGAATAAAAAAATAAATTAGACAATCTATTCCCTCTAAATAAAAAAAGAAATTGAAATGCATAATAATATAAAAAAATAAAAAATATATAAAATTAACTAAGAAAAATATTTATTTTTTCTAAAAAGCTTTTTTATTAATCTTTATAAGTTGGAAGGAACTCGTATATAAGTTCAGATGTCAAGCAAATGTTATCCACTATGAACATTTGTTTATATATGATCTATTTTATTGTGGGTCTTTAATAGTTTTGTGTAGGTCACTTTATCATGGATCCCTAATACAATATATTTGTACGGCCCGTTCCATCGTGAATTCCTTAACACAACATGATCTCATCACTAAAATTTTCAATAACATTAAACAACATCAAACAACGCAAACAAAAATAATACAATTAGCTTTTGGATGTTTTTTTTTTCGAGAAGGAACCTCATCATCCCCTTCTACCCAAGCACATCTTTTTAAGTGTTTTTTTCAGCCACGACTATTCAACATCACACACTAACTAATCACCAGGAATCAATGTGCTCTGATACACGTCTTCCAACCAAAACCACCATGAATTTTTGGGCTTTAATACCAACTGATGTAGCTGAGAGTGAGGGATAATAAAGTTTGTTACAGGTCTAACACCCTTAAACATCATAATTACAAGGAGACTTTCAAAATATTTAATTTTATTCACTCATGTCTCTATTTGCCAAAAGACAGTTACAATCATTTATACTAAATAGGAAAAATAAACTAGAAAAAATATTCCCTTTAAATAATTAAATAAAATATGCATAATAATATTAAATTAAAATTTTT
>Ga0307517_10012637_pt1 | contig 11561 bp, 13 predicted proteins | sample 23_EM_MG_FD_194515 | JGI IMG/M metagenome (GOLD analysis project Ga0307517, IMG submission 194515) | Populus trichocarpa ectomycorrhiza microbial communities from riparian zone in the Pacific Northwest, United States - 23_EM | ecosystem: Host-associated > Plants > Roots > Unclassified | place... | reverse complement strand
ATGGAATAAAATGAGTGATAAAGTAGAGACATCCTCGTCCAATAGAGGCAATATAAACGCGACAGTATTGTGAACCGTCTCGGGTAATAAGGATAAACACGGACCGACCAGGTACGTGTGAGGAGGTCTCGGTCGCAGCACGGTGTCAACTTGCTTTCACCTTGCTTCGCCGATCTTTTAATACTTCCCTGCCTTCGCGATCCTCGCTGAGGCGAGGGACCCTAAACAAGCGATTGCGGCGAGAACTACTGCCCACAGATTACCACCGAGGATGTTAGTCTTTACAGAAGCAGCGAAGGTGGAGCTGGAAAATGCGGGACTAAATATCCTTGCGAGGGACATGGACATCTGGATTAGACCGTTGGTAGCTCCCAAAGAAGACGGGTTAGGGGCGCCTTCTTTCGCAAGAACTATATTGAAACTGAGTGCGGTAAGAATAAAGTGGTCAGAATTTTGAGGTATCGAACGGGCGACTCACGAATAAGCGAGACACGTTAAGCGGGTAACGAACATGACCAGGATGATTCCAGACCAGACTACCGCACGCGCATATGGCAAAACCTCACCAGACTCGTCCCTCCCATTCCTCAAGACGAGGTTCAAGAACGGGAGGACGGCGAATGGGAAGAACCAGAAGCACATGCAGATATGGTACATCCTCGCACAGCTAAACCTTCGAAGGAGAGTGGGGGTGATGAACAGTTGGATAAAGCACAAGAGGCAGCCAGCAATGGATAGAGAGCGACCGATCTGAGAATCCTGCGAATCAAGGGTGGGTCAGATGAACATCCGGAAATTTTCGAGATCCGGTGGTACGCACGCTAAAGCCTAGCCCACCGACTTCAATAGGAGTGTAAGCAAACAGCACAAAGACGGTATCAAAGGCAGTAGCGATGAAAGCGAGAGCAAAGGCAGAGATGATCAACGATTGCAGGAACGGAATGGCGAGCAGTTGCCGGGCGGACAGCGGAGCAGCAGTCGGGGCAACGGGCACGGATCCGTAGGACTTTGCCTTCTTGGGTTGGTTTGACGCTTGTGCCTTCTTTGATGGGAGAGTCTATTTGACACATTCGTGAATACAACGCGCCACCAAAAGTCTCGATAACAAACCTCCTCCATCAGGAAGTAAGCCAAAGTGGCGCAAATTGCGAAAACCGCAGCAGAAACCATACAGGGCATAGCATATGGATACTGACGCAGCAGAGGGACATCGAGGAGCGGGAACTTGTCGGCAGGGTTACTGAACGTTCCTCCGATCATGGGACCGATAACGGAACCAAGTGGCCCAAAGAGTGCGAAAATCGGCAAGATGGTGGCTTGGTTCGTCGGATCGGAAATTTCTCCAAGGGCGCTCTGAACGACCGCGATGTTCCCTGTTCATGGTTACGCCATTTTTCAGTGATATTGAGGAGTTGAAACATGTTACTAACCGGCAAAGAAACCGTGTAAACTTCTCGTAATGAGCATGTAGGTTAGGTTGCGGGAAAATCCGAAGAGGAGCATCATGAGACCCGTTCCGAGAGCACCGAGGAGGACGACTGGACGCCTGCCAACGACGTCTGATACCTTGGTCCAGTGGTAAATGGACATCAATTGGAAGACGGAGAAGGCGCTTTCCTGCCGACGACCGGATAAAATATCCACCGTGGGTATGAATGGTTTCAAGGACAATTCAACACTCACAACCAATCCACTGACGAAGCCAACTTTGGAGGGGTCGTCAACCATGTCCATGTCGACCAGCATCTCGTTGATGTATGGAAACAGCTGGGTGAACCCCAGGGGTTCAAGCATACGAATGAGACAGAGAGCCGCCAGCGCAAGTTTTGGAATGGGGGTCATCTTGGAGGGCTTGCACAGTTGGCTCTCGACGACGTTTTGGTCCGTGCTGGACAGCAGAGCGGTGGACTCGTTGAAGACGGGAATACACTCGCCCACGCGTGTTGGATCATTGTCGCCTTCTGCTGAGCTGTCGTCTCGGAGGGTTATCGATGAAGCAGAGGATGCAGGAGGGGCACGCATGGCAGTTCTGGGACAGGAGAACCGCGCTCGGGTTGGAGAAGTCGGGGGGGGGATTTATATCCTCAGAAATCCATCGTAGAATAATTAACGGGAAGGGCGCCCTTATATCGATGGGAGGATGGAAAGGCACGGGTCTCTCGGAGCCCACCAGATGGAATGGAAGCTGTTGTTATTTTGCGGAGGACAAGCGTTCGGGACATCGCTTCAAGCCCAAACCCCGGCAGTCCCCGGCCACGCGGATATTAAACACCAACAGCGGCCGGCCGCCTGCTTTTCTTCTCGCCTCCTACCCACCACAGGCCGAATGCCGCGAATGCTCGTCGCGCAGAGGCTTGGACGTATCTCTGACACACCCTGCTTTGTTTACGAGCGAGAGTATGGCGGTATCGTGGTACCGCCCGTGTTGTTACGCGGATCGCGGTGGCGATCGTCACTGACGACGTGCCAGCAAAACCGAGAAGTTGACCTATATGAACTGTTCATCTCCGAAGATGTCATCCTACTTCTCAATCAGAAACACCGAGAGGGGGGTACGGCTGAGGATTTTGTTCTGCGAATGGACCCGAGGTCTGCAATCGTGAAGGTTGTCATTGGACTGTGGGGTGACCCCACTTCACGCGTAGCATCTCCGTAGGTTCGGAGCCACCGGTGTGCCGGGATCTACCGCGAACACTTCCGAAACGGTACGCCGAGTTGTCGTGGTCTCGTATGAGGAACCTGGTCTGTTGGTTCTAGTCCACCCGTGGTTTGTATGAACGGGAGTGCATCCCTTAGTGCTATTCATGGTGCACATAAGCGGCCTTCCTTGTTCACCTCCCATGGAGCGCCGTGTTCTATTGTGGAACGAACCTGGCGAGAGCACGACGCATAATTCAATGCAGGTTGATTTTAGCCTGTGGTTTTTCTACTTTCAATTTGTCCCCCTGTTCTGGCTCCTTATGATATGTCTTGCGTAGATATCATGGGTGTTAACTCGTTCACCGTATTCTGTGTGGTGTGATGGGGACGCGCGGTGGGAAACTAAGCATCAGCACCACCGCCGTCGGCTTATTGCGGTCACCGGGACCCGGGGCGTGCGCGTGAACGTCCGGGAATTTCCAGACCCGTGCCCCAGCTCCTCCAAGACCCCCATACACCATCATGAGTCCGCATAGCATCTTCAACTGGCCCGACGGAGACGTTACCCTGCGTGCTACTCACGGCACTGACAGTCGCGACTTCAGAGTCCACGAACTCTTCCTCTCCTTCGTATCACCCATGTTCAAATACATCCTAACCTTCATCACTGTTCCCCAACGCCAGCATAGTCGACGCCATTGACCCACCTCGGACGTTGGGATTCATCTTATGATTCATCTGTCCCTTCACCTCACCTGTAGTCGACGATATGGCCATCCTGTCTGAGTCCCGATCCTGGCCGATATGTACGATATCGAAGCGGCGCGATCACGCTTGCAGCCGCGCCTTGTGGAGTTGGTAAAAATGGAGCCTCTTCGAGTGTATGTGATCGCTTGTCGATCCAGATTTGAGGATCATCTCACACGACATCAATCGACCTCTCTGAGCTCACTCGACTACCTAACGAATCTGGGTTTATCCCTGCTACGGAGTACCATCGCCTTGTTCGCCTCCCCAAGAAGCAATCCAGGTGTCGCGGCTATTGCCATCCGGTCGGTGGATACGCTGACTAATTTGAAACGGGAGGTACCTATCGCAGAGTGCGTTTCGAAAGGTGCGTCGTTGGATGATGAGTCCTTCACTGCAATGCTGAAAAGGGGCTTTCTTATTGACGTTGACGACGAGGGTATCGGAAATCAAATTCGTTCCCCAATCGAGTCAACGGGTTGAACCTGGCCGTCCAAACATTTAGGGTCCATCCCTGCATGGGACGTACTGCATGGTCTGGGTTCTATATGACAGTCGCTTTTTAGGTTGCGTTGTCAATTTCACTAAACCAATGTACTACCCGAAGGATCCGAAGTTGGTCCAGGAGGACCGCAAACGCTGTCTGCTGCCTCCTCAGATTCGAGGAGAATGTCAAAACACGGAAGACCGGCCTCTAGGAGTGGCGATCATTTTTGCGCCCCGCTGGCGTCGGAACCTGTTTGGAATCCGGTTCTCCTCGATGACAAAGCTTCGGCGCGGCGGATGAATCTCGGTGAATGGCCATTATGATTCGACATTCAACTGTTTCCCTTCTGACTTCCGTCGACATACTGACGCGGCAGGTCCGGATCAGTCAGGTTTTCATCCCAACATCTCTGGCAACCGGCACGGCCCCATTCGTGACTGAAACATACCGACCTCGCAGCCTGCATTTCGTCTCCCTTTGTTACTTCTTTCGTAGGTGCGCGATCCTTCTGCCCACAAAAGGAGCCGATCCACATGCTTGAACTGGAACTCGTTGGGGCTATGGTGTAACACCGCGGCAACTGTTGGTATAAAGAGGGCGGAAACTAGTGGTGGATTTTCCCCAGCCGCTGAGCGACTCCTATCGGACCTCTCAGGGCAGTCATGACCAGGCTCGGCTGTATCTGGGGAACAAGAACTCCCGTTTTCTAAGGTTCACACTTCCTCAAGGTGCTGTCTCGTGAACAGGAGTCTGCTCCAAGAGTGAAGCTTTAAATACAGGTACGACTCTCTAGTGACCATTTAAACCAGATTCGATGCAGATAAGTTCGTACCTTCAATCAAGTCTGGGCGATGGCCGATAGAAAGACAGAACGAACTGGAAGCCGACCTGGAGCTCCCGGACTTCGATGACAATCGTCAGTTCGCCACCCATGTGGCGACCAAGCAGTGCTAATCGTCTGATACACCATGTTTTTCCCAGTCTCTTGACGCCGGTCGCACGTCACACTGGAGATACTATTGAATCCGGGTATATTCAGATTACGGACGTAAGCAACCCCATAAATGGCGGGGACATCTATCATCTAATCCCGGGTCCGCGTCTCTTAGGCATCTAGAGCTCGCGGTAGACAAATTGACCTCGTATGTTGGAGGCGCTGATCCTCGTCGAGAAGTACGACACTGAAGTATCACGATCGTGATTGTGGTCATCATTCGTGTTGGCGACAACTTAGTCGTGGATCCACCTGCCGTCCGGTCCCATCTCCCTGCAACGGAGTGTCGTGGTCTCATGATCCTCCACTCTCAAGGTATCGCAGGGAGGTCAAGGCTGTTGCCTATCCGGTTTGCAGTAATCCGGATCCCCCGTTTGGAATCTCAATGGGTAATTAGGTAATGTTGTGTGACACCCAGCCAATAGCGTGGGTTACAGAGCAGCCACCGGGCGTCAGGTACCGCATCCGGGAACCATTATCTGGGGTCGCCCCTGGGTTTGCGGCAGCGGCCCGACACCCAGGACCATGAGAGGTGAGTCGGAGGCGGGGAGTCTGCATCGTCGGTCTTTGCGATATTTAGGGATAGTTTTGGGGTGGTATTGCCATTTCTGTTGGGCGGAAGGACCTCGACCAGAGAGAGCGCTTAAGGATCAGGGAGTAATCAGATCACGGTTCTCGGGAAACAGAACAATGGCAGTGGCACTACGTCCGAATAGCGTGAAAATCGACGGTACAGACCCCCTACCTCCGGCTCAGCCCAGGAAAAGCGACAAGTTTTGCCCAGGGGGTGTTCGGGTGTCCGTGCAACGGACAAAAGATACGGGTGACGTGCGATGCGATGTAAGCACGTATGATATGGATTATTTTCTGTATACTTCTAACGTCATGGGCCGTGCAACCGACTTTTGGGGTCGTCAACGTCCTGTCCACGTGCATCGTGGATCAAACTTCAAGGCGGTGTTTGGCACACATACAATATATTGCCGGCAGTGGACGTTTCGTTGGTCCACCAGTAGATCGACGCCCTAGCCAAGGATATTCCCCATGTCTTTCCATGATCCCCTGGACCGGCTCCGCTGTCTCGACACTTCTTCTTCCACGTTTTGCGAGCAAGTAAGCAGCATACTTTATGGAGAAGAATATGCACGATGGGTATCAAACCTTCAAGGCGGTGATCTGGCGGGGCTTGTCGACTGCCTGGATAAGGTGCGTCGCCACGTCTCGTTTTTTCGTTCCTCCTTCAACCTATGGTAGACTCTCGATGCTCTCGACCCCGCCAGTTGTGCTTTTCAGAAGTGTCTGCACGAGCTCAGAGGTATATGTGGCGCCAGGACAATACTACCACCATCGTATACGCTTTCGCCTCAACTTTTGGATATCGGTCCCCACCCTGTCGCCTCGGGAGGTTCTGGTGATGTGTACGAAGGAACCCTCAGCGGTTCAAAGGTTTGCGTCAAGCGTGTTAGGGTATACTCAAAGGACGCTCCGGAAAGTGTCACAAAAGTGGGCCATCGACGCCGTCACTTCTCCCACCTGTCGTTGCTGATAAGACCCGTAGACCCTTTACAAAGAGGCCATCGTGTGGAGACGCTTGGAGCATCAAAACGTTGTCCCCCTCCTAGGTATAACCTCCACCCCTCCCCAGTTCATTTCAGAATGGATGCCCAATGGAGACCTGATCGAATACATCAAGAAGCACCCCAGTGCGGACAGATTTCGTCTTGTGTGTGTCCCTGCTATTGTGTTTGATCCCTGCTTACTCCCGCCACCAGCTATCCGACGTTGCTAAAGGTCTTCACTTTATTCACTCCCGCAACGTAATTCATGGTGATGTCAAGGGAGTGCGTGATTGATAAGCCCTGTTTCACCACTGTATTAACACACGTCCAGCCAAATATCCTTGTGGATGACGCAGGCCGTGCACGGATCACGGATTTTGGCCTTGCTACGGTCATCAAGAACCTGAATTCTGTGTGGAGCACCTCTGGTGATAAGGGCTATACCGTACGATGGACTGCGCCGGAGATTTTGAACGGGGAGGGAACATACGGCAAGGAAGCGGATGTTTTCTCTTTCGCGATGGTCATGATCGAGGTGCGTCACGGATGGTCTGCTGTGTGTAAAGCTTTGGCTTACTTCCGCTTCGCGTCGACCCAGGTGTTCAGTGGCGCAGTCCCATTTCACCCCAGTCTACCTGCAGCAGCCATGTTGGCCATCATGACTGGCAAGCGCCCACCACGGCCGACGCACCCGGCCCTCACAGACCAGCTATGGATATTGATGCAATGTCTCTGGAGCCAGGATCCTTATTCACGCCCGGACATTTCAGAAGCCTTGCAGTTTCTCAGTACACCGTCAGTTTCCCGTTCCTTCTGGAGATCATCTCTCACGAGCCTGACCATCTTCTTGCATGTAGCGATCTTCCTGCCTGGAAGCGGTTGATCAATTCTACCCTTCCTAACCACGAGCGCATCCCTCTGATAGTGACTATTTTCTCAGACCGTAATGAAGTCGAGCTGGTTGGATATCTCTGTGGAGATGATGCCCAGGCATTTATCGACGTGATAGACGGGGTAAGTCTCCACGCACTCTCACCTCCAAAGGACGAGGCGGTTGATTGCTGATCAAACTCCCGCGTCCTATTGGGTAGGTGTTGGACAACCTCCCTCCACGAATTCGCAGAAGGTGCCTGCGCACTGTATACAGGATTTGTGGTCGCCAAGCCCTGCTTCCGAAATCACTGGCAATCCCGCTTTGTTACGACCCAATGACAACTCCGGTGTGCCATGGTGGGTTTGCAGATGTGTGGAAGGGCCAATATTATGGGCAGGAGGTCGCATCCAAAGCATTGAGGGTATCTTTAAAGAATGACTTTGGGAAGGTTAGAAGAGTGAGTTGCCGGTGCTGCTCTTGATTTGTCGCGTGCGCTAACGGACTGAGGGTGTCTCGCACAGAGGTTCTGCAGGGAAGTTGTGACATGGAATGCCCTTCGTCACCCAAACGTGCTGCCGTTGTTAGGCGTGACAATGACCGACACTCGGTTCGTGATGGTATCAGAGTGGATGGTTCAAGGCAATATCAACGAGTTTTTAAAGGCCGAGGCCGAGGCGGATCGGTTGGGTCTTGTATGTGTCTCGTTTAAGGCTATCATCTTCGCCTACCGTTGACAATTCCGTGATTGCCGTAGCTGAGAGACGTCGCCAGGGGGCTGATCTATATGCATGGCCAGGGACTAGTCCATGGAGATCTGAAAGGGGTACGTGTTCGGGCCCTGCCGTCACCCTTCGGCTACACCCTAGCTCACCCAATCCCAAGGCAAACATCCTGATTAACAGCGATGGCCACGCCTGTATATCAGACTTCAGTTTGATCACAATGGCTCCGGGTCAGTCAACCTTTCTTTCCTCATGCATAGAGGGTGGTACAATTCAATGGATGAGCCCCGAGCTCCTCGATCCAGAGAGTTTTGGTTTAAGGAAGATTCGCCCAACAAAGGAATCGGACTGCTATGCGTTGGGAATGGTGATATACGAAGTTCTCAGCGGGCATAGACCATTTGCCCCACGTGCGCCCCCCTTCATTATTCGGAAGGTTCTGGAGGGCGAGCGGCCTGAGAGACCTCAAGGAGAGGAAGGGATGTTGTTCACAGATGCTATATGGCAGATATTGGAATCATGCTGGGAGCACCAACCTGGTGACCGGACAAGTGCCAAAGCTGTCCTTTCGTGTTTGGAAGGAAATCCGGTCTTCGCACGGCAATCTTCTGACGTGGATGGGGATTCGCAGATGGATGCTGCTGAGCAATCGGATGACACGGCAAGTGACCCCGGTATGTTTGCTCCGTTTTGGGTAAGGCCTCAGATACACCCGTAATAACCTTTACTGTACTACAGGCCTGCCGATTACACAGAATGGCAACAGGTTTCTGGCTTCGCGAAGTCATCCTCGCACCATAGCGAGCCCAACGATTGCGCGGGATAGGGATCCGCAAGCGAGGAATCCAAAGGGAGGATGGGTTAGTAGGTCGGTGCACAAAGGCCGAAAAATGTCCCAGCGCATTACCGGTAAACTCTTCGGAGGTTGATCTGCAGAAACCTTTTCACTGCGAGATCGGATGTGTTGGTGCGCGCGGGTCCTTGTAGGATTGGACGGAGCAGATGGAAAGTATTGGTTGTAACCAAGCCGCTTGTTTCATACCAGCGTCTTTGTACTTATAATACGAGGGGGTGACCGCAAGAATGGCGTCTCAAATTTCAAACCTGAGGTCGCTGGACCCGGATTCCGATCTTGACGCTCGTCCATCGCACTTCCCCTTGCCACGCCACCACCGTAGGCTCGAACGGGATGTTCAAATGGCCTTATGGTGACCGGTGACGTTGTACTGCGTACCTGGGCCACAATAGTCGTGAGTTCGCCCTGCACTGGAGCTCCCCCCTGATCGAGATCTTCTCCGGTGAGAACGCGGACAATGCAATCCGCCGCCTCCTAAGGAAGATGCCCAGAACTTTGTCAAAGCTATCAGCGAGGTAAATTCTCTACTCAATCGCCACGAAATCCGGTTGAATACAAGGGGATCAATCGAACTTTCGAAGGCGTAAGCTAGCGGGGATGATTACTTCATGCGACGTATTGCCTACTCCTTTACCGACCACCCTTTCCAAGTGTATTTTCTTTGTGTACAAGTCCCCCCGCCGTGGTCGGGGGTACCGGTGGTTGTTGAATTGTGCTCGATTCGGAACGCCTTCGAGGCTCGTGTGGCGGGCTGGAAATCGTCCGAAGCGCGCTTCGGCGCTTCTGCAGCTCTTCCCCCCAAACAGTCACCATGGGCGAGTCGGACAAGATGTTCAACTGGCCCGATGGGGACGTTATCCTACGTGCCACGAACGGCACAGAAAGGCGCGACTTCCGAGTCCATAAACTCTTTCTATCCTTCTCGTCGCCCGTCTTCAAGGACATGTTTAAAATCCCCCAACCTTCATCAGCGGCCGCAGACGGCGTCGACGTCGTCGATGTCACCGATCCACCTCGGGCGTTGGAGCTCATCCTACGATTCATCTATCCCTCTGCCTCTTCGCCGGCAATCGACGACTTGACCCTCTTATCGGAGGCGCTGGTCCTCGCCGACAAGTACGAGATCGAGGTGGCACGATCGCGATTACGGTCATCGTTCATGGATTTCGCGAGGTTTGATCCCCTCAGAGCGTATGCGATCGCCTGTCGACTCGGATTTGAGGACGAGATGAAGATCGCTTCGTCGTACACGACGTCCATCCACCTCCCCGGACTCGCAGACCTGCCTGACGAGTTCAGATTCATCACTGCGACGGAGTATCATCGGCTCATCCTCCTCCACTCAAGATATCGGAAGGAAGTCGAGACTATTGCCCATTCGGCTATACGACCCACCGTTCCCAGGAAGCCAGTGTTTGCCGCGATGACGACCGATGCGCTCGAACCGCCGAGTGTTGAAGCGGTGCTTAGGGAATGCGTAACACTCGACTACGAGTCGTTTAAGCTTGCATGGAAAAGGAAATACGGCTTTGACGCCGATGGTAGTGACGTTAAAATGATCTTTATGTCTATCCTTGACAAGGCCAATTCCTTGAACCTGACCGTTTAGCATTTATTTATCGCACGGGTCGTTCTCTCTGGTGTGGACTCTGTAATGTTCGGGTACCCAATGTACGTGGTTGTGTCATCAATGTACTACTGGTTTGAAGGTTTTGAAGTTGGTTTAAACGGAGACCAAGAGCTGATCCAGGTGGCCTTGTAAACGAGCGGCGGTAAATTTCGCGCCTACATACGTTGCTCTTTGCAAATTGACGCTTTCATAGTTCAATCAGGGTACCGCGAGCGTTTGTATCGTGCCCTGTCGTGTAAACTGCATGTCTCTAATCAGAAGAGCCTTGTGCCCCAGCACCTGCCAAATGCTGTTTCCGGGATTTCCGTGCTCGCACTTCAGGTCGTGGACTGGCACCTTGGTGTTTTTAGTCATTTATCTTTGCGTAGCACCACTGCTGTGGGCTCTGTCGGGGTGTCCAACTGATCCGATGGGGATGTCATATCCACGACACTGAAAGTCCCAACTACGTAAACAAACATTGGGCGAGAAAAATAAAAGCAAAGTGTATCTACGTATCGTCTGGGCGAATAGCTATGCTTTCATTTGGACTCGATATCGCTGATTCGGAGCTAGACCCGGCCTCGAAGCCTGTGAGTCGAAGAAGCGGATATCGCAGGTTTTTCGCGGTGCCCACATGGAGGCCGGGACCGTCTCCGTCACCTAACTCGCTTCTCTCTCGACTTTGGAAGATGGCGGCTCGTAGATGTGCACATGTGAAAGTCGGTCCGAGAAGCGGGGGTGTTTGAAACATCTCGTTGATCACCAACCCCCGTTTCCTCATGTCAGGATTCACGGACGATAGTCGGCGTAGGTCACCAGTCGCGCTTTCTTCCCGTGCTCTAGTACGCTGACGGAACATTGTGCAGAAGTTCTGTAAGGAGGTTGTGACGTGGAAAGCACTTCGGCATCCGAATGTACTGCCACTGATAGGAGTGACGATGGATGGGATTCACTTCGCGATGGTGTCGGAGTGGATGGAGAATGGGACCATCAATCAATTCGTGGAGAAAAATCCGGATGCGGACCGGTTAGGACTGGTATTTCCCCCCCCCCCCCAAGACCCGCCCCGT
>Ga0307517_10012636_pt1 | contig 11563 bp, 8 predicted proteins | sample 23_EM_MG_FD_194515 | JGI IMG/M metagenome (GOLD analysis project Ga0307517, IMG submission 194515) | Populus trichocarpa ectomycorrhiza microbial communities from riparian zone in the Pacific Northwest, United States - 23_EM | ecosystem: Host-associated > Plants > Roots > Unclassified | place... | reverse complement strand
TTTTTTCTTGATTTTTGGTTTTTTAAAAACTAATCCTGGCCATGATTGAAATCATTGAATTGGTCCAAGTTGATTTGTTGCAAACAACTGACAACCATTTGTTTGAGCTCAATAATGGAAGTAGAGAATGAGAGAGAGAGCGGTATGATCTTTATTTGATTGAACTAGCTAGGATTAACTATATTTCAAGAAAAAATCACTGATTGTGACAGAGAAGAGTACTACCAGTAAACTGAGTCCAAATCATTTTTCACAAATTCAACAAGAAATTCTATTTACCGGTGGCCTTTGGAGCCACGCACTCATGTTTTTGTAACTCAATTATTTGTAAAATTAAGAGTTAGGATGTTTCCTTCCACCCTCCAAGCTTGACTACCAAAATGTTTCTCAATGGAGTGATGATGACTTTTGTCTTACCATTACGAAGATGATTGGAACTGTTCTCTTTGAACCACTTGAATTTCCTTGAACTGGAGAAGACAACGTTCAGAAGACGATTCTATGAATAAAACAGGAGAAGAAAAGGCGCCACTTTCTTGAGGGCCATAACTTTTTGTTACTTATAATGTGGAATATCTAGTAGATAAGTACTTGGAATGCACTTTCTATCAGAAATTAATCAATAATCAAACTATTCCTTCGTATCATTTAGCACACAACGTTTACTGGTAGTTAATTACTTTTGAACAAATTATCTTTAAAGTCACCTAGCTAATTATTTATATAATCATAACGGTGTAGCAATATTTATTTTATTTTATAATGTGTAGCAATTATGTAATTAAATTAACAAGTAGCTCACCAAAAATATTTACTTCACCCCACAAATTCAACTGGATGTATATGCTTGCAACGCTCAACGACTTTTCAAGGGGAAAAGGCAAACGGCAGAGGCCTTTCATAATCAGATGGCGACAAGAGACTTTTTATTTAGGTATTGTTCCCAGAAAGTTCCCTGCAATTTATTGATTTGGAAGAGTATTTTTTTCGCACTTATCACAGCCCACCAATCCAATGAACTCAACCCAGGAGTTGACAGGAAATATAGAACTAAAAGAATTTTTTTAAAAATGATTTTTTAAAAAAATTATCCTTTAAAATTTAATTGTTGAAAATTGTGCTTCATATTGTGTTTTTTTCAATACAGTTATTGCAGTCTCATAACCTAAATCTAGAGTATGCAATATTAACTCAAATTAACATTGATTTTTTTTAAAAAAAATATTTTTTTACACCAATAATTTTTTACATAATTTTTTTTTTAATTTCATCATTCAATATTGAGTTATTGAAAATTAAATTTTTTTATTTTCTTTATATGCTTTCTATGAGGATGGCTCAACATCACGACCCAAATCACGAGTTTGCCATGTTAACTCAAGTTATATTATTATTTTTTGTTATTTTTTAATTTTTTTTCTCACTTCATCCTTTAACATTATGTTATCTTTGAATTCAACTTCATATATTTTTTTTTGACAATTATTTTTCCTTGTTTGTAATCACTTTCTCTTTTGATTTAGTGTATTTAGTATTTTTTTAATCTTATAATTAAATTAAACCATCTTAATAAGATCCAGTATAATCTATAACTTGAGTTGTAGAATTTTTATTTATTTTAAAACATGCTAAAAAAATATGAAATATTATTTTTAAAAATTAAAAAAAAAAGTTTACCCGCAACAAAGCACCACATATCTTTCTAGTATGATACTAAATCCTATCATTTATTTTAATTCAAAAGGCATGCATTTAATCTTTACATACTCAATCAAGTCCTTTCTTACTTGTACAGACATGAAATATTTTTTTTTTTGACAACTCATTAGGATTCAATCACATTTCAGCCAAATTGGATGCAATTGACCAAAACCAAGTACAGGATACAAATTGATTTTTGAAAAGCCCAAGAAAAAATAATATTTTTTAAAAAATACAAAGAAACTGGGTTGCCTGAAGAAAACGCAGGCAGCTGGCATGTCCTGCTATAGTATGTCACTCGAATTTATTCTTTTTTTCTCTAACAATTTATAGGCATCAAAAAAGGATACAAGCAGAACAAGTTAGCCCTTTTATTCCCTCTCAGATAAAAGAGTAAAGGAAAAATGGAAGACGCTGCTGCTGCTGCATCATCAGCTGTAGTCGTGGAAGAAGAGCGCCTCGACGTTCTCAACAAAACCGGTCAAAAAACCGGCATTTCGAAGCCCAGGCAATCACCAATCTCTCTTCTTCCTCTCTCTATCTCTTCATCGATCATCTTATTGTTACGTATGTTTTGATTAAACACCTAATTAATGCCTCTAGTTACGCTCCTGTGCGACGTCGTTTATAGCACTCAAAATTAAAACAGAGCAATTTTTTTTTTAATTTTCCTTTTCTTTTTGACCGTTACTTTATTTGGACGTCGTTTATAGCACTCAAAATTAAAACAGAGCAATTTTTTTTTTTAATTTTCCTTTTCTTTTTGACCGTTACTTTGTTTGTTGTTTGGTTGCTGAGAAAAAGAAATTGTGATTCTTCTTATTTTTTTATGTTATTTTTATTTTTTGGAAATTTAGAGGAGAAGTTCATAGAGATGGAGATTACCACAGAGCAGTTCACGTGTGGATTTACTCCGAAAGCACACAAGAATTGCTTCTTCAACGTCGCGCCGATTGCAAGGATTCCTGGCCAGGCCAATGGGATATCTCAAGCGCTGGCCATATTTCTGCCGGCGATTCTTCACTTGTGTCCGCTCAGTGAGTCAATTTGCAACAGTTTTTATTATTTTATTATCTTGTCAATTAATTACTTGCTGCATAAAAATAACTTTTTTTTATTAAACTAATTTTTCTTACTGTTATGCGTTTAGGAGAGAGCTTCAGGAAGAGCTAGGCATTAGCCTTCCAAAGGACGCGTTTGAACTTATTTTTATTTATCTTCAAGAGTGGTTAGTATTTATTTATATATACATCAAATTCCTTATTTAACTGTACAAGTTCTATAGGATCCCTGGTCTATGGAGACCGGACCGATTAAATTAATTGGTGTAATGGATTGTGATATTATGATTTTGATTTAATTGATCTTGTTGACGTAGACTGGGGGATCGGAAGAATGCAACAAGGCTTGTATTAATTGATTGTACTTTATATTTGAATGCAGTGTTATAAATGATGGGAAATTCATCAATAATGAGTTCAATGATGTGTATCTTGTGACAACTGTAGATCCGATTCCTCTTGAAGCATTTACTCTTCAGGTAAGAAAATGTGTGCTCTTCATTCTCCTTTGATGAGTGTTGGTTTGTGTTAATACATGTTTTATCTATTATCGACTGGTTTTGATAAAAAATCAATTTGGAGAATACGACTTGTTTATGCTTGAAAGTTTTCTTTTTTCTTGCACGTTTAGACTTTTTCCAATTGGTGTTTTATATCTGAATTTTTTATACATGTTCTGGTACATGCACATTATTTTGTTTTCTGCCAAATAATGTGCTCTTTTCATTTGAAGGTTCGATCGAGAGTGGCATGCCTATCATTTCAGACATGAATATTTCATTAATTGGTTACTGCTATTAAGTTGTGAAAAATATGAATGCTTGTTTATGATTTCACTTTATGATAGGAAACAGAAGTATCTGCTGTTAAATACATTTCGTTCGAGGAATATAGAAGCTTACTTGTCAAAGAAGATCCTGATTATGTGCCCTATGATGTAGATGAACAGTATGGCCAACTCTTTGAAATCATTATGAAAAGGTATGCTAAACAGTATCTTTTTTAGTAAAATTAACTATGCTAGTTATAACATCTTTTCTCAACTGTGGTGGAATGCATCCTATGGTTATCTCTTTGTCTCAAGTTCTTTAACAACTAAGCGAATCAAAGAAACATATTTACTCCTTATTTGTAAGGTTACATTCGATTTCGTCTTTAGCATTTGACTCAACATGCAAAAACTTTTTCCGAGTGCATGCCGAGAGTTTTGAAGGTGAATTCATGCTTTCCTCCCTCATATTTGTGAATATTGCACCATGTTATTTAGCTGCATCTGGGAAAGCTTTCCTTTTGTTGTCAACTGGTGTGTAAAACACTTTTTTTGGACACCTTTGTACTAGTTTCCTATCAAAAAAAGTCAAATTGTGTGCATATTATCACCTTAATTCATGGAAGGGTTTCTAATAATTTCTTTCCGCTTGTGATGTCTTTCATCTAATTTTCCTAGGTACACAGAGAACACTGTAGCGCGCAGTTTGAGTCTACAAAAGCAACTCTGTCGATATGCTTCTGTTTCTCTGGATGCTGAGGTTGTCTACTTTCTCTTCCCATTTGCATTGATCTCTCTGCTATCTTAGTAGCTACGCTATCTGTGGCAAAGTACACTCAGTTTATGTAACTTAGTTGTGAACTTAAATTGATGGTTTAACTTGTTAGTTTACAATATTTTCTTCCTTTCAGAAAGGGATAAAAACCGTATAAAAGGGGAAGGTGTTTTTTTGTGAAAGAATGCTTGGGCCTCCATTAATTTGAATTTGTAATTGTGGAAAATATTGAGTAATTGGAAACTGCCCCTTTAGCAATTGCGATCAAGAAATTAATAGCACTTTTAATTTTTTGTCATTCTCATAACTAGAATACTAGTGTTGGTATTGCTACTACTATTTCTTAAATGCTAATGTTTTTTGTTCTTAATGCAAATAGGATTGAATTTAGTATCTTTTTTCCTTCTTTCTTCAGTTGACAGGTCTATCAAATACAGACAGGAAGACTCTTGGTTTACTTATAAAGGCTGCAAAACTTATGGATGAAATATTCTACCTTCAGGTACTTACCATTGCAAAACAATGTGAATGCACATGTGCAAGAAGTAGGCTGATACACTCATACAATCTGCAGAAACTATTGGTTTACAGATGTCTTCCATGTGGTAGACTTGAATACCAATATACCTGCGCATGCCCCATAAAATGATATTTTTGTTCATGATCTGTATAGTTACTAAAGTGTTTCTCTAGCTCGAGCAGTGGTCTATTTGGTAACGAGCATTCCCAGTCATTTTGTCGGCCTTCCTTTTTCTTTTCCTTTGGGGGTGGGAAGGCCAAAGGTGATCAGGGCAAACAAAGTGAGAAAAACCCTAAGCTGGGAAACAAGACCTGTAATTTACTCAACAGAAAGTTCAATAGAAACATCTGGGTGAGAGAGGCCTTCTGAATTTGTTAGACAATCCCTCATAGAAGGGAACTGAGCAGAAAGAACTTTGGCTTAAGCATTCAAGACATGACTTGGCATTATGTATAGTAGTAACTCATAAAACATTTCAAGATGTGGACTCATAATAAAGTCAAGTAGTTTCTTTCTGATTTGATGTTATGTTGCAAACTTGCCCAAATTCTTTTCATTTGGATCTCCTGTCAGTGAAATAGTTGATATTTGTATTTGAAACGTTGTACCAGTAATGTGAATGTCATTCTTCTGTGTAACTTTAGATGATTTGTTTCTCCTTCCTACAAAATTCAGATAATTAGTCTCTTGTAAAATCCAATACAATAAGCCTATTTATGATTGCAATAATTAGCAACTGTGAATGACTGTTAGCGGTGCCTCTTGCTTTTTTCTGCTTCTAATCAGGTTTGGTACAGCAATCCAGCTCTAAGAGATTGGTTGAAGGAGCATGCTAGTGCATCAGAATTAGACAAGCTCAAATGGATGTATTATTCAATTAATAAGAGCCCCTGGTGAGTCTTTTTTTGAGGTGCTGCTTCTTTGAGCTCTTATGTGTGTGCGCTTGGAACAAGCTAAGAATTCACCATTCCCCAACTTTTTATACATATTTTTAAGAGAAATACCTGTCGATTAGAATTTATTGGTGATCAACAGGTCCTGTCTTGATGAAAACGAGGCTTTTTTAACAACCACAGATTCAGCCATCAAGTTACTTCCTGAAGCCACGAAGCCAGTCAGTGGATGGAAGGGTCTGGAATATAAAGCAGCATTTCCCATGCTAAAACCACCTGGTGCAAATTTTTACCCTCCAGATATGGACAAAAAGGTATGCATGGGAGGATCATTATGCAAGTTGAAGTTATTTTTTTTAAAATAGGATCACCATCATATATTTGCGACTGGAAAACTGTTTGATGCTTCTGTCATCATTTAGATCTCTCCCCCTCTATACCTACTATAATAATAAGTTTCTCTTATGTCACAGGAATTTAAATTATGGAATGACAGTCTGACAGAGAAAGAACAAAATGATGCAATGGGCTTTTTCACCGTCATCAAAAGACACAGTGAATTTAGTTTGGATTCTTCTTCACCTAATCATGCAGTTCATGGGACAAATCATTTAATGACTGCCCATGATCTATATAGTGTTCCTTACTCAAAGGAGTATAACTCCTTCCTTAGAAAAGCTGCAGAACTATTGCATGAAGCTGGGGACTTGGCTGGCTCACCTAGGTATATAGAGTTATACTAGATTTTTCTTGTTGCCAGTAACTCATTTGTTCACATCATACTGAATACTATTCCACTTACCGATGATTGTTGAATTTGTTCTTCTGCTGTGTAGTTTGAAGAGGTTACTACATAGCAAGGCTGACGCATTCCTCTCAAATGACTATTATGAATCAGATATAGCCTGGATGGAATTGGTTAGTATGCAGAATACTTTGACATTCCAGAAAACACTCAAAGTTTTTGGTTCAGGTATATGGTGATAAGAATGACATCTAGTGCATGGTATTTTTTTCCCCCTGTCATCAGCACTCTAGTTTGAGATAAAAGGGCTCTGTAGGAATTGTTTCGCATGAGCAAGTTTTCTAATACTGAGAAAGGGATACGATTTTGGGGGATTGTTAATGCTGGCACTTGCTTGTGTACACTCCCCCTCCCCCCGGGCCACCACAATCACATAGTTATGGATATTGAATCATGGTGACTGTTTTCTTTATATACGACTCTCCTTTTTCTGAATGACGTGGAATTGTAATAGGAGCAAGAGAGGCACTTGAAGGTCTGCTGAGGCCTTCTGACTTAAAAAATTTGGAAACGTTCTGTCATTCTGCAATATTTCACAGGTCTCAGCAGTCTGCATAACTTACCTGATTTATTGTTTGTTTTGTTCCTCAAGGAAAAAGGAAATAGCTTAGGCTAAGAATAAAGCAAAAAAGTTCTGTCATTCTGCAATATTTCACAGGTCTCAGCAGTCTGCATAGCTTACCTGATTTATTGTTTGTTTTGTTCCTCAAGGAAAAAGGAAATAGCTTAGGCTAAGAATAAAGCAAAAAAGTGATCTGTACCTATCATGGAATGATGAAAACTAACTATGTTAGCAATTGGATGTTTACACTTTCTAAATAAACTAATAATGTTATAATATGAAAAAGATAGGGCTCAATCATTGGATTTTTCATTTTCCAAGTCTTTATTTTCATGTAGCCATTTACTTTTAATAACATCAATTGTGTGTTTGTTGAGTTTTTCCAAGAATGAATGGGTTAGATCTTCGTTTCACTGTTAAGGTGCTTAAATTCTTAATATTCTCATCTAGATTCATGACATGTCTTAAACTATCTCTGGATTTAGGACTCCAAGCTGGACGTTACCATAGGTCCATATGAGACGTACGAGGATGCAATTTTTGGCTACAAGGTAGCATTGATCTTAAATTCTTTCCTGACATGTTCATAATCTCTCGGGTAGCATAAATGACTCATGAGTTCTGTTATGTTTTCTCAGGCAACATTTGAAGCATTCATTGGTATCCGGGATGACAAAGCAACTGCTCAACTAAAATTGTTTGGTGATAATTTGCAGGTATTGAGTCATTTTATATGCAAAGTTGGTACTTGTTTTTCTTGGGACTTCTCTTTTTATATTCATGATTTCTAACAGAGTATATCTGTTTAGTTTTTGGAACAAAATCTTCCAATGGACAGTGCATACAAATCAAAAAATGTCAATGCTGCTCCCATTCGGGTCATCCGGCTTCTTTATAATGCAGGGGTATGTTCTTGGAATATATATAGGACAAATCTGTGTCTTTTGTTGTTTCTCTATTGTACCTTTTTTATGGCATGAACCCATCCCGTTTACAATACCAGGATCTAAAACTCTGTTGGTCCATCCTTTAAAGATCAGCTTTTTGGGGAAACTTTTGCTGAAATACTTCTCCCCACCCCTTATGTATGAGTTCCTATTTCAAAGGAGGGAAAACCAAGGCTGATGGGTTTTAATTTGACATCAGGATGTAAAGGGTCCTCAAACTGTTGCTTTCAATTTACCAAATGATGAGCGTATAGTAAAAGATCGAGGAACTTCAATGGTCATGCTGAAGAATGTTTCAGAGGCAAAGTATAATTTCTTACCTTATTTCTAAACCTGTTATAATGATTGTTGCTTTCTGAAAATATGTTAATGTTAGTATTGGAAACTACTTTAAATATCACGTGTCTGTCCTAATCAGGTTCAAGCATATTCTTCAGCCCATAGCTGATGTTTGTATTAGCAAGGAACAAAAAGGATTGGTAGATTTTGAATCTTTCTTTACGCACACTATATGCCATGAGTGCTGCCATGGTATTGGGCCTCATACTATCACACTTCCAGATGGCCAAAAGTCAACAGTAAGAAAGGTTATTTACATAACTTTTCTTTTTATACTACATCTATAATTTATGGATTGTTTTGCATTCGTATGTTTTTGATAATGGGGCATACATAGATAGCTACCCTCTCTTTAAGTAAATTCCTCATTTCCGCAGAGTACTGGATGGAGATTTCTATTTTATAAAACTGGAAGTTTTATATTATACCAGAATTCAAACAGGATATATTACCATGTTGCTGGAATATATTTGTGTGCTCTTATGGTTTAATTTTCCCACCCTACTTTTGTGTCTTTTATAGCCTGAAAGCATCTCAACCTCTACACATCTTTGACTGTTTAAAATGAGACGAGCATTGCCATATCTTTTACAACCTTATGTTTGATTTCAAACAGTTTTCTTTATATGGAATCGTACTTCAGCTCTTCACAGAATGTAATTGTAATTGAGATTTTTAAGCCTCAATTTAAACTACTACATGGTTTTAGGGAGACCAAATTTTGGAGTTTTCTTATTTTGTGACTTCAGTTTTGGAAACAAGAGGTGTGGTTAGTGTAATTGCAACAATGTCAGTGGTAGTCAATGTAATTTATCATTTATTCCATTTCATATTCCTTTCTTCAGTTTTATTCAGTAGAAATTCTGCCTTGGATGTTTCTTTCATTGTTAAGTTGTGCCTGAAGTAGTAGTCTACCGGGCCTTGCTGAGAGTTCCTTTCATCTTTCTCTTTTTTAACTCAATATTTAATATGTATAAAGGAATTTTGTCCTCCAAATAGAGGTATCTGGAGTGATGATCTGACTAGTTTATTTATCCCTTTCCATAGTTAATATGGGGCACATTTATTGTGACTTATAGCACATCTCATGCATGGTCTCTGTAACTGTATTTGTTGATCATTTTCTATGACCTGGTCTTTTATCATTACCTGTTCAAAATAACTGTAATGGAAATGAAACAGAACAACACTTCAATGAAAGACTATTATTTTATTGTTTCAATTTATTTGCATTCTGATAGCAACTGTTGTTTTTCTTCATATTTTAATGCAGGAGCTTCAAGAACTCCACTCTGCTTTGGAAGAAGCAAAAGCTGATATAGTTGGCCTTTGGGCCCTAAAGTTCTTAATCAACCAGGTTAGTGACTAAATTTAATTAATATTATCATATATAGACACAGATATGTGTGCTGCACTGCCACTTTAGATTTCATGTCAAAGATGCTGAATTTAAATTCATTCAACAATGCATTTACAAGTGTTTTTGGTCAGAGGGTAAATAAGGTCCATCCAAAGAGTTAGCACAAGTGGTTAATACTTGGCCTAGAGATTCTGGGTTCAAGTCTTGTCTTTGGATGACATGTGAATTTCTAATTCTTGTCGGTATCAAGGGTGGCTCTTCCCAAAAGAAAAGGTCTTCATCAACCCTAGTGCTGGTGTAGCCAGTTCCAAGTAGAGGTGATATCCCATTGCTGTCTTACCCTATGTTTAGATGATCATGAAGAAGATAATTCGTAGAAGAAGATAATTCGTAAAAGTAGAATCGCCGCTTAAGTTGCTTACACATCTAGGAAAGATATAACCGTAGTTTATCCTCATCGAGGTTACTATTTATTTCTAACAGGAGAATTTATTATACAAATCCATGTCAATGAAGTTCTAATCCAAGGGAATTTATTATACAAATCCATGTCAATATCCATTTTTCTTTCTTGAGTTGTGTTTTGATTATTGACCTCTTATATAGAGATTAAAACGAGTTTTAGGGCCTGTTAGTTTTTGCGTTTCAAAAGCATTTTTAAAAAAAATTGAATTTTTATTTATTTATTTTTGCTTTAAATTAGTCTTTTTTTGTTATTTTCAAATCATTTTAAGAAATAAAAAAATATTATTTTGATGCATTTCCGAGTGAAAAGTACTTTGAAAAGTAACCGTTACCACTCTTCCAAACACCCCTTTAATCTCTCACTAAATTAGCGTTAGGCCTTTAGAACCCATCTGAGAAGGAAGGAGCTTGGGTTGAATTCAATTATCAAATTAATGACCCATACCTAAGAAAATACAAAGAATTTGAATTCAGATTTTTAGGCTCCAATCCACCGGCTAAACCATAGAAATAAAACACGTCCAAATTCAAATTATAAAAAGCTTGCAATAATAAAGACATGGGCTTTAACTTCATATCCACCTGCCACGCCATGTATTTTAAAAAATAAAATTGGGTTCACTACTTGCTTCTTTTTCAAAAAAGAAAAAATAAAAAGAGATTCATTAGCGTACCAAAATTAAAAATGAAAATGAAAACAGAATGTAAAACAACAACAACAACAACCATCAATTTTTCCACTTTTTTTGCATTTTTTTTTCTTCTAATTTTTCTTATGGGAAAAAATTGGATGATGAAATAAGAGATGTTAGTTCTCATCAACCTGTAACTTAAAGTGTTTCAGATGCATCAAGAAATCTCATAATATGTTTTCCTAGAATCCTGGGAATGCATCTGTGAAATGTTGAACTATGTTTGACAGAAGAATCTAGTTGTCTGATCAATATTCTGGATGTAGTTGATTTCCCAGGACCACACTTTAGTGGGGATAATAACTAGGTGCTGGTCTATTTTTTCCGTGTGATTGGGTAGTATTATGATTTTATTGTAATGTATATTACGTGATTCTATTTTTGTTCTCTCAGGATTTACTTCCTAGGAGTATGGTAAAATCTATGTATGTTTCATTCCTTGCGGGGTGCTTCCGGTCAGTTCGTTTTGGTTTAGAGGAAGCTCATGGGTAAGCTAATTAATCATTCTTCTCTGGTTCCATGCTTGGCATAATCTAAAGGACTTCGTATCTACTGAAATTCCTTAGGAAAGGACAAGCACTGCAATTTAACTGGATGTATGAGAAAGAAGCCTTCATCTTGCATCCTGATGAGACATTTTCTATTGATTTTGCCAAGGTATGGTTGCTTCAACT
>Ga0307517_10012635_pt1 | contig 11565 bp, 6 predicted proteins | sample 23_EM_MG_FD_194515 | JGI IMG/M metagenome (GOLD analysis project Ga0307517, IMG submission 194515) | Populus trichocarpa ectomycorrhiza microbial communities from riparian zone in the Pacific Northwest, United States - 23_EM | ecosystem: Host-associated > Plants > Roots > Unclassified | place... | reverse complement strand
GGCCCGGACACCCCACTTAAAAAAAAAAAAAAAAAAAAAAAAAAGATGAGTGAGATTATTGTTATTTATAAGTTCTTGTTTAGCGTGCATATAGGAGAAGCAACTAACAAGTCTTCTTCTAAATAAGAATTCCATGTAACTTATAGCTCCATTAATAATGCAATCAACTATATATATATATATATATATATATATATATATATTGATAATTTTAATTATGAACTACTAATGGACATAAATGATAACAATGTTATCAATCCAGCCCAATATGATAAAACAAAAAAAATATTTGTTGGATTATATTCATATTTCCTACTCCAACATCACCTGAAATTTAAAGCTAATAAACTAATTAAATATGTTAAACAAAATTATTTTAATTTAAAGATAAACAATATATTACATGTTTTCTAATGGGAATTGTAGGTCTCCTCCTAAAAAAATAAACAATTATATCAGATTTTAGCTCTATATAAGAATTCTTTCTCTTTCTCACACGCACACGCACACGCACACGATTCCTCATGATCATGATTTTTGGATGCTGATTTATGTATATATGTATAACTCTATTTGTCGTTTCATTTGGACTCTGCCGACAAAAGAATTGGCGGTGAAGTTCTCGGTTTCTGTTTGTCTTTTTCTCTAATCAAAGTGAAATAAGTACATATTTGGTAGCATAGAGTGTCATTCTTTTTAAAAATATTTTTATATTTTTAATATTAATATATTAAAATCATAAATAAATATTTTAAAAAATATTAATTTAATATTTTTTCAAACAAAATAATCTAAAAAAAAGTTTTAAATCTAATTTTTTATTAAAAAAACATTTGTTTATAGATACATTAAAAAATATAGGAAAAGAAAAAAGTTTTCACAGTGTGATATAATTAAAAAGAGATTTATCTTTTTTTCTATTAAAAAACCACAATTTTTTTTTTTTATGAATGAATCACGGGAAACAAACAGTGACAGACAAGTTGCCTTCTGCTGTCTCTCATTTACAGTAACTCTACACACCGTTATATCATCCTCTCTCAACTACAGTACAAACCAATATCTTCAACAATGGCAGTCCTCAACTCACTCTCACTTCTTTTCTCTCCAAAACTCACTCACTCTTCTTCAATTCCTTTCCCTCTCTTGACCTCCCAATCCAACCCTCTATCTTTCAATCTCACTTCCAAATCCGTCGCCCTATCCGCCACTCCTTCTCACTTTTCAGTCGCAGTTGGCGAGGACTTGCCTGTAGATTACGGCGAGTGGTTTCCTAAACGTGATCCTGGTGATCGCAGGAGAGCTGGCATTTTGCTTCACCCGACCTCGTTTAGAGGACCCTACGGTATTGGAGACCTTGGTGACGAGGCCTTTCGGTTTATCGATTGGCTTCATGATGCTGGTTGCTCTGTTTGGCAGGTCCTTCCTTCATCGAGTTAAATAAAAATAATATTTTATTATTATTATTTGCTTGCTTAAAAAAAAAGTGTGAATAAATATACAGGTTTTACCTCTTGTTCCACCGGGAAGGAAGGCGAATGAAGAAGGATCACCTTACTCCGGCCAGGTTATAGTTTTTCTTTGTTATTTATTTTTAATTAGTCATCTGTTCAATTCAATAGAAATTGACCAGTCCGTGATCATTTTTAAACTTGATTGCATGCATTGAGCTTAACGAATTTTTATACGACAATTTACTTATGATTTTTATTTAGTGGAATGGAAAAACTAAATGGATTATTATGCTTAATTAAGTGAATGAATCTCTATACCAAAATTGGTTTTTCAGGATGCAAATTGTGGTAACACGCTTTTGATTTCACTTGAAGAGCTTGTGAAAGATGGATTATTGACAGAAGATGAGCTTCCTAGACCAACGTGATAAATCTTTCTTCTTACTAGTCTGTCATAAACTGAGCTAATTATGATTTTATATATATTTCCCTGATTTATTGCTCTCTCATTATTCGTGTAGAGATGCTGATCATGTGGACTTCTCTGTTGTTGCTGACTTAAAGGATCCGTTGATAACTAAGGTAAATTATCCGGTACATTGCTGTTGATAGTTTTTTGTTTCACATTGTCTTCTGGATGTATTCAGTTAAATAAATAAAAAATGCATATATCAAAAGCAATGACTTTCTAGCTGTCTCCATTACTCCTCAAGATGTGTTAGATATTGGCCAAAGTATCAGGGGCAGCAAAAAAACTTGGTTGAGTGAGGTTGAAAACATAATTAAATGATAATGATACTGTGGTCTGAGTTGAAATTGAAGGTATTATTTAATGCATATGTTTTAGATATAGAACATTGTATTGCTGATTGAAATAGGTTGTAATAACTGGAAATTGAATTGACATGCAAGTATAGCAAGAAGCGCAAAGGTTGCGATTCCCCATTCCAAAGATCTCTACTAGGATTAAAACATTGATAGTTCTGAACAAAAAGGGACAAGTAATTTTTTAAGAAGTTTCATCATAATAGTTCTGTTCTAAATACAGCAGTAGGTGCTATTAATTTTAGCCTTTATTTGTTGTTTTTAGGCCCAAGATTATCTTACATCAGTTCTTTCTTAGGCTGCAGAGAGGCTTATTTTAAGCGACGGTGAACTTAAAAGTCAGCTTGAAGATTTTCAGAGAAACCCGGACATTTCAAGTAAGAATCACATTGTCTCGGAGCACCATTCATTTGTGCTCACTGCTCATGGAATCTCATTGCTGATTAAATAGAAGCGCTTCCATATATGTATATATATTTGTTAGTTTTTTCTTATAGGAAGTTCTAGTTTTAAATTTGATGGAAAAGGAGCAAGAATTAGGTAATAAATTGCACAATGACTTAAATGAAATGGAGAAATATTTTCTATTCAGAACATGTCACTTTGTGCTGCTATCAGAATTTCAGTTATTAGTGTGATGCTGGATCTTAATCTTATATTCTTGTTATTGCAAATAGCTTATCAATACAACTCAACAAAGCTACCTTCACTAATGTTTGGAAAATAACTTAGTTACTACTCAATTAGATACTTACGAAATTTGTTTTTTAAGCTCCGAAAATGTTACTCCCTTAGCTTACTGATTGTCGACTAAGAAAATGGTTAATAACCCAGGATACAAAATCCTATGTGCCCGTGTTTTTGTTGCTAGTTACTGCTTTCAATTTTTACATTTTCTAATTTCTTCAAGCTAGGATTCAACTTAGGAAGACTAACATTTAGAGGGAAAAAAAAAAGAACTACCTCAAGTATCAATGTGAGAGAGGAAGAAATTATATGCTCTGGCTATTTTGCATTGACAAAATTTAGCATACTATACTGGAATCATAGACTTTTGGTGGGACAGCAGGATATAATGTTGGGTGGGTTTCTTTGCTCAAAGTCATTTTGCATCATTTCTTTCTTGAAAAACCTTTATGTTCAATTATATCTTACAGTCATGTGAAGGTTAGTGATACATACAAGGGTGTGTTCATGCCTGTGCACTGACAGAAAATTTAATTTCTGTGGCTATATCTCTTTTTTTACCATTTACATGTTGCAGCTACTCTTTCCTGAATGTTTTCTTACAACAATATTGCTATGCCTTTCCCTTTCCTTCTTTGAATAACGCTCTAAGTTCTATTTCTGTTCTGTAGGTTGTGTTTGGGCCTGTGCACTGACTGCAAATTTGATTTCATTGACTATCTCTCTTGTTTTGCCATTTACATTTTGCAGCGACTCTTTCCTGGACAGTTCATTTTTAGAACAACATTGCTATTTTTTTTCCTTCCCTTCTTTAAGTAAATATTTTTATCTCTTTCTGTTTTCTAGGTTGGCTTGAAGATGCAGCTTATTTTGCTGCTATTGACGATTCCTTAAATACACTTAATTGGTATGAGTGGCCTGAACCTTTAAAAAATCGCCATCTTGCAGCCTTGGAGGAAGTATACCAGAGTAAAAAGGATTTTGTAAGATACAAATAGTTTTTCCCCCAACCTTTTATAATCCATTTGGCACATTGTTCACAGTTGATGCTGGAAGCTTCTACTTGTACAGATAGACATATTCATTGCACAACAGTTCTTGTTCCAAAGGCAATGGAAGAAAGTTCGCAGCTATGCACGGGAGAAGGGAATTAGTATAATGGGTGACATGCCTATATATGTAGGGTATCACAGCGCTGATGTTTGGGCAAATAAGAAACATTTTTTACTGGTAATAAGTTTCTCCACAGATTTAGGACTATGCTGAACCATCCTGTTCAGGTTGGTAACCCTTATCATTCCAGTTACTAACTTCTGTATTGGTCTCCCAGAACAGGAATGGTTTTCCTCTTCTAGTTAGTGGTGTCCCCCCTGATGCCTTCAGTGAAACTGGACAGTTGTGGGACAGGTATGTACTGATATCACCAAGATGAGCACATCTGATATTTTGAAGAAATAATATTTGGTTTCATTACTTTTTATAAACTCAGAAAAGCCTTGTTTTTATTTAGTTTAAAGAACCTTTTGACTCACACCAACTGCATGGTTTAGTTGGTAGTGCATGTACCCCAATCCAAAAAGTTCTCGAGTTCAAGCCTCTTGTAAACCAAAAAAGAAAAAAAAGAAAGAAAGAATCTTTGGACTCGTATGGAAGATCAGCTATAGCTCTCTTCTAGTCCAATCACATCTCCCATCATTACAAAATAGCTGCCTGCTGCCCGAAATAGAACACTTTTGTGCTCATTTTTCACTCTTTACACTTCCTCTTCTCTCATAAAACCAAGACAATGATGATGTTTCTGTGGATGCAATTTGATAGTTTCCAGAAATTGTTCCCTTCAGCAACATGGGATTTGCTATGAGTACTTGTAATGATAGGTACAGCTTCAAAATGTCTACTGGCTTACAAACTATGCTTTTGTATCTGAAACTAATTTGAATTGGTGCTCCAGCTGATGGAGTTGAGTGTTACCTGGAAGTGGTTTGCTGTTCAAGTGTTGGGCAAATAAGATATTTAGGACATTCTATGCTTCTTGGCATCTTTCTTCTCTTGCTTTCATGATATTCCTAAAACATAAACTGTTCAAAAAATATTATGGAATATAATGGCCACATTAATGATTATTTTTATGCCTGACCTGCAGTCCTTTATATGACTGGAAAGCCATGGAGAAAGATGGATATTCATGGTGGATACGTCGCATGAGGCGGGCTCAAGATCTGTTTGAAGAATTCAGAATAGATCATTTTAGAGGTTTTGCAGGCTTTTGGGCTGTTCCTTCAGGTAAGACAATCTCCAGTTAGACAAATTGATGTGATGCATTTTTCATGCTATTAAATTGCATTCATTTGCAGAAGCAAAAGTTGCAATGGTCGGAAACTGGAAGGTCAGCTTTCGGTATTTTCAAATGAATTGTGATATTTTGAGAAGCTTCCTGCTATTAACCCGAGATTTCATTTTGATGACAGTAGGCAGGACCTGGAAAATCCCTATTTGATGCAATCTCTAGAGCTGTTGGGAAGATCAATATAATAGCAGAAGATCTGGTTTGTAGGATTTTAAGAAACTTTTCATTTCCCTTTTCATCATGTTATAGGAGGTGATAGCTACGGTGGAATCATCCTACTTTTGTTTCTCTTTAACATCGAGTGGAATCACTTTACTTTCTAACAGTAATATTGGAAAGAAGTTTAATCTTTGCATTTTACTGGTCATTTACATGATCCCTTATTTGATTTTCAATAAGGTGGTATCAATAAACAACTGACTTTCAGAGAAATGTCACTGATTCCTTACTGATCATCTCATCATCGTGATGGATGCACAAGATGTATATCCTGTTGATCATAGATTCAATGATTTAATCCAATCTTTGTTTTCTGTTTTTCATTGTCGTTGATGTTTGGGTGGTTACTATAAATCCTATACTAATACATGCATGTAATATAAAAGATAATTGCAAGAGTAAAAAACGAATGCACATGTATGGTCAATCACTGTACATGGTTCAACAATGAAGTCATACATAGGATATTCATTTTGTTCTGGCTAAAATGTCCCCCATTTATCAAGGGTTTTTATGATATTGTTGTTTTTTAAGGTGTGTTCTTTTAATTCACAGTTCTATACCATTAGGACACTGCATTTCTTGCTGAAGCAAGATTGTAGGTTTAGATGGATTGGTCTTTGCTACTGTCATCAACTTTTTATGATTTTGGGCATTAAAAATGCGAGTTATAATGTTCACGTATCCACTTGTCTGCACCTCCTACACTGTTGTTTTACAGGGAATCATCACTGAAGATGTAGTGCAACTTAGGAAATCCATTGGTGCTCCTGGAATGGCTGTCCTTCAGTTTGGTAATGAGCTGTTTCTGATTTTAGTGTATATGTCCAAATAAATTGCTGTTTCAAAGTGATTTCCTTGAAGTTTACATGGGTAGTGCTGTTCTTCCACTATTCTTTTTCCTGGTTCCAGGTTTTGGAAGTGATGCAGCTAACCCTCATTTGCCTCATAATCACGAGCCCAATCAAGTTGTGTACACTGGAACTCATGATAATGACACGGTAGAAAATCATCTATACCCTTGGCCATTTTTATCTGCTGCCCCATTCCCCATCTTATGACCATGTGAATGGAGCAGCAGGTTCTGCTTTTCTAGAATACTGTTATGATATCCTGCTGGACATAGTTTATGGTTTGCAAATGGGATCCTAGCTTTAGTCCTAAAAAACCTGAGAATATGGTTTATTCTAATTCCTTAATCTTAACAATTTCTTTAGTAAGTTAGAAGGTGTGGCCTGATAACGGTTTTTGTTTGTGTATTTATGACAGATTCGAGGTTGGTGGGATGTTTTGAAACAAGAAGAGAAATCAAATGTAAGCGTTTTTGGTAGTCTTGATCCCCCTTTTAACATGTGAATTCCCATGCCCATGCATTTAATGAGGACTTGTGTTTCCCTGCTATTTCAGGTCCAAAAGTACCTTTCGATTCATGAAGAAAATGATATCCCATGGGAACTCATTCAAGCTGCCCTTTCATCAGTGGCCCAAACTGCAGTCATACCTATGCAAGATATTCTTGGATTGGGGAATTCTGCCAGAATGAATATTCCGGCTACTCAGGTATAGGATCACCATGCATTGTTGCACAACTATTAAACAAAAGAGTTTTGACTTGAGATGACAAACTTATAACATTCTTCTTAATCAGTATTTTGAAAGTACTTCTTTAAGAATTTCACTACTTTCTAGCTATGACATAGCTAGAAATAAAATGAAATGGCTCTTTCTGATAGTAGCTTTTCGATTGCTGTGTACAGTTTGGAAACTGGAGGTGGAGGATACCTAGTTCCATGAGCTTTGATCACTTGGAGGATGAAGCAACACGACTCAAGGATATACTCTCAACATATGGGCGGTTGTAGATGAAGAAAGCTAAGATCTCTCTTAGAGGCTACACATAAGCCGTAGACGAGAGATTCAGTTAGCTGTACGAGTTATTCTAATCCCGAATGACATAGAAGCTACACTTGGATCATAGATCAGCAGTCCATGTTAAAGGTGTGTGTTTTTGCCTTCTTAGACATTGCTGGCATTGGTGTGTGTTTTTGCATTAGCTTGTTTAATATGTTTTTGGATGGTTTTAATATGTTGATATAAAAAATAAAATAAAAAAATATTATTTTAATATATTTTTAATTGAAATGTATTTTAAAAAAGGATTCGGCATCACAGAACCAGCGCTGCATTCATTTATTTTTAATGAGAGATCCGGCAAATAAAACCTGCATTACTTTCTCCCAGCATCAGTATATACCAAATGTGTATATGCATAGATGTATTCATAGTAGTTACTTACAGTCCATCTAGTAAGATTCTGCTGCTGGTCTTTGCTGCTAAGCTGCGGTTTGCTTCTATTTGGATCCCAGTCTGCATAAATCCATCTCTACAAAACATTCACTTCTGAAAAGTGAAAAGGCCAGCAGATTGGCCAGCCACTTCGTCATGTTGCAGACCCTCTGGCAGCAAGTCCAGCCATGGCTACAACCGCCAAACTGAGATGACATGTTTCAGCTTTATCCATGTATGGTGAAATTAATTATAACATATGCATCAATGAGTTCTCTGTTGAATCTGTATGTCTAGCAAGATCTTACCTCGAAGAAATACTCCCCACAGCCAGGGCCCTTAGAGAAAAGCTCCCAGCCAAGTACGGCACCAAGAAGCCACAATCCTATAGAAAATACTGAGCTATAGATATAATCAGAAGCCAGAATTACTCAAAATCTTCTTGTATATGTTACACGCCCAGAAGATCGTTCATAAGCCTACAGACACACTCGCGTGCACGCCCTAACACACACAAAATGACACCAGGAAATGCTTAGAATTTACCCCATCAAGCTGGCCAGCAAGGACTGCCAAAAACCCTTTTGTTCCCACCACCGTGAAAAGAGAACCTGCTTGTATTGCTGAAAGGTATTAACTATGTGAGTGGTGGTCTAAACCTCATTTTTACGTGGGGAAAAAGTTGAGACTTGCAACAAAACTAAAATAAAATAAAATAGATCAAATTCCAGTCAATATATAAAACTAGCCGAGGAAAGATCGGCTGCCTAAGTTGAAGGCAAGGATGTTCAATGGCATAAGTTGTTTAAAGGAAGTCACGCTATATATTAAGTTTCTCAACCAGTTTTCATTCTTAATTTGCATATACCAATGATCGGTCATGATTATTAAAAATAGTGACATAATCTAGCTGTAAAACGTATACTTCAATACAGTCCATTGTTGAATATTTCTCAAGAAAAAAAATAGAAAATCTATATATGAGGACCTTAACAAGTGCAGATTCAAGGGACTTGAGGCCAACGCCAGGTGCGGCAGAAGCTCTTATTTGCAGCAGCCTGTGGCGATGGCGAGATTAATGAAAGGCAGTGTATGTTGATGCGGTAGTATTTGATGACAGAGAAGCAATTACAGTGACCATTTTATTATATTATTAAAGTTTCAGAAATTAAAAAAAAAAGAAGAAAAAGCCGTTGTTAGGTTTTGGTTAGCATAAATTAGGAAACTGAACATAAGGGCTAAGCCTTACATGTATTATATTAAAAATATTGAATTTGTTGAGAGTGGGATTTGAACCCACGCCCTTTCGGACCAGAACCTTAATCTGGCGCCTTAGACCAACTCGGCCATCTCAACTCGTTCGTCTTTTTTAGAAATGGGTTATTACAATAATTATATATCACTCCTTTTCGGACTACCCTCACCACTTCTTCTTCTTTTTTTTTTTTAATTACAAAAAAATAAGAAGAAGAGAGCGGCGGTAAAAAAACTGTTCCCTACACATTGCACGGGGGGTGGAAATAGTGTTTTTACTATATTGGCCTAAAAAAAACTAATACGTTAATGATTAATCATGAAATTGTCCTTGTAATGTGACCATTTAGGCATTTTAAAATTGAACGACAAGATAAACATTTTGCTATTTTTTCTTGCACACTAAAATAACCTTAATGCCTTTATAAATAATAAATTATAAGGTTGCTATAGAAGGTTTTTTGTATTTTCGTATAAATTACACAGTAAAATAACTTATATACTGTTATAATAATAATAATTTTGGAAGTGTCACGCTTATGTTTTTCCAGGTGGTGGGGTGAGTGTAGATTGTGGCATGATGTTAGGCTCCGATAGGTTTTTTTCTTCTCGCTTTTTTTCTCTAATCTCTGCTGGAAGTGTTACATTTTTTTTTCTCTAATATTCTGTCTTTTTTTTTTATCAAATATAGTATTTAATTTTTTATTACTATTTATTTTTTTAATCCTTTCTTTGAGTTTTTTTGTCCCTTAAAAATTAATTATTTTTAATTTTTATATCAAATCTGATCATCATTCTTTTAATTACTATTTTTTTATCATTTTTTTAGTTGAATTGTTTTTCAATTTTATTCTTTAGTATTTGTTTTTTTTTTTATATCAATTTTTGGTCCTTATTCTTTTGATTGCTATTTATTTTGTTTTTAATCCTTTCTTTGAGTATTTTTTTTATTATATCCCTCAATATTTGATTTCTTTTTAATTTTTATTTTAAACACAAAAATGAAATATTTCAAAAACAAACTTAATATAACATTCTAAACAAGTAACTTAAACATTAGCAATTAATAACTTTATTCTAAGCTCTTAAGCCAAGACCTAGTAAACGACATTTTCATAAACATTCTTCTCCGATCAGCATCTTTAAACTTATTAAGAGCTTTGATGTAAGAAGCATCTGACAGATCATCAAGTTTCTCCAACACATTCGTACACTCATCCATAATTATTAAATCTGGTTCAGGAGTTGACCCGGTCAAGAGACCAGGTCCTTAATTTTATAGGTCAACTCGGATCAACTCAGAAAAACTAAAAAAATATTTAAAGTTTTAATATCTCATATGAAAAAATTAAAAAAAATTCATATAAATATAAGCTATACATATTATAAATAATGAAATTAAAAGAATATTTAAAAAAAAAATTTTATCCCACATTAAAAAAAATATTATATTAAGCTTTTAAGTTGAAGTATTTAAATAAATAAAAATTTATCCCGCATTGAAGAAATAATTTTTTTTTTAAGAACATACAATATATATATTAATGATTTCAAATTTCATATTAAAAAAATATAACTTACAACAAATCTATTTAATTCAAAGAGACATATGTAAAATAACTACAAAATAATAAAAAGGAAAATCTAACTACCACCATGGCTCCTAGAAATAAAACTATAAAGTGACCAATAAACTATATTAACTTTATAGAAAAATAGATATTTCACCTAGCACAAAAGTATGCCAAAAAGTGAAATAAATTGACCATTTATTCGTGTTTTTCTCTTTTCCTATAATACCCAACTAAATAGGCATTTGAAAATAATAAATTGTTCTATATATGTATTTATTATAGACGCTTGAAGTAGTGATTTCAAATTATTTAAAAAAAAAAAAGTATTTAAAAACTACAGTAAGAATTTGAATTTAATTCAATGGTTAAATTAAAAATTACAAATCTTTTTAATTATTATTCTGATATAACATGATCAAATCTCTTTCTAGACATATACTCGTCTCTACAAATATATTTGTTAGAATATTCATGTAATTTGTTTAGAGAGATTTTCATGTAGTTATGATAGAGTTAGAACTAATTATTTATAAATTTGATAAAAATATATATTTTTATTCATAAAACATATCATAAAAACCATAAAATTATAGTTTTATATAGAATAATTGAACAATTATATAACTGTATCTAACTAACTGTCTAGCTGGTTTACAATTATATCAGGATTCAAAATCACAACGTGTGTAAATATCGCTATTACTACGAAGGGCGACAAATACTCCTCCTCTCAATCTGAACCTGTGCAAAATCCGACAGATATTGCATGCAAAATTTTTGTTTGATTTCAACACGAAAGCATGCATGAGAGAGAGATATATCATTCATGACCAGACAGCAAATAATTGCTATTTTCACGTGGTTTTGTTCCTTCTCGGTCCCTGAGCTCAGCTGGTCTTCTGTTAACCGTGACGTAAAC
>Ga0307517_10012634_pt1 | contig 11565 bp, 10 predicted proteins | sample 23_EM_MG_FD_194515 | JGI IMG/M metagenome (GOLD analysis project Ga0307517, IMG submission 194515) | Populus trichocarpa ectomycorrhiza microbial communities from riparian zone in the Pacific Northwest, United States - 23_EM | ecosystem: Host-associated > Plants > Roots > Unclassified | place... | reverse complement strand
CATCGCACTTCAATCCCTTCCTCCTTCTACAGGCCCACTTTCCTCGACTCCAACTGCTTCCAGATCTTGCAGCTGATCAGGTCCTCGTGCTCAAGAAGGTTCTCAATTTGCTGTCGGCTTGCATAGACATGACGTTGTCGAATGCTTGGTTGAGCGCCCTTGGTGCTATAGATTTTTCAACTCGCTTTGAATACGGTGCACTGGCAATGTTTCTTGAGAACGCCCCACTCTTTATCGTATCTGCGAATGTAAGATTCTGCAGCGGTACCTTGAGAAGCACGGCGAAACTTACACAGAAACCCATCGACTGGCAGCGATTGCCGAACGCAACGAATCAATTGCTGAACTTCGAAACGCCATTCCAGACCTTATCGTTGCCATCGACCGACCGTTCCCGGCAGCTGTTCCCAAGTATTGCGGCATGCAGATTTTTAAGTCATCAACACCTCCTTCGCCTCTGCAACTGTTCCGCGCCAACAAAATGCAGAGGTTGGGCGTTAAAAAGATGCAAAGGTGCCTTTTGGACCGGATCGAGGGCATACCGCAGGTCACTTCGGAAATTGAGATGCTATCTCTCAAGGATGAGGAAGTCAATGAACGCCAATGAACCAATGGAACCCTAACGTCGACTCTCTTCTGAACACAAAATTACTCAAAACCACCAACGGTTTAAGCTGACGACCAAGGACCCTACTCTTGGTTAGCTACTCCAGAACACTAAACGCGTCATGAGACAGAAATTTGACAACGTCGTGCGTATGTAGAACACGATTCGATATTCTGAGAAATTTTTGCATGACTGGCGGGAAAGAGTAGAAGGTTACTGGGAGACAGTTCAAGAATCTGGAAGCGAAAGAAGGAATTGGCTCCGAGGGAGGGAAAGATCGGAATGAAGGGAACAACGCTAAACACGATGTAAACGATCATTCTAACATGGCCTCCGAAGAATATGGGGTGGAAGTACTGTTCGTAGGCTCCTCGATCAACCGGTGTCTTCATTATCTCTTGTACCGACTAAGGCCAATGTGTGACCGGTCATGAATGCCACACCAGCAACCTTGCAACCAGGTCATCGACACCCCCATCGGTGTCTTAATTGTCGCCCCTGAAGAACCCATGTCCTTCGATGCTGGTGGATGAAAGTCCAAGCAACGATGCAATCAAGCCTCGTATGTCTTTGCAAAGCTTATTGCAACCAATCTTTGTTGTGACACCGCCAACATCACTGCTCGTTACAGCGCGCAACGGTAGCGTAGGCTTCTTTACACACGAGTCGTCCACAAAACTCAGCCATCCCACGCCAATTTCTGGTCACTAGTCAACCTCTGCCACGGACAACGCCCACTTCCATCAAAGATTTCAGCATCATCAAACTCATTAGCAAACGCGCCGTTGGATCTGTTGACCTCGCATTCCTTTTTTTCCATTTTTCACTCTTACTAAGGCCTAGTTTTCCGTTATCTGCCGGGGACGGGTTCTATTAGATTGGACAACATTTAATTCAACAACAGCTGGGTGGGCACTGTCCTTTTTTTCCGCTGTAGCCTTCAAGCCCCAGCCACGTAGCCACGTTAGACTGCCCTTCCCTGCTCGTTAATTCTATCTTCATTTGCTTGCCTTTGTCAACTTCCTAGCTCTGAGTCGCCAGATCGTGTTCTTCACATCGTCTATACTTCTTCCAACGCCCCTCATCTCATTTCCTTCTCTTTTCGTTCTTGTCCTTTGGGTTTGGATTTATTTATTTTTATCTACATTTTCTTCTGCGATGACCCTCACAATTTTTTATACATTGGGCTACTTAATTTGTTCTGTCTGTCGTTGAAGTCAGACTTCTCAAGTTTACGCGTTTTTTTTACCGCATCTGTTCATCCAAATATCGAGTTCCCATTTTTAAACCAGACTACATGCGGTACATTTCCCTATATACGATGTACATGCACATTGGTTATTGAATGTTCTATAGATGCTGAATCAATTGTTCGCAATATTCTGCCTCTTAATAGTAGGAACTCCAATTTTCGTTGAAATGCTGGCCACATCTACGGGCATTAGAGCGAGATTGGGTACAATAGGCGGCGGGATAGGAGCTTCAGCGAAGCACAAAGGGTTGCTTGCTCCTTTATAAACGGCGCAAGCAAAAGTATGCCAGGCTCTGGGTTTCTGCTTGCGGAAGGGGATCAACTTTTCAAGGAACATTTTCCTGACCCTGATATCTGTTGAGGAGCGATCAGAGCACATGTAGGAACCTTCTCTGTACTCCTGGAGAGCAGTCCAGATCTGTAAAAAATAGAACATGGTGAATATTGCACGCAGCCCATGGAATCTGTGAGAGTACAAACCGCTGCCAGCGCTGCTGCAACCTGAGGAGGCTCATAACCGTAGAACGGGACCACGGCGGTTATCCCAGGTTGGGAGTCACCAAAAATGATCGTTATAGTTGTTTCTATAAGAACTGGATCTCCAAGCTCAGTCCAATCCTCCTTAGATCCATTTCTGTAAAGAAAAGGCATCGTATCCGCCAGTTTCTGAACCCTGCGCTTAATGTCCTCTGGAGGGGCGCCGAAAAGTTTATACGTCGTTAGCACCAAGTTTCTGGCTCTGGCAAGAGCATATCTTTCTAGGCACTTTACTGGGTCTTGGTTTGGGAGGCTAGAACTACGAACGGCGCTCGCGCTTGCGATGCCAAAGAAGACATGAACCCGCTGGCTAAACGTCAACTGCTGGTCCCGTGGAATACCGTCGCTCGGTGAATTCTGGGAATACACCTGGAACGTACTTGAAATTTGTGATGCCTCCCGGTGAAGATGTTTCTGCATCACAGCCTTGGTGATATGACGACATGCCCTGGCCTCCAGCTGCAAAGGCGAGCCTGCCAGACGCAGACATGCGTTAATCATCTTCCCAGTCCATGTACGTGTAATTCTCCTTTTGGTCACCGACGAAGGCGGTGGCAACAGAAAGAGGAAAGAGTTGGCCTGGGCAGATTTATCGAGCTTTAAAAGACGGAGGACTACTGGACGCACAACCCCGCAATATAGCAGAAGGGCTCGACCAGCTTTGGCGTCAAGCGCCCAATAGGCCTCGTAGTAGAGGGTCTGTTGCATGAAGTGCCTTTGTTTTGGAGGCGGCTTGCCGACGTAGCAGATTTCATTTTTTAAGTAAATGTTACGTGGGTAAAGCCCAGCTGCGGCAACTTTAAGAAGCGAAATTTGTTTAGCTCGGGGGGATATCCCATTGCACGTCACCAAACATTGGACGAGTTTCTGTAAAAATTGTTGAGATGTTTCGAGAAGATTGAGGTGAGTGGATTTGTTGGCAAAGACATGTTGTTCCAGAGATTTGTGTAGAGGCGTAAAGACGTTGGCATTCTTGGGCTGGGAAAACAAGGACATTGGGTCATCCGGGTCATCAAACAGGGATTTGATACTAAAGTTTTCCAGTTCCTGTGTTTGCTCTTGGGGAAACATCTGAAGCAGGAGAACCCAGAGTTCTCTAGGCACCAATTGAATAGCATCAATCATATCTTCCAGATTAATGCTGGTCGGTTGTTGATATCCAGATGCGAAGGTTATTGTGTGAGCATCATCGGACCACTCAATGTGGGTAACGCTGCGGTCCTTGTTGGAAAATGGGAGGGTAATACTCCACATGGCAGAGAAGCGGCCCCATTGTCCACTTCCAGACGAACGAAATACTTGGCCTTGCTCTTGAAAAAAACTTGAAAAAAAAATATTGTCAGTCATCAAGTAGCTAGAATATTTTAGAGAACTTACCTGGTAATGTTTTCAAAGCCGTCGCCAGCTTCCACAACCGGAGTCACATCCATAAAGTCCCAATCTTCCTGGTCCTCTTCATCTTCGGAATCCTCCATGTCCTCTTCATCGTCCTCGTCCTTGTCACTTTCGTCCTCCTCGCCGGAGCTCTCATCTGGGGTGCCACTGCTATTGGAGCCTTCCTCATCCTCTGAATTCGTATTTCGCCCTGGCGGTGCCATGTAGACAGCGCTGAAGTCACCGAGAAACCCAGAATGTATTAATATGGCCCTTGACGCGTATTGAAATCCTTTTAGGACACTATTAATCAAAGCAGATGGTTTTTTCCATCCGCTTATGTCAGAAAAGCTTTTGAATACCGCCGTTTGTTCTAGGATAGAATCAACGGGTTTTGTCACAGAAAGAACGGCAGTGAAGCTGGACACGAGGAATTTGTGGATGAATACTGCAATATCGTCATCGGTTGTTTCAAGGCCGTCCAGTAGAGTTTGTAAGAACTCTGAGACCAGCTTGCGTTGATTCGCCTTCCAAAAGGGTGCTATTAGAGCCAGATTCGACAGACCATCCTCCTCGGAGTTGGATTTTGTTAGAGCCACCTCATATCGCAGAGCATAAGCAATTGCTCTTGTTGCCGTATTTCCGTATTCAAGGGCCGTAGATGTCTGTATGGTCCTGAATTTTCCCTTAGATCTAGCCGACAGTTGATGTGAGCGGGTCGGATTCAAATGAACGAATGTCAACTGAGAAAACTCACCCTGATGTAACTGCAACACGAAGTGCAGCATTTGAACTTGACATGCGGACGTCAGCATCCATTAAATAGGTTGTCATATTTTTGCGAATGCGGAAGAGCGTATCCTCCACCTTAAATACGCTGCTGCCTTCCGCTGCCTGCTTTCTCCGAGCCTTGCTTGGGCCTTCCGTTATTTCCAGAGTATCCATAAATGCATTAGCGTCGACATCTTTGAGCCAAAGAAGCCACTGAATTTTGTGGATATATCGGGGTATTGAGAGAGGCGTGATTTTGGCTTCTGTTTCTGTTTCGTAACTAGTAGGAATTGTAGGGGGGGTTGGCTCTGGTTGGGCGTCCTCAGCCACACGCAGACAGTATGACTGCCGGCGTCTTTGTGAGAAAAGACATTGGGTGGAATGCTGCGGCAACTTCTTCGCTATCCCCTCAGCATGCTCAGTCTCTCCTGCGTTCTTCTTGTGGTTCTTGTGCTTTGACATGTTAACAAACCAGTAATTGCAAACGTTGCACTTAGATCGCTCCCGGGGTACTGGAAGCCCATGTAGCGCCCGAAGCAGTACCTTGTCCTTGATACGAGACCAGAACGCATCCTCGCCTTCTGACATATTGATGGCAAACGCCTTTCTGACGTGTTCAACTGCCTCTTCCTCCATGACTTTGGGTAGGGTTGTTCCAAGAACGACTGTCTCATTGGCTTTGGATACAACACATAACAACGCTGGACACCAGTACATGTTGAGATTGTGGAGGATGGTGCAGCCCATAAATTCGAGCACTTCACCCGAAGAATGTTCGCCTGCCAGTGAATGGTTGCAGGAATTCTCGTTGTCTGAAGACTCAGACGCCTTGACGTTGGATTGATCCCGAAGTTCTCCAGGCGGTGTTGGCGCAATCAACAGCTTAACTTGGTCGACCGTCAGCCGTTCTGCAACAAAAAATATCAGGATTGCCGTTATAAAAAAAAAGTAATCCAGTTTACGTTTCTTGTGGCCTTTGACTTTGACATGCTGGGGTTCGAACTCACTGGCAGAATCCGAACCCTCTGATTCAGATAGATGGCCGTCGGGATCCTCTGGTACAAATTGACTGTAGTCATCGGAAAACAGACTATTGTGGGAGGCCTGATTGTCCGAATCAGCTGCGGTAGACGGAGTCCCCTTGTCCACGCATGCCAGAGGCGTTAGGCTACTTTCATTGGAATTCTCTAAGAATAAATCGTCGTCTGACCCGAATAGGCTTTCCATGTCGTTGTGCGAAGCGCCTCAGTGAACGCTGGAAAGTAAAAGCAGAGGCTGCTGTATCAAATACAGTGGTGGTTGGGCGAATCAAGAGTTACTGTATCCAATATGGAACCCAAGCCTGGTAGAAATTAACCGTCACCCTGGGAGAAGTTACCGGTCACCCCGGGAGAAAATAAATTTCCCCGGTTTTCCAGGGAGTCGGAATTTGGAAAAGCCAAATCAGGCTTTTTTCCCCGTCTTCTGATACCTAGGAATTTTTTTTACCAGGTTTTCTTTTGCACGTCCCACTAATGCCTGGTTTCACTCAGGCTCTTTTTCCTTGTACTCAGAGAGAATTTCGGGGAGAATTTTCTGGTAACAGAGAAGACTTTGATCATTGAATAAAACGGTCTTTAACATGTTTCTCAGTCAAATAGAAGGATACATAGCGCTATGTACTCCTCAAGTGCTTCTGCACGAGCCAAAGAACCGCTAGGGCCGATGACTACTACCAGTGCCAAACTAGTACAGTTCCACCACCCACGCAACCCGCGATAGAAAAAATGAGCAACTAAGCACTGAATATTGAATGGCTGCCATATCAATAACCTCCGTATAACCTTCTTTTGCGGTAAGAATGCATATTGAGGTTGTTTGGGGATTATCTTAGACCTGTGACAGGTCCTGTCATGTGCGTAAACTCAGGATTACCTATATACATGTTTGTATTTTGAATATTTACTCGTGTTTATATCTAAGGACAAACTACGAACAACACGCCTTTCACGCTCTTTGCATTTTGCATCCCCGCCTTTTCCAAAATTTAAAACTATCACGACCATCAATACCAAGAAACACACCAACGGTAACGTTAATGCCATGCAATATCTGCAACATCCGCAACATCGTACATCTCCCTCGCCTTCTGCCACAAGCAGCGTGAACACTCCAACGATGGAAGAGTTGCAAGAACAAAATGAAGAACTAAAACGGCTCCTTCGGAAATACAAAGGTCTGGGACTCCCATCTATTGATTGGAATGTCACTTACTTTGCAAATATCCTAGAAAAGCCGAGGGCTACAGTGACTAAGATCAAACCAATAGTTCGGCCTAAAGGAGAGGCAGGGAGTCGTAAGCGGGGGTTCATCCTTTATGATGCTATGGAGATGGGAAAGGTGGAAAATGGACCGATTGTGTATGACAGGATGAGGGTTTGTGAACGTCCATCTCAAACTTCGAGAATTTTATAACCCGCTTTTCAGGATTGCGTCCGTAAATCTTGTATCAAGGTTGGTATAGACCTTGGTGCTCATTACAGGCATCAAGATCCTGAAAAGCTTGGCCAGGCTTTTGATTTGGTATGCTTCTATTCGCGTATGTGGTATTATTATGTGAAGAACTTTTCTCCAAAGGTGCGGAAGGCATTTCCATATCTCACACCAGAACGATTTCCCCACAACTGGGCTGTTGCGGAAATGGTTAAAGGGTACATTGCGGGTACGAGAAAGGAGCGCCACCGCCAAGCTCGTGAGGATGAAGAAGCGCGCGATACGATGTCTGCCAACAAAACCGGCCATTCAAGTGACGCTGGTGAACCTGAAGCCAGTTCCGGTTCGAGTTCCAGGTAATATTCCAAGATATGCGGCAAAGAGTGTAAAGTTGACGACTGTTTGAGTTTCAGCTCAAAGCCCAAAAAACGCCCCAGAGAACTCGAGGACGATTCACACAGCCAAATAAACGCCAAGAGTGTCGCTCGTTCCAGTGCTGGTACTAAGCTTAAGAAACCCCGTAACAGCGACTCCGATATCTATGCGACATGCGAACCTGAAGACGCAGCCAGCCAAACCAGCAGCAAGAGCGCACATTCCAGTTCGGGTACCAAGCCCAAAGACACGCCGGACCAAGCCAGCACGACGAAGGCCATCCGACTTAATTTTACCTCCAGGCCAAGGAAACATGACGCGCAAACAAAACGAGCGACCCGCGGCATGTCAAACTCAGGTGGAAAGCAGTCCTTCATTAGTACACCTGGCGCCTGTGACCCGCTTTCCGAATCTGACTGCCAAGACGATGATGACGATGACGACTCCGTCCACGAGCAACCGCCGAAGAAACAACATGCGCAAACGCGTCAATCAACCCGCAACACATTGAATTCGGGTGAAAGGCAGTCCCTCGAAAATACATCTGGCAAGTGCGACCAGCCATCCAAATTTGACGACGGAAACAAGGACGACGATGACAACTTGGACCAACGATAGCTTTGACTAGGACAGATGACGACTTGGAACCCAAAGCCGTCGCTTAACCCTAAAAATACCGTCAAAAAGCCGTCCCTCAAGCGAGATGAAACTCATCGATGAGGATAATGGCTGAGTGGATTTGACTGGAGGGGGTAGAGGGGGTTGTCAGGGGGCAGCGGCGGTGGTTTTGGGTGTCAGGTTTTTATGTCTCTTTTAATCACTCTACTCGACGAGTAAAATTGTAGAACGCACATCCTACCGCATTTCGCCAGAATTACCAGTAATTTGAATAATTTTTCGAGCTCAATGACAGAAAATTTCCGCCATACAAGCAAGAGAATCGCCCAAGTTGAGAGATTGAAAGATATGTCATGTAACAGGATAAGGCTACGTGCCAGGACCTCTGGTGCTACCGTGTAAAACTACCTGCTAAGACTTCTGGTGCTACGGCATGAAACTACCGGATGATTCAAGCAACAAGGACGACATCAGTAAATCCGGTCCTGCATTAACGCCCAATATGCAGTCAGAAAAGCCCTGGTAACATGAATTCAACCATATCTTAACAGAGTGGATGAAGGGATGACAGCTGTTAAGCGGTAGGGGGTACGTGTTTTACTTAAATTTTATTGATTAATACTGACATTCCCTGTCATTCCACGAGTCTCTCTGTTTGGGTACCTCTCTTCGAGGACCGCCTTGTTCAATGTAAATGAGATTTTCGATGACATCTCCAGGAGGCAAGTGTAACTTTACAGTCTACACTGCAATATCTGATCATCAAACCATATAATTGCTGCTTCACTCTTCGACACTTTCCACATGGCAGACAGTTTAAGCGAGGAACCGGAAAAGCTCGAGGCATAAATGAAGGTTTGTTGGGGGTTATATTTCCGTCATATGCTCTCTAATCTTGTTGTAGGTTTTTCTACCTACCGTAGTCCGCTACGTCCCTCAGCCTGCTGATATGTACAGTTTAGTGTATTGTGGCCTTCCGCATTATGCGAGCAATCATTCGCCATAGACTCAATTGAAATCTTGACCCTGGATAGGCTTTTGTGCGTTGTATCGGTATCAGTATTTACAAAAACATTCGCCCCACTGCCTGCAACTTACTGGGAGTTCTTGACTGCGATACATCTTTCCATTCGACCGTCCTCTGGGCACATTACGCCCGGCCTCAGGGAAAAAAAACTCAGTCTGCGTTCCCATGGAATAGTCGACACCTCTCACAAATTCTTTGGAGGTTCACGCGTTCACGGCTCAGGAAATAGGTCTCGCTCTAGATCCTATGTTAGTAAAGCAGGCGTCACAGGCAATCTTTCAAGATACGTTCCTACAACTATTTTTCGACATAGTCAAGAATTCTGATTCAGCTGAACATCCAGAAGCCAGCAAGACGGTCGTGTTTAGCAGGTCCAAGGTATCCAATTAAACACTTATTAGACCTGTTTGCGGCCTATGCAATATTTATATGTCAACGAAAGTAAACAACGCGAGCATAAGTGTGGTGGATGCTTGAAGCCACTGCCACCAAATCCGAGTCTCATTAGGTATTCGTCAAATATTCTATTCTTTCTCGGGTTTTATGGATGTCCAGTACCATGTAAGCCTTGACACCTTCCTGCAGACATGGTTGAATCGTTCACTATTACTCCGTCCACCAATTTGTGTCGCTGTGTACAGCGGTGCGCCTGCAGTGCATTCTCCGTTAACGATTTAATGCGCTACATCCAAGGTGGGGTATGAACTAAGGAAGGGGACACATTACGCCTAGACAATTGTCAGCGACAGTCATTATACTTATGGGTAAGCAGCGCTGGCAGCGGTTTGTACTCTCGCAGATTCCATGGACTGCGTACAATATTCGCCATTTTCTATTTTTTACAGATCTGGACTGCTCTCCAGGAGTACAGAGGAGGTTCCTACATGTGCTCTGATCGCTCCTCAACAGATGTCCGGGTCAGGAAAATGTTCCTGGCAAAGTTGATCCCCTTCCACAAGCAGAAACCCAGAGCCTGGCATACTTTTGCTTGCGCCATTTATAAAGAAGCAAGCAACCCTTTGTGCTTCGCTGAAGCTCCCATCCCGCCGCCTGTTGTACCCAATCTCACTCTAATGCCTGTAGACGTGGTCAGCATTTCAACGAAAATAGGAGTTCCTACTATTAAGAGGCAGAATATTGCAAACAATTGATTCAGCGTCTGTAGAACATTCAATAACCAATGTGCATGTACATCGTATATAGGGAAATGTACCGCACATAGTCTGGTTCAAAAATGGGAACTTGATATTTGGATGAACAGATGCGGTAAAAAAAACGCGTAAACTTGAGAAGTCTGATGGCAATGGGAGACAGAACAAATTGAGCAAAGGAAAGTAGCCCAATGTATAAAAAACTGTGATGGTCATCGCAGGAGAAAATGTAGATAAAAATAAATAAATCCAAACCCAAAGGACAAGAACAAAAAGAGAAGAAAATGGGATGAGGGGCGTTGGAAGAAGTATAGACGATGTGAAGAACACGATCTGGCGACTCAGAGCTAGGAAGTTGACAAAGGCAAGCAAATGAAGATAGAATTAACGAGCAGGAAAGGGCAGTCTAACGTGGCTACGTGGCTGGGATAGAACCCGTCCCAGGCAGATAACGGAAAACTAGGCCTTAGTGGGAGTGAAAAATGAAGAAAAGGAATGCGAGGTCACTTTGCACCTCCATCGTGATTCATCCCAAACGTCGAGAGGACCATGGCACATCTATGAGCTGAATGAAGATAATAGGACAGTCATTTTCATCCAGACGCATCGAAGGACATGGGTTTTTCAGGGGCGACAATTAAGACACCGACGAGGGTGTCGATGACCTGGTTGCAAGGTTGCTGGTGTGGATTAAGAGCAGCGAGATTTGTCGGCGGTGATATGGCGATCATTTACATCGTGTTTAGGGTTGTTCCCTTCGTTCCGATCTTTTCTTCCCTCGGAGCCAATTCCTTCTCTCGCTTCCAGATTCTTGAACCGCCTTCAAGTAACCTTCTACTCTTTCCTGCCAGTCGTGCCAAATTTTCTCAGAATATCGAATCGTGTTCTACATACGCATGACGTTGTCAAATTTCTGTCTCATGACGCGTTTAGTGTTCTGGAGTAGCTAACCAAGAGTAGGGTCCTCGGTCGTCAGCTTCAACCGCTGGTGGTTTTGAGTAATTTTGTGTTCAGAAGAGTAGACATTAGGGTTCCATTGGTTCATTGGCGTTCATTGACTTCCTCATCCTTGAGAGATAGCATCTCAATTTCCGAAGCGACCTGCGGTATGCCCTCGATGCGGTCCAAAAGGCATCTTTGCATCTTTTTAACGCCCAACCTCTGCATTTTGTTGGCGCGGAACAGTTGCAGAGGCGAAGGAATGATTGGAGGTGTTGATGATTTAAAAATCTGCATGCCGCAATACTTGGGAACAGCTGCCGGGAACGGTCGGTCGATGGCAACGATAAGGTCTCGAATGGTGTTTCAAAGTTCAGCAATTGATTCGTTGCATTCTACAATTGCTGCCAGTCGATGGGATTCTGTGTAAGTTCCGCCGTGC
>Ga0307517_10012633_pt1 | contig 11565 bp, 11 predicted proteins | sample 23_EM_MG_FD_194515 | JGI IMG/M metagenome (GOLD analysis project Ga0307517, IMG submission 194515) | Populus trichocarpa ectomycorrhiza microbial communities from riparian zone in the Pacific Northwest, United States - 23_EM | ecosystem: Host-associated > Plants > Roots > Unclassified | place... | reverse complement strand
GTTCATGATGGCCATGAAAGGGCCACATCAGATTTACAACATCCACATAAGCCCTTGTATAATCTCTAACATACATACACATTTGACAGACCCTATATATACCCCATGGTAAGCTTGTAGGAGCCTTATGAGCCTCCCACTCAGTCTAAAGAATGCTCATATGCCAGCATTTTTCTCAGCAACACCACACAATCTTAGCGGGGGCTTATCAACCCCATATATCCACATATGGATTTGGACATTTTACTGATGTTTGTAGCAAAAGGGTCGCCGCTTCTCCGAACGGTTATTCCCACACATCAGCAAACCGATGAGCGCGAGATGCTAGGGTTCCTCCGCTGGGCAGGACAAAAGCCATCTCCACCTTTGCCTCCTTTGTGTCGAACCGTGGATGACCTACAAATCGTCGCCGGAGACACGGTCTCTCGCACTCCTGAAATTATCTCCGCCACTCCAGGTGTATCAGCGGATTCAACCTTCCACCCCCAACAGCTCCCACCGTTTGAAAAGGACGCTTGTCCGAGCTTCCCTCAGTTTACAGTTCGTCTGGATGCGTCCACCACCGCTAGGAAGTGTAGCCGGCAGGATCCCACGATAAGAGGAAAGGTCGCCGTCTTGAATCTTGCTAGCGGCCAGTACAGGGCCGGTGGACAGTGCCAACTGGAGAGATACACTCTGTAAAACCCAGGTACGTAGGATATCACCGCCGCCATCCTCTGGGGCGATTGCGATTGAACTCTCCGTTTATGACAATGACAGGAAGAGGCACTACTGCTCTTCCACTCTGTACACTGTGGAACGGCCCGGCGACCAAACGTGGATTGAAATGGGAGAGGAAGATCGATGATTTCAGGTCGGAGAGAGGTGTATCTAGGAATGACAGACGATAGTTCGTTCCATGTCTGAAACTCCGCAGACGGCGTGATGGTGAAGGTAAATTTCGCTTCCTCGGGGCTAGTTGGTAGCAGAGATTTGTTGGCTGGGGCGACAGCCTCTCTCCACCTCCCCGCTTCCCCATGGGGTTCTCTCAGGGTTGAATTTGAGCCCGAGTAGGTGGGGGGAAGGAATCGGTTCGGGTTTTGGCTCTCGTCAGAGTCTGAACTCGAGCCGATGTGGCTCAACCCACTCCTGAACCTGATTGAGTGTACGAGAATTTCCTCCTCATCCAGGGCGTCGTCTGCCTCCTTTCTGTTAGAACTTCCATTGGGGTGGATGTCGTGAACATTCCTGGGGGTCTCAGGTCGGGACGATCGGGGGGGGGGTGGGTGCCAGTTCATGAGGCCGAGGTTCCCGTCATCCAACTGCGGTGAAACATCGACATCCTCGAATACTCCGGGCTAGGAGTTCTACGATACCCGTTCACGTAAAGAAACACTGTGATGAATGTGAGGACAATGAGCGAAGTGGTGATCTGGCCAAGGGCTGACGGAAAGTGGGGCTTGGAGGATGGTGGAGGGAGGCGCTGCCTTTGCCGTTGGTCCCCGCGGTGTGACACGTCAGTCGCCTGTAGGTCGGGAGGTGTGAGAGAAGGAGGCGGACACGAGGCAAGGTTATTTTGGGCGCAACGTGTGTGTGGCATAGGGAGAATGAACAATCGTGAGAAAACCCTGACCAGCTCGCCGTCGGATATGCCGGGGTGCAAACAAAGGATTGCGTGGTACACTCGACCGAAATCGCCAGGCCAGATGGGACTAGGACTGCTTATCCGGGTATTCCCGGCGGCGAACAATCGGGAGGAGAATGTTAGAACACCGGGGCGGAGGAGGTTTACGAGGTCAATGTGTGGACGTTGGACGATACCCTGACCGAGGAAACTGGGGGCCGACGCTTGTCTCCCTCAACCCATTTTTGGAACGAGGGAGCTTTACACCCCTACTACACCAGGTCCTTCGTGTACGACGGTGTTATATGTGTAGCGCATTGGCGTGTGGCACCGGACAGGAGTAAAATACCGAGACTGAGCAGCTATATGTATGCAGAATACGAAATGGAGGTGCAGGAGCAACGAGGGTTCACAAAGGAGCTACGATTGACTTGATCCCCATTGGCCACTCGGCGAAACCCATCCTTCGTACCCCGCCCAGTCGACACGATCCAGGGCCCCACCCAAACTGACTGCCGCGTGAGGTGGCTGGTTGCCACAGCCTGGATCTCACGGAAGCCTGAGAAGCTAATATAGCGAGTGGAGTTCGCTGCCACGGATGCCCCGGCCCCGAATCACTGGGCTTTGAGCGAGGGGTATGGGACGATGGATTCGCCTTCCTTGGGGTTTGGTGCCATTATCTGAAGGAGCGGTGGTACCCACAGGGACGATCGTAGGGAGACCACTCACTATTATCGCTGAGCTCTGTGACTAGAGTACGTAGTGACCGGGGGACAGTGGATGCACACTCGGGAGATTCGGTATTGTCAGGGTCTGATGGTCGGTCGTCGAGGTATTCCGCGGGGAGTCCAATTAGCTCGGGTGGGAGACCTGGAGGGAGACCTGGAGGGAAAGCAGTCCCGGGAAACACCATAAAAGAATTTATGCGAAAACTAAAGCTTAACTTACAGATTTGAATCCTATCCCTGAGCTTGCTTTCGTCCATCGACTTGGTATTGATGTGGCCTCGTTCGCAAAGCGGCTTTGGCGTTGTGGGTCCACCGCTCCGGTTTCCCGCTTACCAGCTGAACAACATGTTCGACAAAGTATCCAAGAAATCCCCCAAATCTCCCCAGCGGCACATCTCCATGGGAGTAATCCCTTCCAACATCGCTGTTGGGCCGCTTGGCTTCCTAGCAGAGTTCGCCACCGCCAAAAGTAAGTGGGCAGTCGTTCCTATCACGATTTGGAAACGGATGACCCTGATTCGACTGTGGCGTTAGGGAAGAAGGACTCTAGAGCTATACGGATCGTATCTCAGAACACGAGCGCCCGTGCGACCCAATAAAGTGTAATACCGCCTTCCGTTCAGTTGAGGAAATCAAGGTGGCCGCGCAAAATGAAGGAAACCAACGGGTAATTTACACCCAGTCGGATAAGCCAATGTGGATCGAAGGCCTCGCGAATTTCTACATGCCTTTCGAGCCCGAATCGACGCCCAAAGTCGGTCTTGGAACACGAACCGGGCGCAGAGTAGGTATCCATGTATTGCGTAATGGGATACAACTTGTGACCTGGTACTAATACTTTCGAGCAATCGCGTGGCAGTTCCTCTTTTACACCTGAACAAAGTTTGGATTCACTTCAGCATAGGGTTTCTCGCAAATACCTAGAAGCCACAACCGCGTGAACGAGGATGGTGAGGATCAGAGTACGTTATAACCCCGGTTCTACGAGTCGGTAAAAGCCGGCAGAGGCTACCCGCGAGCACAACCAGTCCATCACCCCCGGAGACATCAGATACCCAATCCAGCGCATCGGACAAACCATTCTTTCCGTCGCTTTCACCCAGGGCATGTCCTCGGGAGCCGCGACGTTCACTCGCATTATGATACGACCGAGACGAAGGGGAGGGGTAAAGAGTGGAGCGAGTGTGCCGACGGATTGATTGGAGGGAGAGTAGGATAGCCCGAGTAGATAGGTTACATCGAACGAATCGTTTGTGGTGGATGGACCGGGCAAAAGGGTAGCAACGAGATCCGTGGGCGCCTGGGCGGAGTCCTGGTTGTGGCCTCCGCCAACGAAAACGTTCTTCCTGTTGGGCAAAGTGTGGAACGCGACTCGGCCTGGCCAACTGGTCTTCGCGGATCATCGGCAAATGTCTCCGGGGTAAACCTCCCACTCAGCTTGAGATGCGAACACGAGGGGTGTGTAAGAAGTTCGGAGACGATTGTCGAGGCGACTCCATGATTTGAGAGCTGGTGCAAACCATAGTGGGGTAGTTTCCCTCTGAGCGGTTCAGGAAAGCAGGGGAACGATATGAGGATCTTCTGAGGGGAGGCCAACAGGCCAAGAAACCCTTGGTGATCCAAATTGTCGTTGGTCAGAGCAGACGCAACAACGACGTCATCGGATCTTGCGTTGGTCGCGTCCGGCCTCCTTGACTACAATATTCAGCTTCTCGAATATCATCATCGCAATACCTACCAAGACCTCGAATTTAGAGACATGGGCTCCGAGTTCCTGATTCAGCCTTTCGACCTCACCCAGACTTAATCGTACACGTCGCGGCAACAGGCTTGCTGTTGATGACAATTTGTCTCGTATTGATAAGAGATGTGGACCGTTGAATCGGCCGACAGAAAGCGGGGGCTTGGAGGATGGAAGAGAGGACAGCGGAGACGCTGGTTTTGCCGTTGGTCCCTGCGATGTGACACGCCGGTCGCCTGTAGGTCGGGAGGTAGGCAGGGTTTTTTGAGGGCAACGCGTATCGTGAGAAAATCCCCGACACTCGACTGAAATCCCCAGGCCAGATGGGACTATAAACCAAGCAACTGCTTATCCGGGCAATCAGGGGAGAGTACTTTGAAGCACCGAAGCGGAGGACGTTTATGAAGTCGGTCTCTGGATGCTGGAAGACGCCCTGAGGAAACTGGGTCGACGTTTGGCCTCCCTCGAGCCATTTTTGGAATGAGGGAGCTTTGAGCCCCTACTACACTAGGGCCTTCGTGCACATGTAATACATTGACGTGTGGCACCGAACAAAGGCAAAATACCGAGATTGAGCGGCTATCTGCATGCAGAATACGAAATGGAGGCGTAGGAGCAAAGAGTGTTCGCTCGGGAAACATCATATAAAACTCAAGGGTCACCTGCTGAATCGGCCTCTCGAGAGAGTTTTTTATGGCGGCGATCCTCGTACCTTCACTGAAGGCGAACTCAACTCGGTATGAATCACCTGCAACCGAGTGTATTTGGCCAAAACGCTGTCCGCGACCTACACGACATACGACGTCCGTCGCGATTGGGACACAATCAACCCAGTCTGGAACCACAACTTCGTAATGTTTCGTTCGTCGGAGGATGAGGATGGGCCCGACGTGCACCCCTATTGGTATGCGCAGGTTCTTGGGGTGTGCCATGCCTCTGTCTTTACGATCGCGGATTCCGGGAGTCTTTTTGGGTCCGCTGGCTTGATATGCCCGTCTGCCGATGGTCGGGTTCGTCGAGGACTCCGACGAACTCGCGTTTGGATTTCTGGACCCGTCGCTTGTGATCTGCGGATGTCATCTCTTTCCCAGGTTCACATTGGGGTGGGGAAACGCTCTAATGTCGTATCAAGGCCCCACTACAGTACGAACCCCTGGGTGCACGGACGACTGGACAAACTTCTACGTTAGCACCTATGTAATTCCATCCCGTCCGGGGTTTTGTTGGACTGACCAAATCATCCAGTTTCGTTGACCGTGACGTGGCCATTCATTATTACGGTGGCGGAGTCGGTCACGGAAATTCTGCGACGGTCGCAAAAGTTACGGTCGACCCGGCAAAGGCTGCATACGAGAGCCCAGACGAGGAAACAGTAATTATATATTAAGTGTATCATACATAGCAATGCGGTTTGTCGAAAACCCTTACGACGGGTCCGGTCATTTATGAACCACATCTTCATCACATTGCCTCGCAAGATCTTCCCCACCCGCAAAAAAGGCTTGCAAGACTCGACGCGTCCTCGCACACCCACAAAAAACCCCAGACAATCTTACGCCGAGCGTTGAGGGGTTCTGACCAGGTTGTAGGGAAATGTAAGGCCTTATGAGCGGGCCCCCACGTTATAAAGGGAAAAAGGTCCCCACAAAGTTCCTAATGGGAGAGTGACCAGTTCATGTGCACAGCGGGTGTGTTCGCGTGCCAGAGTCGCAGGTCCAAACGAGTACCAAGATCCAGGTCGACCATCGGTGAACAACCCATGGGACGCGTCGCCGTTTCAGATGCGCCTACCCTGTCAACCGGAGTGATTCACATGTCGTGGACGAACCCTGAGGGCCTGAAGGTCCAAGGCTCCAGCGGTAACCTACGGATTTGATTTCTATCCCTGGGCCAGCTTTCTTCCATCAATCGCAAGGCGGGTTTGGCGTTGTGGGTCCACCGCTTTGGTCTCTCCCTTTCCTCCAGAACACGGCTGAGCCACATGTCCGACAAAGAATCCAAGAATCCATCCAAACCCCCCCAGCGGCACATCTCTCTGGGACTAATCCCTTCCAACATCGCTGTTGGGCCATCTGGCTTCCGAGCAGAGCTGGCCACAGGCGCCAAAAGTGAGCTGAGTCGTTCTTATCACCATTTGGAAGCGGATGATCCTGATTCGACTGTGGCACTAGACAAGGACACCAGAGCTCTACGGATCGTATCTCAGGAGAACAAGAACGAAGATCAAGGGCTTGTCGTCACCGAAGTCCCGACTCCAAACGATGTGGTCGATGGCGCTGAGCAGGGGAATGGCCCTACAAGTGAGCACTTCTAATGCTTGCGATTTGGACCGATGTTGATATCTCGATGCGCCTGCACATAAGAGGGGGATGCTGGTGACACTGGAGAGGGGGGAAACGAGTCAACAGAGGTGCCGAGGGGTACGTGTCAATACCATTGTGGCGGCCACTTTCCATTGATGTCTACCAGATGCGAAGGGAGGCTGGGCGAATACGGTGCTTGGGGTGGGCGGCATTCTCTTCGACGTCGCACAGGAGGCCGCGGAGGCATTCGGTCCTCTCAAAGCCGCCCTGGGTGCCATCTCTACCATTTACGAGAAATACGAGGTTCGTTTACGACCGTTGGCTCAAAATACGTTCCTGACGAAACCGCCCGCAGGAAACAGTTGCCGTCAGGAAGAAGATCCAAGACCTCTGCTCACGCGTAACCGCGTTGGAGACAATCTTCGGAACACCTGCAAACGACGTGGCGGAGAAGAGGCGCCGGGATGGACTGTTACGGTACGCCATTGTCCCTCCTTTAGACTCGGTGCTCAACTCCTTCCAGCAAGTTCAAGGACATCGAGGGACAACTGCGGACTTTGTCTGAGAAGCCAGGGTTGCAGCGATTTGCTGACCACGCTCAAGACGATGAAGAGGTTTCCGGGCTGATCGAGGATCTACGGGAGACCATCTCCGACTACCAGGTTCGTTTTTGACCTTGGCACCGTTTTCAACGTTGACGAGGAAGCAGATGGTGCAACAAATGACAATCTACGATCAACTGATAGTGAGTGTTCCCCGTCCGTGTCCAACTCAATGTATTAACCTCTCCCGACAGGATGCAGGTTGGAAAGCTTCCCGCTCCCTACAATAGGCACCTGACACGAGTCCTCAATAGCTGAATCAAGAATCCTCAATGAATTCCGCCGTGCGCGTGGGGCCGAGTATCGGCATGGCGGTCGCAAGGGCTGTCTGAAGGGAACCCGTGGAGCTGTCCTGGACGAGATCGAAATATGGACCAAGGATTTCGACAAGCCTCGGGTCTACTGGCTGAACGGGTTGGCCGGAACGGGGAAGAGCACCATCGCGCAGACGATCGCGGAGAGGGTGTTCGCAGATGGACGGCTCGGGGCGTCCTTCTTCTGTTCGCGAGACTACTCGGACCGGAGCGACCTCCAGTTCATCTTCCCGACCCTTGCGGTTCAACTCGCACGCAGGTACACCGAATTTCGATTAACCTTCATCCCGCTGGTGCAGTCGGATCCAGACATCGCCCACGAATCCCTGTGCAACCAGATGAAGAAACTGATCGTCGAGCCCCTCACAAAGTCTGCCATTTCGACGGTGATCGTGATCGACGCTTTGGACGAATGCAAGAACGACGAGCCCGCTTCGGTGATCCTGTCCGTCCTCGGGCAGTTTGTATCGCAGATCCCGAAGGTCAAATTCTTCCTCACTGGTCGCCCGGAGCCACAGATTCGGGAAGGGTTCCGTCTCCCCCTTCTGGCGGAAGCAACGGACGTGTTCGTCCTCCACAACGTCGAACTGAACCTCGTCAACAACGACATTCGGTTATTCTTCAAACAGAGTTTCCTGGAACTCGCTCGCCGTCGACGTGGACTGGAAGGTTGGCCGACAGAAGAACAACTGGACCTGCTTTGTGAGCGGGCAGCGGGACTATTCGTCTATGCTGTGGCGACAGTCAAGTTCATTGATGCCAGGAACGACACTCCCAAGGAGCAGTTGGATCGCATTCTGCAGTCGCCGGACAACAGTGTACACGAGGGGAAGACCAAGTTCAGGGTAAACACAACGCTCGATTCGCTCTACACGTCAATTCTTCAGGAAGCTTTCGGCGATAATGACCGGGAGGGCGATAAAAAGTTCCGTTCCGTCCTTGGTGCTGTGATACTCGCTGCAAATCCCCTTTCTCCATCTGCAATCGCGATGCTGTTGGGCTTCAGTACCGAAAGTGTATTCCTCCGACTATCGTCAGGTCACTCGCTCCTTGTCCTCCAGGATGCCGATTCCCCTGTTCGGCCCTTCCATAAATCATTTCCCGACTTCATTGTCGATCCAGCAAGGTGCACCAACGGAAGATTTTACGTCTCTCCTCCCAGTCATCATGCGGAGATTTTGGTGGGCTGCCTCGAGTTAATGAATCGGACCCTGGAGGAGAATATGTGCAAGCTCCCGGATGCCGTTACCAACTCCGAGGTCGAGGACTTGGATGAGAGGATCGAGCGATACCTGGACTCCGCTTTGCAATATGCCTGCAAGTCGTGGCACAAACACCTCGTTGATGAAAACACCGCCCGCATACCCACATTCACCTCCGCTCTCCATCGCTTCCTGGAGAAGAAGTTCCTGTTCTGGTTGGAAGTGCTTAGCGTCCTCGGGGCAACAAGGGAAGCAGCTGATGCATTGGAAGTGGCTGCAAGATGGTTGGAGGTGCGTCAAGTTCCTATGGCCGACATGCTACCGGGATCCACTGAGACTGGATCCAGGCGTCGCAGACTCTTGACCTCGTCAACGACTACTCCCGTTTCGTAACCGGATTTTTCGAGGTCACCAGCACATCCGCTCCACACGTTTACCACTCGGCCCTCCCACTATCCCCCCGAGAGTCACTCGTGCGAGGATTGTACGAATCGCATGCCCGTCCCTTGACAAGAATTGTGCGTGGGCTGCCGACTTCATGGGACCCAAGTTTCGCAACCATGCGGTTCCCCAATGATGTTACTGCTGCTGCGTGGTCACCGTGTAGTAGGTCCATCGCGATTTCCTGGAGAGTGTTTTCTCCGATGGTGGAGATTCTGGATGCAGTGACTCTCGAGCGACTAACCATCCTCGAGTTTCCAACGGATGATCCGTGCATTGGTTCCCGGCTCATTTTCTCCCCGGACGGTCGCCTGCTAACATGGGCTGGTTCCAGTGAGGCGGGAGGGAAATCGATCAGTTGGGACCTTCAGACGGGTGTTGTAGTCAGCGCCATCTCCGCAGGGGAAGGGCGCTATTTCGGTTCAATCTCATATTCTGCGTGTGGGACGATGTTTGGGGTTTCATCCTATGGCTCCAGCGATGCCATCGTCAATACCTACAATGCTCTCTCCGGCACACATATGTGTTCCCATCTAGTCGAAGGTCTGATCTCGGGCGAGATTTGGACTCATGGTGAATGTCTTCGATTCGCTACCATGACGCCAGGGTTCATCACCACGTGGGAAGCGGGGTTCACCTCAACACACGCACCGATGGAGGTTGAGACTCTGTCCATCCCAGACGGCTGTCGCGACCCGGGATCCTTTTTGGTCCACCCTACCCTCCCCCGGGTCGCCCTCATTCATGAACGGAGGGTTCGCGTATGGGATACTCAAGGTTCCAAATTCCTCCTAGATTTTGTGCATGGCGCCTACGGCAATACGATGTCCTTCTCCCCTGATGGCCGCCTCTTCGCATGTGACAGTGCGACTCCGGAAGGGAAAAGCACAGGCATTTGTCTATGGAAGGAGTCTCATACCGGCTACGCCCTTCACCAAAAGCTCATATCCGGCTTTCAGGCTAGGAGGGCACTTACCTCTCCAAACGGAGGGTCGGTCATCGCGTTCGGTGGTCGCGTGATCCAGCTATGGCGTACAATGGATTCCACTACCTCCCTCTCCGCTGTTTCGGCTCAAACTTTCCAGAGAAGTGGCCACAATTTTCTTCTGGGATTCTCCCCGGATGAGGCGTTGGCAGCGGTCGTGCGGAAGATGGACAAGACGATCACAGTTCTGGACCTCAAGTCTGGCATTCCACGGTTGACCATCGACACGGGGATGGAGGTTTACGGTCTGGGGGTCACTGGGAGCAGCATGGTCGCCGTCGGTGAGGGAAGGATTGTGACTTGGGACCTGCCTGCAGGAAACCACGTCCCGGGCCTCAGGGCGAACATTACCGACAGCGTTCGGGCTGCAATGTTCGATATTATCCGTCGTAGTATTGGTCAGTTGCTACCAGCCATGACGGTATCCCCTGACTTGCACCACGTTGCCGTCGTGGGGGATCACCACGGTAGTCCCACGCATTCCTGTTTGCGCCTTTATGACGTACACACCGGGCAGCACCTTCAGACTGTGACCCAGGATCTCCATTCCATGTACACTCCCTGGTTCACTCCAGACGGGCGTGAAGTCTGGTGTGTGAGTTATAACGACAGACTAGTAAACAGGTGGAAAATTGTGGAAAATAGCAAATCCGATATCACCGAGCTGGAATACCTAGGATCGACTACGCACCAGCCAGACGGACCCCCCTGGCAGTTTTCTCGTGGCTACCAAGTCACGGACGGTCAGTGTATACTTGGTCCTAGTGGGAAGCGACTGTTTTGGTTGCCTCCCCAATGGAGGTCGTATGAGTCGCAAAGGATGTGGGGTGGGCGTTTTCTTGCGTTGCTGCATGGTGAACTACCAGAGGCTGTGATTCTGGAGTTAGAGTGACTTACCACCAACATCCCCCCTCCTCGTGCGTCCCCTTCCTGTCCTCCACTGTCCACTACGTTTCATTCAAGCTTTGGATACCAGCATCACAGTAGCCATGTATTCCCTTCGCGATCTTTGCTGGTATATGATAACATCCGGGGTACTAATGCATTATGCACGATTACCGCGATACATAATTTTCTGGCTTCCCATTTACCCCGATGAGCTCCATGGGAATCGCGAAGTTGATCGCCAGCTCCAGCCCCAAGCAAACCGATGCTCTTGATCGTCAAGATTGTTTGTCCTTTCAAAGCAACGCAAGGGAGCAAGAACCTTGGCTCTCTCAAGAGCACAGGTCTTTTCACAGCAGCATGGTCGCCGCTTCTCCGAACGGTTATCCCCACACATGTTCAGGGACGTCCAGCGAACCGATGAGCGCGGTCCTAGGGTTCCTCCACAAAGCAGCAGGACAAAGATCACCACCACCTTTGCCTCCTTCGTGTCGAACCACGGAAGAACTACAAATCGTCGCAGAAGGCACGACCTCTCGCACGCCTGAAACCACCATCGCCGTGACTCCAGGTGCGTCAGCAGCGGATTCGATTTCCCACGCCCAACAGCTCCCACCGTTGAAAAAGGACGCTTGTCCAAACTTCCCTCAGTTTACGGTCAGGGTCGAATGTTTGGATGCATTCACGACCGCTAGGAAGTATATCCAGCGGGATCCCGCGATAAGAGGGGAGATCACCGTCTTGTATCTCGCTAGCAACCA
>Ga0307517_10012632_pt1 | contig 11566 bp, 12 predicted proteins | sample 23_EM_MG_FD_194515 | JGI IMG/M metagenome (GOLD analysis project Ga0307517, IMG submission 194515) | Populus trichocarpa ectomycorrhiza microbial communities from riparian zone in the Pacific Northwest, United States - 23_EM | ecosystem: Host-associated > Plants > Roots > Unclassified | place... | reverse complement strand
AACTTCTCCAGCGCTGAATCTCCAAATCTAAGCTAGATGTCATAAATCTTGAGCACCAAAGGTAATTTTAGATCGGCCATCCTGGAGATGAGGCCTGAGAACAGATTGATAGTTCTTCTCTTATGATCGCTGTTTCCAGCGCTGTATATACAAGGAGGCTATGCAGTTAGAGCGCTGAGGGCTTACCTACCTACCTAAAGTCCGAAAATTAGCCGCTATTGCTCCATTGAATAATGGCAACTTTCTTTAATCGCGACAGAACTTAGAAGATGCAATGGTGATGAGATCAGGTGATAGGACGTGACTGCTGAGACTAACCAAGAAACAATGCGAGGGCAGCACTCACTTCAACTGAGGGTGCCATCCAGCCTTCAAACGATAATTTGGAGAAGTGAAATTTTCGTTTTTATTAAAAGACGTATTTACCTAGGTTAAACCACCTTTGTCAACAGAATTTGTTGAGAATCCGTTGATGAAGGGATTGCAGGCCCTGAAGATATATATTGGTGAAACACATCAACAAGGCATTTGATAATCTTGAATTGAGGGAAGGAACATAGCTGCGCCAGAACGAAGAGTGGAAGATGGCATCGAAATTCTTGACAGTAATATTTATGATCTAACTGAATTGGATACATTATTGGGGACGAAGGAGGCTTTTGGATGGGACTTGAACGCAATGATGGTCACAGTCCCGAAAGGCATAGTGTTAATTATCTATGATACCAAATTTAACCCTTCCAAAAAATACTGCCCCCGACACCAACCGACAACTTCTCGTCGTCCCTGGAAGTATCTCCATTCTGAAGTCTGAACATAGGATATATGGATCAGTCAAATACCATGCCTTGTCTCCAACGCACGAATTGTCCTTCTCATCCCCACCTACCCTTTGTCACTGTTTCCTTATTTTGTCCCAATGCCTGACTGAAAACTCCTTGATGAGATTCAAAAAGACGCTGATGTCTTCATCAAACTTACACATTCGTTTGCGGCTATTTATATGTGCATTTTTCCCAGTCTTTTTCTCTTCATCTTGTTGACTTTTTCTCAGGTACGAGTGGTTCATATCCCTCGACTTTGAATGGGATTTTATCTCCGGGAAGAAGAGGTTCTGTTGGCCCATGGTCAGTGCTGTCGGTGTCCTCAATTGAATGAGGTAACATCAGAATACAGATATTTTATTTTGTGAACCGATATTCCTGCTCTTTGCGATCATTGGAATGTAGGAGAATCTACTTTTCAATGTGAAAATTTATTGACAAATCATGGCAGTATTGTTGAATTGGACACAATTGGGTACGCCTGCATAATTCTAATTCCTCTCGTGTTTCTCACCACGCCTTGAACTTGAAGAGAGCTCAACTATCAAGCATTATTCACTTTCAATGAGGTATCTCCTGTCAGACTAGCTTTTGAACATGTGGCTGATGAAAATCCAAATTAGCTAGCAATATATGGAGCCATTGGTTCAGCAAGCATTAATTTGGCAATCCGAACGTGAGTCGCACACCCGAGGTTGTCTCTGTATAATCTGACACACGTTATTTTAGCATGGCAATCTGGTCGCAAAACCGCTACATCGTTGGCGGCCTCATGCTTGTTATTCTCGGACATTGGTCTTTAATCATCTTCCAAGGTGCGCCATTTCCTTGCAAACTGGACTTTCACTCTGACGGACTGATTGCGCTCTTCATAGGAGTTGAGGTGAAATCAATTTGGATTCCTGAAGTAGGATGTTGGGTGATTGAGGCCCACAACAATTTTTTGGTTGCGATCTTGATTTACTCGATGTGCTTTGACTTCATCGTTCTTTTGCTGAATATATACAAGCTCATTGGAGTAAAATCTTCTCCCTCTCGCAATTTGCAGGGTCGAGGGCGCCTCACTCATCTGATTTTTACCGATGGCCTCATTTTCTTTATACTTGCGTGCGTGTATATTTCACCGGAGTATCACAGATGAAAGGGAGTGTCACTCATCTCGGCATTCCAGTTTCTTGTCCAATTTAGTTGCGACAGTATTCATGGTGTTGAATTTAAATCAAGTTATGAGTAACATATTCAATTTCCCTGCAGCCATAATCTCGACTGTGAGTACTTCCCTCTCCAAGTGCGTTCCATTAATGAGGCCATCAATATGACAGATTGCAGCATGTCATGCAGTGCGGCGGCTAAACAACTTCACGTACGGTGGACCAGAGAAAATATCGTGAGTCATTCTTTACCAGTGATAATGCTCGTTCCCATAGATCTGTTAGTGCTCATGGGAGCTCGTCTAATAATCGGCCCACCATCAAGGGGAATGAGAGAATCATGTCGCCATTGAATTCCAAATGCACGCCGAGCTCAGAAGTTCATGTCCGGGTCAGTTTTCGAGCATCTTTGTTTTCCCTTTGAGGGCTGAAAATTCTAACCTCAATTATAGATGGAGACCTTCACGCATGTAGGAGACAACCAGAATAACATTTTCTCCAAGGTGAAAGAAGGTTGCGAGAGAGATACGAAGATTAACGTCTAAAGGAAGGGGTCACTCTGAGATGCCTTTCACTTGTCACTCGATATTGTGGTACACACATTCTGCATATATCTTGGAACGCCAACACAGAAGCTCGATTGAGTACGCAGGTCAGTTGTTCTTGGTGATGGGTATTGTGTGGCAATGTACTTAGTATATTACGGACCACTTGATTCCACCATCATAATGAATGGATAGGGTTGAATGACCCTCGACGTGTACTAAAGATAATGACACCACCTTTCAAGACTGAGTACTGAAGCACCACACCCTCAAAAATCTCACAGGCGATCACAGGTATATAATTCGAAAGAAAGGCTGATCTAACAACCAATCTAATTAGATATGGTTTTTGATATATCCTGACTCAGGCCTATCTAGCAACATGATATACCAGACGTATCACAAGCCCAATACATCAATCAATCTAATGTTCCCGATTGATACATCATTAGATACTTGCCTGCACCACAGTTTGTTCTTTGTAATTATAGGTTCGGGTGGGGTCACACTCCCAGAGATCCCGCTTTCGACAGGGGGAATCCTTGTTATGTTTTGCATAACGCCAATGTTCCCAAGGTCGACGATGTTCCCCAAACACCTGGGTATTCTTCAAGGTAAGGAAAGTATGAGAAAAATGTTGAACAAACGGCAATTGCTGCTCATCACTATTTTATACAAGGCCATGGCAAGTATGGATAGTTTTTTCGGTTGTGTCATTGCCAATGTCACCATGTATAAAGTTGTGCCACATGATCAGAATCACTGATATGTCATATGATAATGTGATCTGGACTTACATTTGGGTGCCTGTTGCACAGGCCTTCAACCCCGTTTTGTCCATAATTCCCACATGGTAGAGCAAAGGTAGTGGGACCTTCGAAAGTTCTTGATTCACATCTCTTCAAGTTCGTCGTTCAATTAGCATGACCACAGCTGAACTAACAGTAATTCTCAACGACAATGCTTTTGGCTTCAAATATTTAGGAGGTGCCAGTGTATGGACGCTCAGCACATTCGTTCAATGGTACTCAAAAACATCCAATTATCCTAACAGCTCGGACACAACGGGATTTGGTTCATTCACCCTCGAGTTTGAAGGTACGTGCAATTAAAGGCTATCCAACACCTTGAAATTTTTTCACGTTTTAAAGGAACCTCTATCGCATTCATTGGGATTACGCCCCCACCTTCCTTTCCCCAGTCCCAATTCGCCACTGTTAGTATCGATAGCGGGATGGCATATAACACTACCTATGGGACTCAAGCCCTCTCCGTCACATCCTCTCAGGCCTACATTCAGTGGTACCAATCCCCAACACTGTCTGATGGCAATCACAGCATCACTATTTCACATTTCGCAGGCGCAATTGACATGGCCCTTATCACGGTCGGTCCGAACACTTCACTACAGGGAAAAACGGTCATCGCGGATAATGATGACCCTGCGATCGAATACTTTGGGACTTGGGCAAGAAATGTGAGTCCTTTCAAATCGGGGGTTCTTCAAGATGGTTTCCCAATAGGAAACACCACACACCGTAGCACAATTCCAGGAGATATGATTACCTTTAGATTCACAGGCGAGTCAGTTCTAAACTAAGTATGGGCGACGGACTCTCAAACAAAATAGGGACGTCTGTCATTGTCTATGGAATATTTTCGTGGGCCCAAATTGGCAACCTCACTGCAACTTATACGCTGGACGGCACCTCGACGACCGGGACATATTTTGTCACTACAAGCTCTCCCCAATTCACGAAAAAATTTGAAGAGGAGTCTAATTATATCTTGTTTTCCTTGGATCCACTTTCAGCAGGAGGTCATACTCTCGTCATTAACATAACTCAATGCGTAAACCAGACCTTTATACTGGACTACATCACCTATGTCCCTTCATTTTTGACACTCGCCTCAATGCTGAATCTCACAAGTTTACCAACAACAACCTTCAAATCCGGCTCTTCCTCTGCTACCTCATCTGGATCCCCCTTCTCTATCACAAATGGATCGCAAATCAACCATTCCAATATAGAAAGGAAGAAGATCCCAATCAGTGCAATTGTCGGCGGGGTTCTTGGCGGCATCCTTTTTTTTGTACCGATCGGTTTCCTCCTGGGCTATCTACGAAGAAAGAGAGCCCATGATGCCAGTTGTGAGTGCTCCCTTGTTTTTGTCATTGCCAGGTATCGATGACTGTGCGTTTAGACGCGAATTCTGGCTCTCGTGCTATGATACACGTCTCACCTTTTGGGCAAGATTTGGGTCATTCAACATCAAATGACATGATTTCACCCTTTCCAAATGTTCGACTTGTTGGCCAAAGGTCAATGATGGACATTAAGCGAGAAAGGCTTGACACCTCACACAGACATGCTGCTGTGTCACGTTTCCTCAGCGGAGCAAGAGATAATAATGTATTACCTACCGGTTCAAGGTCAATTGGCGCTCCCACGGATATACTCTGCTCCGAAGATACCGTACCGCCCAACTACGAAAGCCTCTCAATTCGTCAATAATTCAACGCCCCATCTTCGTAATTCGACAACCCACCGCTCAGTCATCTGTTCCAGGGTGCCCACTATCCAATCGTTTTAGCATTTATGTATCTTAAATTCGGCCAGCACTTTTTGTGCAAAACACATTGGTAGAATCCAAAGACTTCATTTCACCATGAAAGTGGTTGCCGCTGGTGATTGGTTCTATTCGACCTCAATTAGAGTCATAAGCGCCGAAGGATTCACCGATCGTCGCGTGTTGACTGATATTTTGGTTCTCGATGAATTGGTGTCTTCGGGTGCTTTTCGGTGGTGAAAGTGGACGAGGGGGCGAGAGCAATGCCCTTAGATCGGATTTCGGTGTCCATCCTGCAGTTTTTTTGTCAAGGAGCACAACGTTTACACTAGGAGAAACGCGAGGATGAGTTTAAAGATGGAAAATCTTCCAGACGCAACCGAGTGGTGGTCTGTTAAATCGAAATCCTTTAGACTTCCACACCTCAAAGTTCAATTCATGCTCTACATCGAAAATATTTTACAAATGGAGTCCCACCAACCCTATATTGGCTTCTACGCCAGAGACATCAGCACTGCATGAGACGTCGTTTGCTACCTCATCGAGAAAGACACTTCCATCTTCCAAATAAATCAACTGCGTTTCTGTCGCACCCACCCCTTCGACATCCACGAAAAACTGAACAAAATTATTCCCTCATTCAACGAACTCCGGAGACAGACACAAATGTAAAGCGATCTCTACATCCTAGCGATGAGCAGTCAATGATAATATTTTCCTTTCGCCGTCTCTCCCAAAATCGGTTGAAGCATTACGAACTTTGAGAGGCGACTATAATCCGTCAGCTATGGCAGAACCGTGAATACTCCAGCTAGAAGTAGAAACCGACTAGAACTCCTCGTTTGATGTTTCAGCAAGGTTTCGAGGTGACAAACACACTTAGGAACGGTTCGTGTTGTCTCGGACGCCCACATTCCCAGAGTCTCATCGATAACGCTCGAGGGAAAAGCACCCTTTCAAGTTCGCTGAAGTAGCCAAGGAGAAGGTTCATCAAGCATCCGACTAATATGTTTGCGAATCTTTTCTCACCTCGGCAGTCAGGAGAATCCGGCGTCCAAAGCTAAACGATTATTACCGCAAGATGGATAGCAATCCGTCAATCGAACCATCTCTATCCTTTGAATCGGTCTATGGCAAACCTGAAGATAGGAAGGTATGGATGGCCCGAAGAGGCGCATGAGCTGTAGCTGGACCCAAAATTGTTTCCAATGGCGGGAGAAGGACCTCGTATGAAATTCATTGACGTTCGAGCCTGAGCTATACATACATATGTCAGTTTATCCTAATCACTTACTCCTCGGGTTTGAGGTCGACTTGGGTAGTGATTAGGATACCAGGAAGCAGGGGGGATGAGTCCTGTGATTGATGAAATTAAAATTTGACGACACGGATGGTGATAATAACAAAGCTCAGGGGGCAGTTATCCAGTGTCGTATCGCAGAGGAGCTGATTCGTGGTGAAAGGCAAAGATGGAGGGCGATTAGTACGGTGAGCTCGGGTATGGAGTTCGGTATGAGGTCTAGTTTTGGAGACGCGAGGCGATACGGGAGTACGCCCTGGAGAGGCGGCCCATACTCGAAAACATAACATATGTGCATACGTGGGTGGGTCGATAAATAGATGAAGCGAGTCCCAGAGAACGGGATCTAATGGAAAATATTTATCACGAAGTGAGCCACAAAGCCGCCGTCCTAAGAAGCTTGAGGAGCCCCAGTATATATCCACCAGAAATGATGGACAGTGTTAAATCGTCGTCCAACGATCTAAGATCTAGCAAGCTTATGTAGCGCGAACATTGGCCTCGAGCAAGGGAGAAACAGACCAGGCGCCTCCAGAGCACAGCTCATGAGACCTGCTGCAACTGGGATAAGCCCAACAAACCACCCACACCTATACTCGTTGGCTGATCACCGGTAGCCAATCTGATACCGCCATGCCATGCCCAGGAGATATCGCGACCTTTGTTGCGGGTGGGTTTGATGAAACCCGAGAATCTGAAAGCAACGGCAGCGCCGATGACAGTGGCGGCCGTGAAACCAGTGCGAGATTTGCGAGGCGCTAGCGAGAGGTAGGCAGAGGGTTTGCGGGTGTTTGAACCATAAAGACAGCCAAAGGTGGATGCTATACTGTCTGCCCAGGGCAGACTGAGGGCGGGGTTAGGTACAAATCGTAAGCCCAGCTCCCACAGCGTCATTGAAAAATCGTCTGTTGCGGGCTCTTGGTGGTGAGAAGGTCTGCTGAGGTCCTGGGTTGCAGCCTGCTCGATTTGACCGCCGCGATGAGGAGTGGATTTCGACAGGAACCTCTACTCTCATAGCCGCCATCGACAGCGGTCGTATCGCCATCTATGATAGCCGCCATCGACAGCGGTCGTATCGCCATCTATGTTTGAGGGGGCCTACGTTTGTGGCTGGTGGTGCCTGTCGACGGCGACGGCGTGGGTTGGTTGAAACTCGGCTGAGAGGCTAACGAGTGGAAGTGGTAAAGAACAATTCGGTAGCAAGTAAGGTTCATACGCCAACTCACCAAAAGCTTTGTTCCAAGACCACCCACGTCTCTGGAGCACCATCGTGCAGGGCGGGTGAATGCTGGGTGGTACACGCTTCGCGGGCAAAACGCAGCCTCGGCGCCGCGTGTACGAAGGAAAAACACAGTCGCAGCGCCTCACTCTATCAACCAAAATGCCACGTTCAGATTGGACCGATTTACATAAGCAGTCCGGGGAGTTCGCCCCGGAGCAACCCCGGAGGATACACGCCCTACCATTTTGTTTCCTTCCCCGTCAAAAAAGGACCACTAAAAAAAACAATGCCGAAATTCGGTGAAAACCCACGAGAATCCTCCCTTCGCGCAGAGCAAAAAATTCAACGAAGAGACTAGTAGTTCGCTTATAATTCAGGCACACTGAGATCAGCCATGCATTTCTGGATGGAAACCAGGTGTCTCGTGTCAGAAATCGGTACGTTTAAAATCTTATTGGAGAGGAAGAGAACGGGATAAACGAAATTGTATGGGTGAATGAGCTTTGGAGTTATAATTTTTTGCTTATTCAGTTCAGAGTACATTAGTGAATACTATCATGTGGAATACATCCTCATATTTTTGAGAGCCATTATATAGTGTTTATTCTAAACGCCGTGGGATCGAGCGCCCATACAGGGGTGCTCAGCCATAGAGTGGTGGGAAGTCGAAAGGTGGACCGTGGGGCGGCGAGCGCTTATCAACACGTTGGTGAAATACAAGTGCTCGTACATTCATTGGGAAGGCTTTGAGCCCACTCATATTTCTATAAGTACTCTATAATAGTAATATAAGCACTATGTCGGTGTGAAATCAACTTGAATCCTTTCGGGGTTGGAAACTCCAGACACGCTCTGAGAGGAGGGTAAGGGCGCCTTTACGCAAAGCGACCACGACTTTGGTTAATCTACATGTACAGGGACGACTTTAACCCTGTGTCGTAAATGAAACCAGAGACTAATCGCTAGATAGCATAAGAATAACGAGAGAAATTGGATGCAAAAAGCGGAATTGGGGACGGAGGAGAACTGCCGGCATCACGACCTTCACTTGCACCGCCCTTGAGGGTAATTTATATATGTATTTAACCCGGGTCCTTTGAGTAGGATCGAGTTCATTGGAATAGATGCTAGCCGAATGCGACAACTAGTTAAGATATTCGAATTACTCATTGGATTTGGTGCGAAGCTGCAAAGAAGATGTTTTGTGAAGAAAAGTCAAGCAGCGCTTGAGCGGGGTGAAGTCGTATGGGGTTAACTTGGTTTCTTATTCGCGCAGAGTTTGGGACAGGTGGGATGAGTCCGTGTGTTTGGTAAGATTGGCAATTGAATTAATCACTCGCGAACTTTTCTTTCGCTCATAGATGTATTATTTCGTTCATTAGACATTTATTTACATATCCTGATTCTCATTGGACATTAATAATTTACATATCCTGATTCCTAAATAGATGTGATAAAATGAGGAACATAACCTTGAAGCGATTTTGAAAGCCACCTGATGATGTTTGATCTCGATCGCTTGCTTAACATGTCAAACAACTTTTTCATTGGGTAAATACGTGCCTTTTGGATTGACAAAGAGAATTTGAGACTTGCCAGGAGCCTGGAATACTGGTGCTCGATGTGGCGAAAGAGGGAAGAAAGGGTGAGAATCGGTGATACCCTCTCTTCATATGTCTTAAGTACGTACATGAAATGATAAACTGCCTCCCGCTCACTCTCACTTATGACATAATCTGGCCTTCCTCTTCATGGAAAAGACACCACCGATGGAACCTACAGTATGTTCCCACTTAGTTCTAGGAGTACGAAGAGGGCTAATGATAAAGCTTACCTCAGTTCTCGTGTACAATGTGTCTTCATCGCCCAAACAACAGAGCCAATACGATAGACGAGGAGGGTTTGATGAGTATGGGTGATCAAGAATGCGACGTGTTGAGTACGTGGAGAATTATTGAGAGGTGAGAGTCATGAACCACACATACCTTGAACCAAGCTCGCGACATGTCAGCAACTAGAGGTGCATAGTCACTTACCTCCACAACTACGAGAGTTAACGATGTAACAGCGCCGGCTCTCATGTACAGCGCATCGTATCAAACGACGCACCTACCTGTACGATTCATCTCCAAAGTGACACCACCGTAGATGAACACATAGAAATCCCATTGCATATTCAATGAGTTACTGTAGAAACCGAGAAGGGAGCAGATTTAAGGTTCCCCGATGTGTTGTGTACAATGCCTCATGTTTTGGACCTTGGTAAATATAGTCATCGACAACCTTATTAGTGCTAGGTTTGAATACCACGCCCATCACCTTACCTTATCAATCAATCCCTTTCTTTCTAGGCCCCAGCCTTTTCTCCCTTTCCCGCCATTTAGCTCTTTCACGCAGCTTTCTTTCGAACCCAAGTAAGTAATTTCCCCTTCTAAGTTGTGCCCTTCTCCCCAACCGCATACCACTCACCTTTGTCCCCTCGTTTCATTTCCTCTCGATCATTCATTAGGATTGATTGATCGCATCTGCCTCATCACGGTTCTTTCTTCTGGTCTAATGTATATACATGTCGCAACATCCAATAGCGTTGCTGTGATACGACTAGACAATCAGATGGACCCGCAAGGTGCAATTTTTCTGAACGAAAAAAATCCACCCTCTCGACTACGCTGTATGTCGATGTGGTATGGTGGCGAATATATTGTACACTTTAGTGCTTGGGGGTAAGCCCCAAGAATGAGGGTGTATTTTTTCACTATCGAGGAATAGTTCCTGCACCAAGTCATCCGTACCAACAATATTCAGCTAGTATTTGACTTGGCGTATCATGGCACAAAGTTTCTTTGACATCAAAATTGTTACCTACAGTCTACAGATGCCATGCAGGGTATCGAATCTGTGGAATCTTGTGCATTCTTGGTCGGATAGGCATTATTAGTGAGTGGGCCTTGTTTACCTCCAGTGTCCTCAAACCGACCGACATTCACATCTTCATCTTGCCCAATATTTTCTCTCTAGGCCTTTTCATAGCGGTATGGGATTCAAGGGCTATTTCTTGCCGTCTCCGCACTGGCAATGTTCTGAAGCCTTTTCTTCCACACGTCTGGCTTGGACCCGTGGCTGGAGAATTGAAGGTTGCTGAGAGTTTGTTCTGCCTTCACTAAAATGTGCGCATTTAGACCTAAGCAGTCGTCTTTAGATCTCAAAAAGCTTTCACAATCTATCTAGAAAGGTGGGAAGTGCGTTCAAATATTTTCAGATTTTTCGCTCCTTCCTTCAACCTTCGTTGAACCCGTAACACAGCTGATGGCGCCGACGACGAGGGCCCCGAGATCACATGACTGTATACTTAGTCGCGACATTCCTCCATAATCATTAGAATTATGAATAAATGTTAAGGCGTAAGTATGTCTGTAGTAGCTATCTACAAAATTTCAGAACGAGAGAACACGGACGAGTGCGGGAAATGGGAGAATGGCACCAGATGGGTGTGGGGTCCCAACACGAGGGTAAGGATAATAAAACTCGGCAATGCAACGGCAATGGCTTGCCGCCCTAGGTTTGGCGACGCCTTTAGAGGCTTGACAGTCCAGATTTCCATACGTTCCTACCCGGCTGAGTCCAACAAGCATCCCAGGCTAGATATGTGCATACATCTCTCAAAAGTTTGAATTCGGTGAGAAACATCTGTCGTCCTCACTCCCTCCTAAACCGCAATGCAAGCGATGCTTCGACTTCCAAGCTACTGGCCAATGACGGTACTCCTCAGCTGGAATTCGTGGGGAGACGGAGAGGGTTTCACACGGAACGAATTCGAAGATCGAAAGCGATCTTGAGAGAGCCGATGTGGGAACATTTGCGGTGGAAAAGGCAGCTTTATTGATTGGAACATCCATTGAAAACGGGATACATATTGGGATACATTCTTGTGCAAAACCAACACGCCCACAAAA
>Ga0307517_10012631_pt1 | contig 11567 bp, 13 predicted proteins | sample 23_EM_MG_FD_194515 | JGI IMG/M metagenome (GOLD analysis project Ga0307517, IMG submission 194515) | Populus trichocarpa ectomycorrhiza microbial communities from riparian zone in the Pacific Northwest, United States - 23_EM | ecosystem: Host-associated > Plants > Roots > Unclassified | place... | reverse complement strand
GTGCAAGTGCAGAAAAAATAAAAATCCATGCTTTAGTCATAATAAATAGAAGAAATGACAATAGAAAAGAGTCTAAGTCAGAAAAAAAAGTCGGAAAGTAAGAATTTAAATTATCTAGATTAGATTAGATTAAAAAAATTACTATATCTGGAAGGTTATTCTCACGATCAGTTAGTTAGTCCACCAAATTGTCCATTAAAAAAAATTTCGACGTGATATCCTTAATTTTATTTCTGACACCCCCTTGTACACTTGAGTAGACCTCGAGAAAAATTTCAGTTGACCTGATGAACTGGAAACACTATTCTAAGTGCGTCAATTTGGTACTTGAGACTGCTCTTACCAAATTAGGTTGTTGGTAATATTGTGCTCGACTTTGTTGTAATTATTGCACTCACCAGCATTTGTTTGGAGTCAAAAAAGTACCAAGAACTAGTTAGAATTATCATATTTCTTGCTTAGAACCCGGTTCACTAAAATCTATTTGGCCAATGCCTTGGTAGGTAAAAAAAAGTGAACGTTGAACATATTGATGGCACCCCGGACTTTACCGAGACTCGCCACTGTGGTTAGTAAACGGGGTCGTACTGACTGACCCGGACACAGTTCACGCTAACTGCCTTTAAGTAGTCAAGGTAACTGAGATTTAGTAGTCACCTTGACCGGAAAAAGGGTCATTTCCACGGTTACTGGGACTGCTTTTTAGACGGTTATCCTAACCCTCTCAAAAGTAGTCAGCCTGACCATAAAACAAGGAGTTAGAACGTAAAAAATAGTGCACTAGCTTAGTGCTCCCAGCAGGAATTGAACCTAAGACCTATAGGCTTGAAAGTATTTACACGTAGCCACTAGACCACGCAGCCATATATTTAGAAGCCAATGGACCTAATTATATAGGCTACATCCCTCCAATGGAAAGCCTCTATACGCCGTCTGTGCTTGTCAGGCTTCCTTTTGAAGTCCCCCCCACCTCAAAAAATGATGAAAATATGTCCTTATTTAGCTCAAACATATATGATATGCAGGGAGAACCTTTTCCCCACTTTTCGTGTGGAAAATCCCAATTTATTTCGGATTTGGCCATGGAGAGCAGGAAAGAATAGATTCTAGGCAAGTCAATTGTTTACCTAATTTCTTGGATTATTAGACAGATATGTTTATTAATTATATACAGGAGGATCGGTGGCCTGCAGTAAAATTTAAATGGGAAATTCACGCTTTGGCAGATTTTTTGGAGAAGGAGAAGGAGAGGACAGGGTGTAGGTGGGTCAAATCTTCGTCAAATCCCTCAAATATTTTTGTTATGGTACTGATAACATTGAGCCAAGCTATTCATTATCAAAGAAAGGTTTGTGTTTGTTAATTAAATAGGAAGATGTGGATTTATGCGGTTGTACTGAGAGGGGGGAAGGTTGAAACTTGAGGTAGAGCTACACCAATTCTTCATCAAAATACTCAATTATTTTTGGAGTTTAAGGGAGTACGTCTACTATATCCTTTTCCTACAAGATGAGAGGTTCGCACTAATTTATTATATAGGAAATTGGAGATTTCTCCGATTTTAGCGAAGGGAAGGAGGAATGAATGAGGTGTAAGTAAGTCAAATCTTTGTAGAATCACTCCATTATTGTTGTAATCTAAGCATGTACATTTTTAGTATTTAAATATCACCAGAAGAGAGGTCTGTGGGCGCTTATTTAATTGAAATTTACGAGTTTCTCTGATTTTAGCCAGGGATGTGATATTCAATTTTTAGTCAAATACATTGTCCCATCATCATCTGAATGTACTTATAAAGATGTGGGGTAGTACGAGGGTCGATAAAATGACTATCCACCCATCACTAATCGTGACTGTTCTGTGGGCAGTTGTTCTGACCCAGCGGAAGGTAGTCAGACCATTGAGGTTACATGTGACTACCTAAAACGGGTTTTGACTACTTAGTAGTCAACCTGACCCTGTTTACTAACCACAGTGTCGCCGTCACATCATAAACATGAAATATCTTCGTTTATAAAGCCCGGATGGTCATTATCTTCCACCAAAGCTATCCAATTAATCAATTCTACATATATACCAAGTTTCATACAATACTGGTTCCCGAGGCATGAGATATACTAACATATAGCGTTGGAGCAGCACTGGCCTGAAGACTTTCCCACAATCCATCAATAAGTAATTATGACCACCTTGCTTCCAACCCAACACCCTACTGCCAACCCTGCCCCCTCCCCTCGTTGAGGGATGTGGGCACACGACAAGGAGGTACCACAACGAAATGACAATGAGCATGCCATTACCCTTCTCAATGATGCAGGCATACGACAACGAGATGAGATGTCCAATGAATTCTCAGCAGGAGTTGGGCAGGAGGAGTGGAACGTCAAGGGAGGATAAGCCCCCCTCTTATTCCTTGTTTCCCCCGCCCCGCCGCACCCCCGAGCCCACTGAGTCCGAGGCGGTGTATTGCCACGTGCCATCTCGTTCTACATGTTCGCTCATGCCGTAGATGTCATAAATATTCAAAAATTATTATATGTTGTACAAAATTCCATATATATATATATTATTATTGTTCTCTAGACTTGTATCTGTGTTAAAATCTACAAGGTAGATCCATTTTAGCAGTATATAAATTGGTATCCTTTTGTACCCATAGCGTGCACTTACGCGGACTTGCGCAAATTTTGAGTCAGCTTGCACAGAAACCAAGTTGTGCAAGCACCGCAAGCGGCCCGCGCAAATTTCTATCTGCCCGTGCATCGTGATGGTCAGTCGCTTTTTTTCTTCTTAATAACGGCTCCGCCAACTGTGGACATAGGTGTTATTTATTACCTGTATCTCTTTTGTAAGTCTTATACCAGGACTGAATGAGATAATTGCTCATGATGATCCCCAGTCATCTCATGTACAATCTCATCGTCGTTAAGGCCTTTCCGGTAAGTTGAGGGCCTCCCCTTGACCTCTTCCCTAGTTTCTAATATGGCATTGCCAGCGAAAGTACCAACTGCTCTTGGCACAGTAAGCAGCGCATTTGTATCTTCATACAGATACTCACACCACCTAGGATGCATCGAATGCTGCATGCATTGTTCACAAGCCGCGTAATTCTTCATATTCGCGCCCAAGCAAGAGATAGTCCTGTTTGGTCGGATGGACTAACGGACCTGGACCTGAACACAATTCATTTTCATGATAGTGGCACTGATCCCTCAGCTTGATTCTTCAATCATCGATTAAACATTATCTACATACCACTCATGTGTACACGCTACTGATAGAATGACATCCAAATTGTTCTCATTCTTCTACTAAGAAAACTGTAGGGCCATAATAAACGTCTGTGGGCTCGCCTCCATTTACCGGCGCCAATTTAGCATAGTGTGCCGTTCTTCCCAATTCACAATAATCCGACGATCTTGGGCTCCTGTTCGTTTCGTACGGCCTGGTCCTACTATTCCCATTCCGGAATGTTTTTCGACGATCTGAAGACATTGGCCATGTATATCAGAGCAGTGAATTTTGCGGGCCGTCGGTGGGGCGGAACACATGAAATCAACAATCAGTCGTTGCCAATTGGATGCATTGAATTTGAAGGTAGCAAAACGGGTTACGTATAAGTAAATGCCGAATCACCCACGAAACCCTTCACCGGACATAACCTAGGTAGCCGACCTTTCCTGGGGACCTCTCTTTACCTCTTGTTCCACAACGTCCCAAAAGTCACCTTGACCTCTCGCACCCCGTTCCCAGTCGTCAGGCGGTATTCCTGATAAGAACACAACTCGCTCACCCCATTCCGCCCTGGTATGGCGGCTGTTATTGTCCGTGGAGTCAACGAGGTCTCCGTACTGATCACAGCCACAGTAATAGCCGAATGCCACATATTGAATGGTTGGCAACGTGCACATTAGACGGGTTATTTCTTCGGGCCCTGCGAAAGCGTACACTGTGGTTAGTAAAGGAGGTCAGTATGACTGCCCTAGAGGCAGTTGAGGTTGACTGCTTCCAGCGCAGTCAATTTGCGTGTAACACAGGCAGTCACATTCACTGAGCCAAATGGACGTTTTGGTCAGTCATGGCTAACTGCTTCGAGGTAGTCTTTTAAATACTGGTTACATAAAGCAGTCATATTACGCTTCCCTAGAGGTAGTCGCTAGGTCGGGATTCAGGTAGTCACGCTGCGTGTTTACGATGTCTGGAATTGTAACATAAGTAGGTACTACATCGGAGTATACTACTAGCTGTGCAAGCGAATACAAGAATGGAGGAAGAAACAGAAAGGATTGCATTTGCACCTGCTAGTGCCATCACTCACCCTGTATGCTCCAGTCGTGGAGCAGTTGCGAGCACGCATACTTAGAGGGACCTAACATTCATCGTTAGAAATTGAGGACTTTGACAATAAGAAAATCTTCACGTTACTACTTCGCTAAACTGCAACTCCCATCCGTCTTCCCTCCGTTCATCCACTTTCCAGAATCCGGGGTTCGCCAACGGGACCTCGCTCTCTGATGAGGGCAAAAAAAGTCCTAATGTCAGCGTTTCAAGCGGAATAGAATCTCCCACTTTTAGCACACGGCGAAACCGGGGAAACGACGGCATGGAAAAGAATAAATTAGTGGCATCAGGCTTAGAGGAATAACGTCAGTCGTACCTTCAAAATTTGCCGTGGTCATCATCAGGCGCCCCAAACCCTCAATAACTTCCTTCTTATCGCCTACTCCCCCTTGTACGCTGTCGCACCTCCGCATCTGTATCTGTGTCTGTACGTCATTAAATATGCCCATAATCGAGAGGTGCACACCGATTTTATCTGGTTGCACCAGCTTCCCACGCTTCACCCTTAACGTGGCTAGGGACCACAGCTCCCTATTGTATGACGCGGCTCGTCCCATAGATCGGATCTTCATGCGCAGGGTGTGCATATATGCGTCAATCATGACCCAGATTCAACTTTTTCACTGCAGTTTCTGGTCAGCAATGGTACGGAATGAAAAAAGAACCAGGTACTTCAAGTTCTGAGCATGGTTTCGATATTTTGCCCTTTTGCGAGAAAGGTAAGCGCATATATTTTGATAACTGGGGCCAAAATGGTACCTCACCTTCTAGATAACAACCTCAACAGCTGATACAAGCTTCCCCACCATATTAAGCCCTCATGAAACCAAACGGTCAGTGGATTCACATACGGAGCGCCATAGATTGTACTTGCAAGGTGACCAATGTGAGTCCTATGTGAGGTGCCTTTGGCAGGCCAGTCCTAATATGTCGGAAAGATGGCTCCTGAGGACAAGGAGGCGTTAGGGAGGGAGTCCGATGGATGCACGCGAAGGAGAGATGGGAGGAAGAGTTAACGAGGAATTGGAAACAAGTTACAGCGTGACGCCCGCGTCAAGTCACGGATATCATGTGATTGGACCGCGTATCGGTGATTCGGCCACAGACCTTCATCACCGCTCAGTGCTCACCAACATGCTCGAACATATTGCTCCTCTCCAATAAGGGATGTGAGCTCTTTTTTTTCAACATTGAAGGATTTAACAGCGGCAGGAAAATCTGAGGGGCTGTGGAAGACGACAGTGCGCATCCATCGGCTCGTGTACGGTGTAGTAGGCAACTCATTTTCAGCGCTACGGTTTGCTGAGTCCCCCAAGTTTCGGCAAAACCCACACCATACCCGCCGAAAGCCATACTCCCCAGGCAAAGCACGTCAACGAGCCGCCACAAGGGGACTGCAGTCAGCGAAAGTCGATGTAGAGGGAGGGATAATTTAACCCCCCTTCAACTTGGGCCCCATTGGGATGAGCAACGACATTAACCCAGAACCCAATAAGCAGATCAATGTTTGGGTATGCGTACAATGTATTCTAGTTGATCGCTTTTATTGCTGACACGCTTTTGGATATTTTCAGAGACTGTAGGGCACCAGTGATTCGGCGTCGAAGAATCATAGCAGTCAAACTCAAGTACAGGTGCGGATATTTAGCCATCAGTTTCAACGCAAAGGAGGATTACGCACCTGTCAAATCCATGCTCAAATGAATCGTCTGATAGACCTATGTTCTTTCCTGGGTTCAAGTTTTCGATCCGAGTACCACTGGCTGATGTTCCTAGGTTTCCGGTGGCTCGATGTTCTCTGTCACTTCCATAGACTCCACTCTCGCGTACTTCATTAACGCAATTCACAGCGAGGATCACATTATTTAGTCGCACTTACAAGGCTTCGATCTCGTCGTTGTAAATCTGCAAGCCCATAGCCTTTCGTTGGGTCGCGTTCAAAGATATCGGAGGCAGCATAGCTTCTAACATCTTTGAGATCCCCAATGGGCAAGCGGCGACACTGGGGCACTTGGCTTATGAGTCTGTCAATAAAATATTGAATGGATGATGAATAAATTATTAAAGAATTCTAGATATATTTTTCACCTTAAGACAGAACAAAATCAAAATTTGTCTCACATGAATATAGTCTAAGATTGTGAGATACAAGGTGAATTCTTTTTAAATTTGATTACAATCGAGCTTATGATCTTTTGAGGAACACATTCAAGATATGTCCAAGTTTGTGCTGCAGAAAATAGCTGGATAGAATTGGGGACAGATTTAAAAAATAAGCAGAGCACAAATTATCAAGAATATTTAATTATCTTACCGAGTCAAAAATAGGACATATTTTGAAGTGATCCTTCAGGTGATCTTGATTTGTTCCCAGAATATAATTTGATCGATAAATTTCTATATAAGGTTAAGAATATTTTGCCATATATGGGTGAAGAACACCACGGTTCGTAGCAAGTCAGGGCCCGGGATGCAATACATTGCAAACATTAGTTGCTGTTCTTTTCACTGTGACTGACCATGCAGATGCAGATACCTGCACAGGGGCTAGTAATATATAGAGATAGAGATATAAGCGGCGGGTTTAGTTACAATATCTGAAATCGAGACATCGGCGTGGTAAGCACTCCCTGGTGCCTGCTTTTCCCAGCCCAATCCATTTGTCGACACCGTCTTGTCGCTATTGTATCCTCGTCCTCCCCACCCGCATGCGCATGATATTATCGGCCCGAGGCAAGCCCGGATGGTTCTCATTCCAATCCACGAAGTTAAGAAACGCTGCACACGTAGCAGCATTCGTCAAGCTCCTATAAGACTGCCAAAAGGGGGGAAATACGTACCTCTGTCTCATCGGAGTCGTGACACGGGGCACACATGTATGAGTATGAGTGAGGAGGAGGGAAATTTTTGTTCAGGCCTTGAAGCCACTGGCCATTGGTAGGTCACAGTCGCATTGATGGGGTTTATTTAAAAGGTTGTGGTTGTGTGGAAGAACGATTGGATGTAAAATAACAATTACTTACACTAGTGCAGCACTTGTGTGACCCAACTTCGGCCTCATTGGGAAGGTGGTTAGATATCCGGACAACTGTCAGAAACCTTTGCTGTTTCAAATGTAGAATCCAGACGTACCGTTGTGTCATAGATCCTTTTCTTGATAACGAGCAACGACTGCCACTACTGAAGGAAAAAGTTCGACAAAATGGATACATTATATCTTCATCACGATCATGCAACAAACAGAGCGCACTTACCAGAGCCTCATTCATTCGATTCCTTTCCAATTGGGCCTATCCTTCACATGAATCTGCGCGAAACAAAAATTGAGTGACTTTAAAATCGTAAATGTAAAGCATTGTACCCCCCAAAGTCGTCAGTAGTATTGACTCTTCGCCAAGATAGTTGTTCTTTGTACATATCTAATTACATGGCACCCCTGCAATTTAATTCACCTAGGAACAATATTAGCCATTGAAAACGAGAAATTTTGAAAATATCGATATCACGTACCCAAGATCCTCGCACTCCAACAACAAGTCCAAAGTCATCCTGAAAAATCCCCTCCGCTTTTCTTGAAGTAGTCGCTTTTCGAGATCGAGAAAATATGGAGCGTCTTGTATGCATGGCCATTTGGTCAAAACCCGTGCACTGTGTAGTGGTCCTTCGGCTCCTTGCTGCGATGAACCCCCCCCCTAGCGCACCAATAAGGCCCATATCCATATATACAAGAACGACTCACATTAGGACCCATACGAAATTGTTCACTACATGTGGAGCTTGAGCGAGGTGCCTTCCCAACACCGCCTCGATCCACTGCCTGGCCGAAGTTTGGTCGATTCCGCCGGCGTTGCGGCTCAAAACGCGGATGTCGATGTTGTTCATTGGGGCTACAATTGGGGCTACATAAGAAACAGGAATCAGCAAACAACCGGGAAGTAAAGACTTTGAAAGTATACTGTTCATTGTGATCGTGGGGGTACGGAAGCTAAGAATGTTACGAAATGTCAACGGAAGGAGCGTCAACGAACGAGTAACTGGTAGGAACAAAGAAATACTAACCGGTATTAGAACTGGTTTGAGAGGTTGGCGGAGCGAGCGATGGCTAGCTTGCGAAAGGTGAAGTCTTTGAGGGCTGTACGTCGTAGAGCGGCGTGGTAGGGCGCTGGGGGCGGATATAGAATGGACGGACGATGTAGAGGCGGGAGGGGCTGACGACTGAGTGCGAGTCGACGTCCATAGCCGTATCGTGTTGACTTCCTCTTCCTCTTCCTCGCCTGAAGATATGGGCGGGGCGTTTGGATTTGGAGTCGGCTTTGGTGGTGCTGGTGGGTTTCGACTTTGCCTTTGCCTTGCTCTTCGTCACCGACTCTGCAGGAGCATTGACACCCTTGGCCCTGGCCTTGCCCTTTCCTTTGATCGTAACTTCTTCCTCCTTCCCATCACCGTCCTCTTCCTCGTCATTTTCGTTTTCAGCTACCGCTCTGAGACTTCTTTCCCTGAGCCTTCATCATCTCATCCCCCCGGTCAACGCCGATAAGCCGTCCCCTAATATCGATAGTGTGGGCATGAGGACCGACATCACACGGCGGTTTCCTATCTGCACTGCAGTCTTCTTCCTATTTTTCGCCTTCGTGCTTTTCTCTTTTCTTGGGAGGGGGTGCGTCCGACTCGGTACCCGGTAGAGGTTGATTCGACGCCGACGCCTTTCGATTTCGGGTTGGGTTTGATGGTCGATGTCTCGCCGCAGCTTTCTTTGTCGAAGAAACAGTCTTGAAGAAAGCGAGGTGCAGCGATGGGAAGTCCTCATCGACTTCTTCGGCTTCATCGTTCTTGCTTTGTTCCGCCTTTGAATCCGAATTTTCACTTTCGCCCTCCTCGGTTTCAGAATACACGCGCAGAGGTTTCTTGCGTGTGGGTGTAGTCGTCTTCCTCTTAGCCTTCACCTTGGCCTTGGCCTTCCCCTTCGGCGCCTCATCTTCGTCTTCGCTCTCGACCTCGACCACCTTTGTCTCCGCGCCCTTTGACACTCACTTTTTCACCCACGTGCGCGTCGGCTGCTGCTGCCAGAGGCGACTTTCGCGGACGGGACCTTGGGTTTCACATTGGTATATCACGACAGCAGATTCTGACTCACTCTCCGAAGAGGAACCGGGTGGGGGTGGGGGAATTGGTTGGCATTTCGCGGATGAGGATTTGGTGGGCTTGAGTTTGGAATCCACCGCCGAGACTTGGAGTTGGTTTTCGGTCCTTCTTCCTCCATCTCGTCGTCGTTCTCAGGACGGAAGCAGCAGAAAATCGCCTCTTCAATTGCTTCGACGGGCCCTTTTCAGTCGCTCCACCACTTCTTCTTCCTCCTGATGTCTGGCAACGGACTCGTCACTGGCACCGGATTCTGCGCTCGAGATTGGTAGCCGCTTCTTGACGGGGGACCCTCTGGCTTTGGCTTTCGAAGTTTTGGAGGGTTGCTCGTCTTGTTCTTCATATGACTCTGACTCTGACTCTGAGGCGGGTTTCCGGTTCGGTTTGGGAGATTTGGTGATGGGCTTCGGCTTGGGTCGAGATTTCTTGGTAGGTGGTTCCTCCTCCTCCTGCACATCGGCAACTTGAACATCCATACCAAGCTCCTCCAACACCTCGACCTCTTGTATACCGTTCGCCAATCCTTCCGAAGCAGGAGGCGGGCTCATCTGCACGTCCACATCATCATCTTCAGCATCAGACGCCACCTCGACCTCTCCATCGGTGAAAAGCTCCTCCACCTCGAGCTCAATCCAGCCTTTTGAATCTGTCGTCATCCTCATTATTCGCCTTGCCGCCTTTCTTCCCCCGCCTACAGGACCAACAAACACGCCCCGTTCGCCCAACATCGTGGCAAAATCTACACCGTCTGGGACTACGATGTACTTTTCTAGCGCAGGGGTGAGATTCCTCCGCTGCACAAAACAGTCCTCGAGCCATGCATGATTTACCACGGGAATGGACCACGAGCGTGCTTTCGTTGGTTTCGTGCCTGATGTGCTGACAAGACAGTTCAGCGAACGCGAAAACGAAAAAATAAGATAACAAGAGTACTAATACATACTAAGCAGCATTCAACGCCGTGTTTTGGCCTGACATACTTGGCATTAAGGTGGCGCCCATGGTGGATATGAGTTTTTTGAGATACTTGCGGGCTTCGCCAGTGTAGTTGGTTACTGTAATCACCTGCGAGTGAAAGGTGTGTCAACATCGAGCACGCGAAAAAAATTTAAAAAAAGAAAAAGCGACGAAAGACAGATGACAATATCGCTGGCAATATCCAATTCGAGTAAATGAAACACGAATAGAGAAGGAGTCACGAAACGAAGCAAGAAAATGGACAAAGCCAAAAATAATTGTGCTTGAATGAGCTCCCAAAATATACAAAGCCTTAAAAGCAAATCATAGGACCAAGGAGGAGGAAATGGTTACCAAAAACACGGAGAAAGGAATAGGAATATATAAAGGACAAGAAGCCACAAGACGAGAAAACGGAATAGAAGAGATGACACACGTGGTTGTGAAAGACCTCGATCAGCCTCTTGGGTACAGGATGATGCAACAGCTGAAGAGGGCGTGATAAGACGCCCGTAGGTTGCACATCGATTTTGTGGAGGAATACGCACCATAAAGTGGTACAGGGAGTAGGAAGAAAGGCGAGTCGATGACTGCGAAATGGTCTGGATCTGGGCCCTGCAAATCTATATGCGGCGCGTAGGTACGGACTTGGCAGGAAATGGGAATGGGGAATGGGACGAACATATCGCCCGCAGCGATCGCACTTGTGCAACTTGTCGTTGTCGTTGGCAATGTTGGTGGTATATACAAGGAAGGAAAAGTGGGATTCCTAGAAACTAGAAAAAATAGACGCGTTAAACATGGCAAGGCAAGCGGTGTACACGGTACACGTACATTTTCCCTGTGTGTATTCTAGAGAAGTGAGTGGTTGCAGCTAGACTTCATCAACGTTTGAGATATTGGCCGAAACAAGCGAGACGTACCCCCCCCCATATTCATCCGATTCCTCTCCAATTGGGCCTATCCTTCACATGAATCTGCGCGAAACAAAAATTGAGCGCCTTTAAAAATCGTAAATATAAAGCATTGTACCCCCCAAAGTCGTCAGTAGTATTGACTCTTCGCCAAGATAGTTGTTCTTTGTACATATCTAATTACATGGCACCCCTGCAATTTAATTCACCTAGAAA
>Ga0307517_10012630_pt1 | contig 11567 bp, 1 predicted proteins | sample 23_EM_MG_FD_194515 | JGI IMG/M metagenome (GOLD analysis project Ga0307517, IMG submission 194515) | Populus trichocarpa ectomycorrhiza microbial communities from riparian zone in the Pacific Northwest, United States - 23_EM | ecosystem: Host-associated > Plants > Roots > Unclassified | place... | reverse complement strand
TTTGCATAATAACCTACACGCACATTTTAAATTCAAAATGATAATATGAAAGGCATTATTAAACGTTAAAGGTTGAGTTATAAAACCTCACCTCCTCCACAGAATGCCTTGTAACTAAGTTTATTGACAGGACATGGTTCATTTGACCAATCCTGTGTGCTCGCTGCAAAGCCTGTTTGTCAACCTGAGGATTCCAATCTTGCTCATAGAATATAACCTGTTAATGAATGAGAGTTTATGAATGTTCAGAACACCATCTATAACTCCAACCAATTTTTTGAGAAATAATGGAGTCTACTTAGACAACCCATCACACTCTTTCAAGTTTTACCATATTATACTTAAAATTCTTTAGATGGAAATAAATATCACCATATCCAATCCATTCCATTGAAGTTGTTTTAATTAGAAGCAGATGCCACAAGTCTTGTAAAAACCTTCACTTCTTTCATAATCTTATATAGACCACTGAATTTATTAGCTATTAGAATCATATAGAACATTAGAAGTCAGTAAGAACCTTTCCAATTAAAGAAGCATCTACATGGAGAGCAAAACTTACGGTTCCATCATAAAGCATGAAAGAAATACGGTTATTAACAGAAAATGACAAATGGGAGCTTAAACTGTTACAAAAAGCCAAATCATGTCAGGAAAAGTATATGGATAAATAAAGAACAAAGTTTATCTCTCTTCGCCTCAGAAAATTGCATTTATAAATTTTCCTTGTCAAGGTCGGTATAGAAATGTCTATACATCTTCAAGTCCAGCAAGTTGTATCTGTTTATACTCAGGCAATTGCTGAGAAGTGAGAGAAAGTGAAAAACATGAGCTATTAGCATCAAATTAATTCATCTCAAATATGAGAATGGCTGGCGCACAACTGAATATGTATCATATATAAGTGACATGCACATAGCATATTTGTCTCAGAAAACACTGAACCGGCTCTACAGGAAAAAAGACCACCCACCAAAAACAGAAAACATGTTCTCAAGCAAGATGAATCAATGAAAATCCGTCTTTAAACACTGCAGGAAAAGCCTCCAAGTAGATTGCTGATTTGTTTTGGAACTTTATGTGTCACCATTTGTAAGGTTTATTTTCATTTTCCCTTGCCAGCAACTTTTAGCTGATAAAGTGTGCAGTTATTATTGTGATGCCAACTTTTTTCTTTGCTGGGCTTGTCAGAAATTTATTGTACCAAAGTTGGAGCCATTTATGCTTCTTTTTCTCTTTTATTTTGTACAATATCTTTTTGTTTCTCTCTCAACTTGAGGAACAGGTCAATGAGTTCATACGCCAGATGGTGATTTCTGAAAACTTCAAGAGATAACCCACCGTATCTGCAGCCACGAGATTCAAGCCAACTCCTCCAGCTCTTGTAGATATCATAAAAACAAAAGAGCTATTTTGATCAGATTCAGAACCAGACCTCCCTGACTGTCCACTAAAACTTCTTATTGCAGCAAAACGCTCCTCAGCTCGAACTGAACCATCAAGACGCTCATATGAATACTTTCGAAGCTCTAGAAAATCCTATATTACATGCCAATTATGTCATTAATAAATGTTCAAAATATACTGACATGCATAAACAAGCAGAGGCAATTACTTCAAATTCAAACATGTACCTGTAAAATGTCTAGTGTGTGTGTCATTTGAGCAAAGAGAAGCACACGATGTCCAGAATCATGTAGCTTCTCAAGTAGTTGGTCCAAAATTATAAGTTTCCCACTGGCCTGAACATGATGTCATAAGATATACAGAGATGACAGCAGATTTCAATTAGTGGAATCAGAGATCAAGATCAGAGGTTTGCACAGGAGCCGAAGGAATTAACAAAATCAGAGAGGAAGCACAAAACTTGCCTCTTTTAGAGTAGAAATTTTAGTTTTTTTTTTTTTTTCCCTTTATGCCTCTTCAATTCTTTGTTTTTCAAGCTATATAAATGTGCAACCACTCCAAACTAAGCAATCGTTAATATTTCACACACTGCAAAATTATTAGACAGCAAGGATACCTGAAGCTGAAGTCATAAAATCAAGAAGACAGCAGGGACAGCAACAAGTAGGTTTCAAATAGCGAGATCAGAGATGCCGTGCAGAAAGATTGCATCTTTCAAAGCAGAAAATTTAAGCAATTCTTTATTTGCTTTTAGAGTTATGGGAACATAGTGAAATCATAGATGCAGCACAAGTACTTGCCTCTTTCAGAGTTATGGAAACGTTAGTGAGATCAGAGATATAGCATAAAGGACTGCCTATTTCAGACCAGAAATTTAAGCAATTCTTTGTTTGCTTTTAGAGTTATGGAAAAAAACAAATCATTCAAACTCGGTTTTCATTACTTTTGATATATCAAACAGTTGCAAGATAACAAGACTACATGAAGTTCAAGTTAATTAATACAAAGAGACATCAGGGGGAAAGGAGTTTTTCATTATCAAAATTGGATATTCAGTATAAAGGTTTGCTTCTTCTATACCAGAAAGTTTACGTGAACACGGTTTTTTTGTTCCTGTTTGTTTCTTTGCTTTCAAAGTTATGGCTACACACAACTCATTCAGACTAGCATTTTTTATTTTGGAGATGAAAACAGGTGCTCATTAACATTTCATATACCACAAAACTAGTAGACGTAGAGGTTACCTTAACTAGGTGTTCACCCTCTTCATATGGCTCAGGCTCAATACCAGGAAAGAGGTAAGGGTGGCTGCATGCTTTTCTTAGTTGTATTACCTGGACCAAAGAGACAGAATTAATGGCTGAAACTAACAGAATATTCAAGTCAGAAAAAACATCGTTCTATTTCAATTAACTAGAGCAGAAAGGCAGTTTGGCGTGGCAAGTTCGCTACAATGCTCAAGTCCAAGATGGAGAAGCTAGTATACCATATTCTGCAGAGATTGATGATTGGAAGCTGAAGAAGACAGCGCAAGAAGTTTTGGAAGCTCCTTCCTCAATATTGAGGTATAAACTTTCTTTTGCAGGCTGACCAGTGGAGCCATCCTATCAAGACATATAAAAATTTTAGTCTTTTTAGGAGAGTTCCCATCATAAAACACCAGATGCTCAGTCTTCATAAGGTAAGACAACTTACACAGTAATCTCAGTCAATGATGGCAGCACTAGGTTTCCACATTCTATAAGCCTAGATTTTGTTCTTCGAAGCATGAAGGATTTCAATATACTTTTTAAAGTCTTGAACTGCCGCTTGACCTTTGTTGCATCATGATCTGTTCAAAAGCAACAGGTTTAACATTCTTGCAAGTATGGAAAACCTCAGCTTTTGTTGTATTCAAGAGAATCAACCCAAGATTCACAGCAGAAGCAGACAAAAAGAATTAAATAATAATTTTGAAGCTCATAAACCTTGAAGGAATTGAGAATAACCCTGAGTAATGCACATCAATTTTCTGCTTTTTTTCCGAATCTAAGGCCCATCCCAGATATAGATTTTAGCTGCAAGGTTTTGCCGTAAACTATTGACAGTTCCTTGAAAGAATATTGCAAATGTAACTTTCAGAAACACAGAGGAATGATCCAATACCAAGTCCAGATATTATCTCACTTTGTTTCAAAACTCAAACAATTTCTCTTTTGAAAACCATTAACTTGGGAGTTGGGTGTATCAGTACGTAGAGGACCTTAGCAGATCTGGGTCAATGTTCTATTCAGATGAATGATGATGTTACATTAGTCACTAACCTTTTGATAATGAACTGACTTGACCACGCATCATATACTATATACTTTTCAAGAAAAACTTTCAATCCATGATCTCCCTTCTGTAATATTTTAGAAACAATTTGGGGGGGGGCGGGGGGGTTGATCCACTAAGATAAGAAGAGAGATTATGATACATTGAGGGGCCATCAAACCATGTGATCTCCTAAGAAGAATACCAATATCAAGGGAAAAAATGAGGATATAGAAAATTACAAGAATACAAAGCCTCGTTTCAGGAGAAAGTTGACACTTAAATACACACTTAGACCACGTAAAAGGATAAATGACCTGATGAAGCATCAGCAGCTTCCCTGAACGTGGAAAGGAACTGATCCAGGGTTCCAAACACTAAAGGCATACAAAAATGCATCAGAGCCCAAAGTTCAGTGAGATTATTCTGGATGGGTGTGCCAGTCATCAACAACCGTCTTGGCATGAGGAACTGGTCTATGAGAACATTATAAAGAACCTGTCCTTATTAAATTTTTGAAACAAAAAAAGAAACTCTTCAAGTCTAGCTCAAGAAGTATAAAAGGAGAGGCAAAGAAGCAATTTATAATATAAACATATTTTTTTGTTATGGCACCATGGTAGCATAAATAGCTTGAAACCATCACCACTATAGGAATTTATGTTCACGTTTATGAGAAGACACTGTGTGATAGCTTGAACATACGCTCTTAGGATTTTTAAGTCTTTGAGCTTCATCTACTATAGCATAGTGCCATGGAATCTGTGACAAAAATTCTTGATCCACTAATGCAATGTCATATGTTGTCAATAGCACATCAAAAGGCAACAATGATACCTGTAAACAGCCAACATATCAATTTAGATTTTAAAGAACTTCAAACTAGAACCCAGACACATGAAAAAAATATAAGGAACAGGATAAAGTAACAAATTATATCATTCCAGTTAGTAAATATGCATTACAAGATTCCAAACTCACGTTGGATGATGAAGGACTCTCTTTCACATGTTCATGTATTGTCTTGCGCAAACTGCGCCGGTGTTCTTTCTCACCGACATACCTAAGGACTTTCAGTTTGGGGGTGAATTTGTCTATCTCTGACACCCATCCATCTGTCACACTTAAAGGGCACAACACCACTGCATATAAATGGATAACAAGCAAAATTGTGAATCAAAGTCACTACCAGAATAGATACCCTAAAGTCTTCGAAGTCAAACGAAAGGCTTTCTTAACTCACAATATGGTCCAGGTGACTTCTGATGAACCTTCAAATAACTTAAGAAAGAGATGGCTTGCAAGGTCTTCCCTAATCCCATCTGCCAGCAAATATCTTCAATTCAAAACATAATGAACAGAATCACACTGCCATTGCTATTATCATGCTCATCTGTTCTACTTGACTGAATAATGAGGCACGTGAAGATTACAAAAAGTAATGAGAAAAATAAGGACTTCTTTAACCATTGTGTCAGTGATGAGAACGACAAAACTCCATCAGGGTTTCAGCTGTAAATTTAATTACTTCACAAACCCAACAAGATGTTACAATATGTTATGAGTAAATTCAGTTATAAGAGATGCAACAATCAATTATCCAATACCAAGCCAGTTGCAAAATTCTAAGAGTAAATAATACAGTCCCCCTAAGATCTGGCACAAGTAAACTTTCGAAAAATTCAAAAAAGAAGGACATGGAATAACTACAGGGAGATTTATCTGAAGCTTTAATTGACAATTGAAAGCTAGATGTTTTACTTGAAAAGTTTTGAGTTTCGCAGGTCTGTGTGATTACCTAAAGGGCCAGGCCATACTCAAATGAAAAAAATAATGATGGTCACAAATAATCTCTATATTACTTGATTTTCACATGTTTAAAAGTAAATATCAGGTATCAAGATAAATTTAAGACAATTTCAGGTTTCCTTCAATATAAAGGCTTGAAAACCATTCAAGTCCTCAAGCTATGTACCTCATCTCCTGCAAATACAATACCAATTCAAGAGTCACTCTAATGCGCGTTAAAAATAAAACAGCATATAATTAAAGTGAAACCCTAGACTCCTTTTCAAATTCACAAAATTGAATATATCAAATCAGACACCAAGCAATACTGGAAAACCCTGATTTCTTGTATTCTTGAGATTTTCAATTAGATTTTATCAGATTAAAAAATAGAAGTGAAAAAATAAAATCCTACCGAGGATAACATTAACACCGAGGTGATATCTCTGTATAAGCCACGAGATGCCTTCAAGTTGGTGAGGTTTCAGCGTCGCCGTGACGCCGATTTCTGTGGCGTCAAAAGGCGAAGTTGCATAACCGCTTTCTCCGTGTGATTTCGATTCGATGATCATTGTGGCTGCCGCGAGCCTCTGCTCATAATTCATCCCTCTCGGTCTCTTTGAGAGTAGCCGTTGTATATCGAAGACAGGCTTGAAGGGGACGCGAGGGAAATAAAAAAAAGCCGGTTTGGTTACGTAATGACGGTTCTAGCCTTATGAGTAAGCATAAGTTCGTGGGGTTATTCTTGGGATTTTGCGCGGCGTGTATATGGATCGTGAGTCTGCGTGCGTGTCAAGCTAAAGCCAAATATTGACTGCATCTAGGAAACTTTTCTCTAGTATGTGAAATTTTTGTTTAAAGGACAATGAAATATGACAGTTGTCAGGTTTTGATTTGAAGATTGATTGGGAAATTTTTGGATTATTTGTTTATTAAGTTAATTTTGATCAGTTAATTTTATTAGAAATTGATATTTTAAAAAAATATTATGAGTCTGTTTGATAAAAAGAATAGTTTTTATGTTTTGAAAAAAACACATAAATGATATGTTGGTAGTGTTAAAAAAAATTCTCGGTCACGGTCAATATTGTAACTCACATTAATATCATCAATAAAAAAATTCTTAGATTTGTTATTTAGAAACTTGTTCATAAATATTATAATGAAAGGAATATAAAAATTTGTTGCTAGGTATTTGACCAAATAATACCGTCTAGTTCCTATAGAACCTATTAGTAAAATACCCCTATAGAGGGATAAGGCTAAACAAAATGAAAAAGGTTTTTTTATTAGATGAAAAATGAAAACTATATCAATAAATAAATGAGGTTTAACCTTGGTTAATAAGACAATAAAATTAAGACTTTAATGTTGTTTTATTGTCCATATTAATAATAGCATGTATATAATAATTTAGTTTGTATCATTTAAATTACTACTTGTTTTTTAGTCATGTATTATAAATAATACTTTTAACAATAGTTTTAACTAAACATGTAATTTATCTAACTAAACAATAATTAAAAAAAAAATTAATTTTTTTTTAAATCATGATCGTAAAAATTAATACAATATCAAACATGCACTAACTCGTTTGGGTTTAGTTGGAACAACTAAATTACTAAAAAAATGATCATGATGAATCCGAAATAATATTTTATCCCATTCAATTAGAAATTTGACTCAGACTAGAATTTTCAAATCAGGACATATTAATAACTCTACAAAATATAAAGAATTCGAAGTTTAATAATCGGTAACAGCAATTTATCAAGACCAACCGAGTTCATATTTATTTTTCAAATCGGCTATTTTATCAACTTTAAGCTACTTCATGCCTTTCCAAATGATTGGAAAAGGATTTGCTCTGTCATAATTTATCCCATTTTTTATTGAGTAAAATTTGAGTCGAATTTACTTGGTGCATGTAAATAATAAAATAGATAATTTTCAGCAAGGTTAATGAAACTTATTTTAATTTATTTTTATATTAATTTTTATTGTTATTTTTTTTCTCAATTGAATTTTTTTATCTATTAAATTTGGTCTCTATTTTTTTTATTTTTTTTTAAATAATTTATAAATTTGATTTTTTTTCAATTTCATCATCTTTCAATTTTTTCTATTTATTATATCTGATCTCTTTGATTACTATTTTTTTATTTAAAATAATTTATAAGATTATATTTTTTTTCAATTTCATCACCCTTTAGCTTTTTTACCTATTAGATTTAGTCAATATTCTTTTAACAAACTTAACAAAAAAATTAAAATATTAATAAATTATTTTTCCAGCTCATTTTCTAAAACATAACCAAATATTAAAAAAATATCTTTTAATTTATTTTTTATAATATTATCAAACATCAAAAAATAATTTAATTTTTATAAATTCACCTCTCATTAAAAAATAATTTTTAAAAATAAATTATTTTCTAGCAAACAAACCGGTGTAAAACTAAAAATTACGAATTACTCTTTTTATGATCCCTTGTGAGTATAGGTATTTCATAAAAATTCTTGTATCGAGATTATGTAATTTTAATTATTTATTAATGATTTTATTTGCTAGTATTAAACTTCTAAGATACCAGTTTCTTGTTGATTTTTTAATATATATTTTTTTGCACTGTAAACATGAATCATTTACCATTCATCATCCAACATTTTCATTAAGTAATACTCTAAGCTTTCCCACGCCTGTACTCTTATATATTATAATTACAATTATAATAATATAACTTATATATTATAATAATATAATAATAATAACATATACTAAAATATTCTGACCTATCTTTTTTTTTTCTTTTTTCTTTTTTTTTCTTTGCTGTTTTTATTTAAATTTTTTTGTTTTTTTTCTTTGTGTTTTTTTCTTTTAATAATTTTTTTAATTTAGTTTGTTAATGTTTTTTTTATTTAGTTATCAGAGTTTCATGACACGGATCCCGAGTTTGACGGGTTAACTCAGATTTTTTTTTTAATTAATTTTTTTCATTTAGTTTAGTTTGTTAATGTTAAATTTATTTCTATTTAATTATCAGGCTTTCATGACACGTATCCCGAGCTTGACGGGTTAACCTGGTTTGATGGTTTAACCCAGTTAACCCGTTATTTTTTTTTTTCTATTTAGTTATCAAACTTTCATGACATGAATCCCAGGTTTTACGGGTTAACCTGAGTTGAAGGGTTAACCCAGTTAATTCAGATTTTTTTTTCTTCATTAGTTTTTTTTTTCCTGTTGATTTTTTTTTCATTAATCTATTTAATTATCATACTTTTATGACACGACCTTGTAGCCAGACCCTCATCCAAGGCTATTAGATCTAGTGTTGCAGTCAAACTCATTTAAATTTAGGTCATGCAAGTTTAATGTTATTATTAATATTATAAATATTATTTTTGGGTCAGGTGTTGCAGTAAAATCCAAGACTCTTGGATATAACTTTACAGAAATACATAATATTTTTAAATCTTAAGTTTTTTTTATTTTATTTATATAAAAAAAATTTATCCGCGGCATCACGCGGGTCATGTAAATAGTATCATACTAGAGCGAGAGCTTGAATTCAAACACAGCTTAAAAAGCTAAAAATGCAAAAATCTAATTCCTTTAAATCTCTAAAAAAGTTTTTTTAAAAACAGAGGAATTATATCTAATAGCCATCAAGTTCAGTTGGGCAATCCTTTTGAGAAGATGGAGGGGTACCAGTGTTTCTGAAAGGAGTGGATCAGTAAAAAGCCTAATTTTCCTACCATTTGCATCCAAAGCACGAAACATTCCAAGCCGAGAATCCACTGGTGTCTAGCCAATAAAAAAGTGCGGTATTTCCAGCTTCAGAAACACGGTCGAATAATATTCAAATCAAAGTTTGCTCGGAAGCCCATGCACATACATATTCTGAATGTTTTTAAATCGGTAGTGTCCAACAAGGGCTCAAGTTGAAGATGCGCTCATCAGATTCCACAATAGACGGCTAAAGCAGAGGATGCTCCCTTTCTTGTCGTTGTCTGGGCAGCATCATGCCAACAACACCAGAGAGTATCAAACTCCTCATCATTATCTTTGTTAGTGCCTTAATCGAGTATTCTTCTTAGCACAAATGAGCTCAAACCACTAGGAAATTACTATAGTTGCCATTATCGTAGCCAAGCACTTCGGAATTCTAAGCACCACAAAGCAACTTGGAGCCTATGACCCATGAGTTTATTAATTTTTATTTCCCCTGTTAGACCCTCCAAGCTCGTCAAAACAGAGCAAGGGAAAATAACGAAGTGGAGGATAACATAAAGGACTCATGCCATTGCGGTTTTTACTTTTTATATCTAGATAGATGCTCTAAGAATAAGTTAAAAAAACAGAAAAAAAAAATTATATAAACAAGACACTGTGTCTGCCATTCAGTGTCGTGTCCTCCATCATGGCCCCACCAACAAACCATTAACATATTGGAAGATCGACCTTAAACCATGCAAACTTCATGACTGGCAAATCCTATATATATTCGAACCCCGTGACAACTTAATCATCACACACCTTCGAGAAAAAAAAAAATAACGTATCTCACTCGCTTCCAAAAATCCTTGGCTCAAAGAAACAACAATGCAAGCAAGACCATACCATACAGCTCCCACGAGTTTCCCTTCACCGAGTAAACTCCCTCGATTTCATCGAACTCCATCGCCGGCTAAGATTAAAATACCTAGAGTCATATCCATTTCCACCCCGGATACCGCTGATCATGCCTCAAGCCGTACATCCCTGGATACTATAGATGATCATGTGGCTGCTTTTTGGGACTACCAATTCTTATTCGTGTCACAAAGATCAGAGACAACCGAGGCAGTAACGCTTCGAGTTGTTGATGGAGCAATCCCATCTAATTTTCCATCCGGCACGTATTATCTAACCGGTCCAGGGCTATTTACAGATGATCATGGCTCCACGGTGCATCCTTTGGATGGTCATGGATACCTTAGGGCATTTAATATTGATGGAGTCAGTAGAGAGGTCAAGTTCATGGCTAGGTACGTAAAAACAGAGGCTCAAGTCGAGGAACACGATCCAGAGACTAACACGTGGCGGTTTACATATCGTGGTCCGTTTTCTGTGTTAAAAGGAGGCAAGAGACTTGGTAATACCAAGGTGATGAAAAATGTCGCAAATACTAGTGTGTTGAGGTGGGGTGGTAAGCTATTGTGTTTGTGGGAAGGTGGGGATCCTTATGAGATTGAACTAGGAACGTTGGATACTACTGGGAGGTTTGATATGATCAACGGACGTGATTCATCGATGGATAATAGAAGTAATGGTGGTGATACATGGGATATAGCAGCTGGATTATTGAAGCCAATTTTACATGGTACGTGTTTTTGCTCTCGGCAAGTTGATTAATATTTAATTTTGATCAAAGAAAATAATCATCATTTATACACTAAATTAGAAGGTGTTTCCATCAATATTATTCTTTTATATAAAAGAAGGAGTAAAATGATTATTCTCATCACAAAAAAGAAAAAGAAAATGACTCGAAAAGAAAATTCTAATTGATTTTTTTTTAACTGGTTCATAGTAAAATAATTAAAAAAGAACTTTATTTCTAAACATATTGCATTTTTTTATAAAAGGTGCAAACATGTAATTAACACTCTACATAGCTTTTAATTTTATTTTATTCACTAGCTTACTTGATTTGGTGAAATAGTCTTAATTCCACTTGACAAAATAGCTTCCAAAATCATTAAGTAAAAAATGGTGCGAACCTTTTAAACTCAAATTGAGCTAAATGGTTAAAAATCGAAATATGGTTAAAAATCCTTGAATTTTTAAGGAACTAAAAAGCACTCCCTTTGATTGAAAACGCCCCGTATTAATCTCTACATTTCAATACTCAGTTCCTCTTTTGTTTAGTTACCAAGAATATGTTGATTTAACGCTTCGGATATAATTGAAAAAGTAATAGATCTGTTAATAAATTAATTATTAAACTTGGTAAAATATTTTTTTAAAAAAACAATTTATTATTTTTAAAAATAAAACACACTTTTAAAACATAAATGAAAATAAAAATTACCAC
>Ga0307517_10012629_pt1 | contig 11567 bp, 10 predicted proteins | sample 23_EM_MG_FD_194515 | JGI IMG/M metagenome (GOLD analysis project Ga0307517, IMG submission 194515) | Populus trichocarpa ectomycorrhiza microbial communities from riparian zone in the Pacific Northwest, United States - 23_EM | ecosystem: Host-associated > Plants > Roots > Unclassified | place... | reverse complement strand
GCGCGCCAGCCACGGCAGGGTCGGGCCCTGCACCAGGGTGTATACGATCACCAGCACAAAGACGATGTTGAAGATCCGCTCGCTGTCCGCGATCCCCGACACCATCGGGATCGTGGCCAGCACGATAGGCACCGCTCCGCGCAGCCCCGCCCACGACAGCAGCGCCTGATCCCGCCACGGCGTACGGAACGGCAGCAGGCTGGCCAGCACCGAGACCGGCCGCGCCACCACCGTCAGCACCAGCCCGACCACCACCGCCGGCCAGATGTCGTCCCCCAGCTCATGCGGGGTCACCAGCAGCCCCAGCAGCACGAACAGACCGATCTGGGCGATCCACGCCAGCCCCTCTGCGAAACCGCGGGTCGCCGGCCCGTGCGGCAGTTTGGCGTTGCCCAGGATCATCGAGGCCACGTACACCGCCAGGAAGCCCGAGCCGTGCGCCAGCGCCCCGCCCGCGTAGGCGAGCACGGCGATCGCCATCACCGCGATCGGGTACAGACCGGAGGCGGGCAGCGCCAGATGCCGCATCGCGTACGCACCCAGGAAGCCGAGGGCCAGCCCGACCGCCGCGCCGATCGCCAGCTCCAGCGTTATCTCGCCGAGCAGCACATACCAATGCTCTATCGGCCCGGCCGTCGAGAAGGCGACGACGAGGATGACGACCGGGGCGTCGTTGAAGCCCGACTCCGCCTCCAGTACACCGGTCAGCCGGGACGGCAGCGGCACCCTGCGCAGCACCGAGAAGACGGCCGCGGCATCCGTGGAGGACACGACCGCGCCGATGATCAGCGCCTGCCGCCAGTCCAGGTCCACCAGATAGTGCGCCGCGGCCGCGGTTATCCCGACGCTCACCGCGACCCCGCCCGTGGCCAGCAGGGCCGCCGCCCCGACCGCCGGTTTGATCTCCCGCCAGTGGGTGCCGAGCCCACCTTCGGCCAGAATCACCACAAGTGCCGCATATCCCAGCACTTGGGTCAGTTCCGCGTTGTCGAAGCGGACGCCCAGCCCGTCCTGCCCTATGGCCACGCCGATGCCCAGATAGATCAGCAGACCGGGCAGCCCGCTCCGCGACGACAGCCGCACCGCCACCACCGCGATCAGCAGCACCGCCGCGCACACCAACAGGAGTTCATTGAGCCGGTCGACAGTCAGGGGAGGATCCTTCCTCTGGCTAGGGTCTGGCTATCGGCAGGAAGGTCATTGCTTCATTGCCTTACCTAATATTTTACCTGTACTTGGGACTTGGAACGATCTCGGTGACTCCGCGTAGGGGTCGCCCAGGCGCTACGCCTAAGGTGTGAGCCAGCAATCGGTCCACCCTGCCCCTCGAAGGACATCGATGCCCGTCAAGAACAAGTCCCGCCGCACGCGCCTCATCGTCATCGGGTTCGTGATCCTGCTCGTGGCGGGCATCGGCTTCGGGTCGTGGTGGAGCGTCGACACCGTCCGCTCGTCCTTCCCGCAGACCACCGGCACGATCAAGCTCAAGGGCCTCACCGGCCCCGTCCAGGTCAAGCGTGACAGCAGCGGCGTCCCGCAGATCTACGCCGCCACCTCCGAGGACCTCTTCCGCGCCCAGGGCTTCGTCCAGGCGCAGGACCGCTTCTACGAGATGGACGTACGCCGCCACCTGACGTCCGGTCGCCTCTCGGAGATGTTCGGCAGCAGCACGGTCGAGACCGACGCCTTCCTGCGCACGCTCGGCTGGCGCAAGATCGCGCAGCAGGAGTACGACACCAAGCTGTCGGCCAGTACGAAGAAGTACCTGCAGGCCTACTCCGACGGAGTCAACGCCTACTTGGCCGACCACAGCGGCGCCTCGCTCTCCGTCGAGTACGCCGCCCTGGGGTTCGTCAACGACTACAAGCCCGAGAAGTGGACCCCCGTCGACTCCGTCGCCTGGCTCAAGGCCATGGCCTGGGACCTGCGCGGCAACATGCAGGACGAGATCGACCGTTCGCTGCTCACCAGCCGGCTGAGCACCCAGCAGATCGACCAGCTGTACCCGCCCTACCCGTACAGCCGGAACCAGCCGATCGTCGACGACAGCGCCATCACGACGAAGACCACGAGCACCGCGAGCACGGCGACGACAGCCACCACCACCTCCGCCGCAACCGCCGCGTCCAACGTCGAGTCCCAGCTCTCCTCGCTGTCCGACACCCTTGATGAGATCCCGGCCCTCCTCGGCCCCTCCGGCAACGGCATCGGCTCCAACTCCTGGGTCATCTCCGGCGCTTACACGACCACCGGCAAGCCACTCCTCGCCAACGACCCGCACCTGGCCCCCCAGATGCCCTCGCTCTGGTACCAGATGGGCCTGCACTGCACGACCGTCAGCAGCGCCTGCCCCTTCGACGTCAGCGGCTACACCTTCTCCGGCATGCCCGGCGTCGTCATCGGCCACAACGCCGACATCGCCTGGGGCATGACCAACCTGGGCGCCGACGTGACCGATCTCTACCTGGAGAAGGTCACCAGCGACACCTACCTCTACGACGGCAAGCAGAAGAAGTTCAGCTCCCACAAGGAGACGATCAAGGTCGCCGGCGGCGCCGACCGCACCATCACCGTACGCAGCACCAACAACGGCCCGGTGATCTCCGACCGCGACGACGAGCTGCTCAAGGTCGGCGACGAGGCCCCCGTCACCACCTCCGCCCCCGACCGCGGCGACGGCTACGCGGTCTCGCTCAGGTGGACCGCGCTCACCGCCTCCAAGACCATGGACGCCGTCTTCGAGATCGACACCGCCACCGACTGGACCAGCTTCCGCGCCGCCGCCAGGGACTTCGCCGTCCCCTCCCAGAACCTGATCTACGCCGACACCGCCGGCAACATCGGCTACCAGGCCCCCGGCCAGGTCCCCATCCGCGCCAAGGGCGACGGCCGCTACCCCGCCCCCGGCTGGGACTCCGGCTACCGCTGGACGAAGTACATCCCGTACGACGAGATGCCCACCGAGTACAACCCGGCGCGCGGCTACATCGTCACCGCCAACCAGGCCGTCGTGAACGCGAGCAAGTACCCGTACCTCCTCACCGAGGACTGGGGGTACGGCACGCGCAGCCAGCGGATCACCAACCTCATCAAGACCAAGATCAACGATGGCGGTCTCATCTCCATGGACGACATGCAGGAGATGCAGAACGACAGCAGCAGCGAGATCGCCAAGCTGCTCGTGCCCATCCTCACCAAGATCGACATCAAGGACGACAAGGGCGACTACATCCGCGACGCCCAGAAGCTCCTGGAGACCTGGGACTACAACCAGGACTCCGACTCCGCCGCGGCCGCCTACTTCAACGCCGTCTGGCGCAACACCCTCAAGCTCGCCTTCGGCAACAAACTGCCCAAGGAGCTGCGCCCCGAGGGTCAGTGCCTCACCGTCCCCGCCACCGACCAGTCCGGCCCCGTGGACGACCTCGACGGCAAGTCGCAGCTCGTACGCGAATGCGGCGAGCGAGCCGCCGACCAGGCCCAGCCGGACGGCGGCGACCGCTGGTTCGAGGTGGTCCGCAACATCCTCAACGACAAGACCAGCGAGTGGTGGGTCACCTCGCCCACCGCCTTCTACGACAAGGACAGCGACAAGCCCCGCACCACCCGCGACCAGCTCCTCGCCGAGGCCATGAAGGACGCCCGTTACGAGCTCACCTCCAAGCTCGGCAAGGACATCGACTCCTGGAGCTGGGGCCGCCTGCACAAGCTCAACCTCAAGAACCAGACGCTCGGCATCTCCGGCCCCACCGTCGTCAAGTGGCTCCTCAACCGCGGCCCCTGGAACGTCGGCGGCGGCGAGGCGGCCGTCAACGCCACCGGCTGGAACGCGGCAGGCGGCTACGACGTGGTCTGGGTGCCGTCCATGCGGATGGTCGTCTCGCTGGCCGACTTCGACAAGTCCCGCTGGATCAACCTCACCGGTGCGTCCGGGCACGCCTACAACGCGCACTATTCCGATCAGACGACGAAATGGGCCAAGGGCGAGCTGCTGCCGTGGGCGTTCTCCGCGAAGGCGGTCACGGCGTCGACGTCGGACACGCTCGCGCTGACGCCGTAACGGAAGGGGAGGGGTGAGGGACCCGGATCCCTCACCCCCGCCCCGCCCCACGAGGGAAACGCCGCACCCCCTCCGGCGTCACGACCGCGTCCACCGCCCGGTCGTGCGCCTCGGCCGGCACCGCGCCGACGACCTCGTTCGCGTACAGCAGCACGACCCGGACCGCCGCCGCCCCCGCGCCCTCCAGCCGCCCGAGGACCCGGTCGTACGACCCCCCGCCCCGCCCGAGCCGCATCCCGTGCGCGTCCACGGCCAGCCCGGGCAGCAGCACCACGTCGGCCGAGGTCACCGCGTCGACCCCCAGCCGTTCGCCGCCCGGTTCGTAGAGCCCCCGCTCGGTCCGGGTCAGGGTCGAGGACCCCGCGTACGCGCCCCAGTCCAGGTCATTGTCGGACAAAAGGACCGGAAGCAGCACCCGAACCCCCCGCGCGCTCAGCGCGTCCAGCAGTGCCCGCGTCCCCGGCTCGCTCCCGAAGGACACATACGCCGCCACCGTCCCGGCGCCCGCCAGCTCGCCCATCTCCATGGCGGAACGCGCGATGCCCCGCTCGGCCGCCTCACGCTCATCGGCCGTCAACCTCCGCCTCACCCGGAGGAGATCCGCCCGCAATGTTGCCTTGCTATCGTGGTTACCACTCATTTGGCGCACAATCGCCGCCTATCGCCATTATTCAACCGGAACTTCATCTTCCCCTCATACGCAGGCGTTATGGTCAGTGCATGACTCACGCGCGTACCCGGATCAGCAAGGCTGTCATCCCCGCCGCGGGCCTCGGCACCCGCTTCCTGCCCGCCACGAAGGCGACGCCCAAGGAAATGCTGCCGGTTGTCGACAAGCCGGCCATCCAGTACGTGGTGGAGGAGGCCGTGTCGGCCGGGCTCTCCGATGTGCTCATGATCACAGGTCGCAACAAGCGCCCGCTGGAAGACCACTTCGACCGCAATTACGAGCTGGAGCAGGCCCTCACCCGCAAGGGCGACGAGTCCCGCCTCGCCAAGGTCCAGGAGTCCAGCGACCTCGCGACCATGCACTACGTACGCCAGGGCGACCCGCGCGGCCTCGGCCACGCCGTGCTCTGCGCTGAGCCGCATGTCGGGGACCAGCCCTTCGCCGTCCTGCTCGGCGACGACCTGATCGACCCCCGCGACCCGCTCCTCGCCCGCATGATCGAGGTCCAGGAGGAGCACGGCGGCAGCGTGATCGCCCTCATGGAGGTCGATCCGAGCATGATCCACCTCTACGGCTCCGCGGCCATAATTCCCACCTCCGACCAGGACGTGGTGCGGATCACCGATCTCGTCGAGAAGCCGGCCGCCGGCGAGGCCCCGTCCTCGTACGCGGTGATCGGCCGCTATGTACTGGACCCGGCCATCTTCGGGGTGCTGAGCAAGACCCAGCCCGGCCGCGGCGGCGAGATCCAGCTGACCGACGGGCTGCGCGAACTGGCGCAGGCGGGCGGCCCGGACGGGCCGGTGCACGGCGTGGTGTTCAAGGGCCGCCGCTATGACACCGGCGACCGGGGCGACTACCTGCGTGCGATTGTCCGACTGGCATGCGAACGTGATGACCTGGGACCGGACTTCCGGTCCTGGCTGCGCGCGTATGTCACCGAGGAGATGCAAGCTTGATCTGGTCAGTGTCCGAGCACCTCGACAACATCCTGCGGCAGCTGAAGCCGCTCGATCCGATCGAGTTGCAAATCCTCGACGCCCAGGGGTGTGTCCTGGTCGAGGACGTGACCGTCCCCACCGCGCTGCCGCCCTTCGAGAACAGCTCGATGGACGGCTACGCGGTACGCACCACCGACACCGAGGGCGCCACCGACGAGCACCCGGCCGTCCTCACCGTCATCGGTGACGTGGCGGCCGGCGCCGGCGAGCTCCCCACCGTCGGCCCCGGCGAGGCCGCCCGCATCATGACCGGCGCCCCGCTGCCGCCCGGCGCCGAGGCCGTCGTCCCGGTCGAATGGACCGACGGCGGCACCGGCGCCCCCGGCCCGGCCGACGCGATGCGCGCCGCCAGTACCGCGCCGATCCAGGTCGGCGCCGAGGTCCGGGTCCACCGCCCGGTCGCCCCCGGCCAGTACGTACGCGCCCGGGGCAGCGATGTCGGCGCCGGCGAGCTGGCTCTGGCGGCCGGCACGCTTCTCGGGCCGCCGCAGATCGCCCTGCTCGCCGCCATCGGCCGGGCCAGCGTGCGGGTGCGGCCCCGCCCCCGCGTCGTCGTCATGTCCACCGGCAGCGAACTCGTCCCGCCCGGCGAGGAACTGGCCCCGGGCACCATCCACGACTCCAACAGCTACATGCTCACCGCCGCCGCCCGCGCCGCCGGGGCCATCGCCTACCGCGTCGGCGCCGTCGTCGACGAGGCCGAGACGCTGCGCGTCACCATCGCGGACCAGCTGATCCGCGCCGACCTCCTCGTCACCACCGGCGGCGTCAGCGTCGGCGCGTACGACGTCGTCAAGGAGGCCCTCGGCGACCAGATCGACTTCCGTACGCTCGCCATGCAGCCCGGCAAGCCCCAGGGCTTCGGCTTCGTCGGCGGCGGCGAGGACGAGGGCGCCCGCACCCCGCTGCTCGCCCTCCCCGGCAACCCGGTCAGCTCCTACGTCTCCTTCGAGCTCTTCGTACGCCCCGCCATCCGCACCCTCATGGGCATCGAGCCGGTCCACCGCCCCGCCGCCCGCGCCGTGTGCGTGGGCGCCGTCGCCTCGTCCCCCAAGGGCAAGCGGCAGTTCCTGCGCGGCCGCCACGACCCGGCCACCTCCACCGTCACCCCTGTGGGCGGATCCGGATCGCACCTGGTCAAGGCGCTGGCCCACGCGAACGCCCTGATCGTCGTCCCCGAGGACACCACCGAGGTCGCCGACGGCGCCGAGGTGGACGTGGTGCTGCTGGACTGAGCCGGTACGGTGGCCCGGTGAACGAGCAGCAATCACATCTCACGCACATCGACGAGGCCGGTGCCGCCCGCATGGTCGACGTCTCCGCCAAGGACGTCACCGCCCGCACCGCCCGTGCCACCGGCCGGGTCCTCGTCTCGCCGCGCGTCATCGACCTGCTGCGCGGCGAGGGCGTCCCCAAGGGCGACGCCCTCGCCACGGCCCGTATCGCCGGCATCATGGGCGCCAAGCGCACGCCCGACCTGATCCCGCTGTGCCACCCGCTGGCGGTGTCGGGCGTGAAGCTGGACCTCTCCGTGGCCGACGACGCGGTCGAGATCGCGGCGACGGTGAAGACGACCGACCGCACGGGCGTGGAGATGGAAGCCCTGACCGCCGTCACGGTCGCCGCCCTCACCGTCGTCGACATGGTCAAGGCCGTCGACAAGGCCGCCGTCATCACCGACGTACGCGTCGAGGAGAAGACCGGCGGCAAGTCCGGCGACTGGACCCGCGCGTGAGAACCATGAAGGCCCTCGCGATCACCGCCTCCAACCGCGCCTCCGCAGGTGTCTACGAGGACCGGGGCGGCCCCCTGATCGTGGCCGCCCTGCGCGACCTGGGCTTCGCGGTGGACGGCCCCCGGGTCGTCCCCGACGGCGAGCCGGTCGAGCGGACGCTGAGGGAAGCGGTCTCGGACTCGTACGACCTCGTCATCACCACCGGAGGCACCGGCATCTCGCCCACCGACCGCACCCCCGAGGTCACCCGCGCCGTCCTGGACTACGAGATCCCCGGCATCCCCGAGGCGATCCGGGCGTACGGCCGCGAAAAAGTCCCGACGGCGGCGCTGTCGCGTGGCGTCGCGGGGGTCGCCGGGCGCACGCTGGTGGTGAACCTCCCCGGATCCACCGGCGGCGTCAAGGACGGCCTGGCTGTCCTGGCCCCCATCCTCACCCACGCCGTCGAGCAGCTCCGGGGCGGCGACCACCCTATGTCTGGGAGACCAAGCTGAACGGGTCCTGGCCGGCCGAGCTGGCGGACGGCGACGTCCTCCTCCGCCCCATAAAGCTGCGCGACCAGCGCGCCTGGCGCGAGGTCAACCGCCGCAACCGCGAATGGCTGCGCCCCTGGGAGGCCACCGTGCCCCCCGCCCCGCCGGGCCATCTCGCCCAGCGCCCCACCTACCGCCAGATGGTCCGCCACCTGCGCTCCGAGGCCCACGCCGGCCGCATGCTGCCCTTCGTCATCGAGTACCAGGGCCGCCTCGCCGGCCAGCTCACCGTCGCCGGCATCACCTGGGGCTCCATGTGCTCCGCCCACGTCGGCTACTGGGTCGACGAGGCCGTCGCCGGGCGCGGTGTCATGCCCACCGCCGTCGCCCTCGCCACCGACCACTGCTTCCGCCACGTCGGCCTGCACCGCATCGAGGTCTGCATCCGCCCCGAGAACGGCCCCAGCCGCCGCGTCGTCGAGAAACTCGGATTCCGCGAAGAGGGACTGCGTCCCCGCTATCTCCATATCGACGGCGGCTGGCGCGACCACATGGTCTTCGCCCTCACGGCGGAGGAAGTGCCCGAGGGACTCCTCACCCGCTGGCACCAGGCGAGACGCGACACTCCGCGCGATACCCCGAAGAAATAAAATGTACGTTCGAATAACCGCGCATCCTCGACCACAATCACAAAAAAATTTCGGCGTATCAGCCAGATCGTGCGACACACCGCGCCAAATTGCGTATGGCCCCGCGCCTGTCCCCCTACCGTGTGAAGCGTGAACGGCAGCGGCCTCATCTACGCAGTCATCGTCGGGGCCTGGGCTGCCTACTTGGTGCCGATGTGGCTCCGTAGGCAGGACGAGCTCAACGAGGCCCGTCCGACGGAACGCTTCAGCACCGCCATCCGGCTCCTGTCCGGACGCGCGGCGCTGGAGCGGAAGTACGCCAAGGCCCTCGACGACGACGAAGACGACGAAGTACCGGCGGAACCCGAACCGGCAGCGGAAGCAGAACCGGTCGACGTCCGGGGCCTCGCCGTGCCCGCGACCGAGATCAAACCGCAGGCGAAGCCCAAGCCCGTGGGCAAGCCGGTCAACCCCCGGGCGAAGGTGCTGGCCCGCCGCCGCCGCACCACCATCCTGCTCTTCCTCGCCTTCACCGCCGGCACCATCGTCGCCGCCGTCGGCGGCTTCGCCCTGCTCTGGGCCCCCGCTGTCCCCGCGCTCCTGCTCACCTTCTACATCGCGCACCTCCGCGCCCAGGAACGCCACCGCTACGAGGTCAAGCTCGACCAGCGCCGCGCCGCTGAAGCCGCCCAGCGCCTCCGCGACCGCCCCGCCCGCACCCCCGAGCCCGCCCCGGCGCCCGCCCCCGTCCCGGAGCAGCCCGCCGCCGCCGACCGCCGCGCCCTCGTCGAGCAGACCGACCACGCCGAATGGGTCGACCAGCAGCGCTCCCCCTCCGAGGACACCTGGGAAGTCCCCGCCCCCCGCCCCACCTTCGTCACCGCCCCCGTAACCCCCCGCCGCCCCCGCGACCGCTCCGCCCCCCGCGGCACCCCCCTCTTCGACCAGTACTCCGACCCCGACCGCCCCCGCGCCGCCAACGAGTGACCAAGGCACCCTGCTCGGGATGCTAAAGTTTTCCTCGTTGCAAGGGCCTGTGGCGCAGTCCGGTAGCGCACCTCGTTCGCATCGAGGGGGTCAGGGGTTCGAATCCCCTCAGGTCCACAGCAGCTCAAAGCCCCTGGCGGGGAAACTCGCCAGGGGCTTTCTCATGCGCCAGAGGATCCGCACCGCCATCGGGCAACCCGAAGTATGGATTGCCGGGTGCCGGATCCACCCGCCAGAAGCACTCCACCGTGGCCTTGTACTGCCGATGCGTCGGATTGCGGCCAGTGTGCCGAAGCGCCCAGACCTCCACAGGCAGCCGGCTGTCGTCCACGTGCTCCGACTCTGCCCCGCACGCGACACAAAGTGAGCCCTTTCCATCCTCAGTCTGAGCTGGCCAGATGCAGGCTGAGGACAGCCTGGACGAGGCTCGTGATCCGGGTGGTCGAGCAACGGAGCTTGCGGAGGAGTCGCCAGGACTTGAGGGTGGCGATGGCTTGCTCGACGAGGGCACGAATCCTCGCGTGGGATCGGTTGACTGCCTGCTGACCTGCGGAGAGCGTCTCCCACCGGCCTCGGTAGGGAACAAGGACCGTGCCTCCGGCACCCGGATAGCCCTTGTCCGCCCAGCAGTTGGCGCCTGCCTCGGCGAGCGCATCGACGATGCCGTGCTCGCGGGCCGCACGGACATCGTGGACAGCCCCGGGCAGGGCCGGCGAGGCCCACAGCAGGCGACCGAAAGGGTCGGCGATGACCTGCACGTTCATCCCGTGCTTCTTGTGCTTGCCCGAGTAGAAGGGCCGGTCGGCGGCGATACGGTCCATCGGCAGCAGCGTTCCGTCCAGCAGGACGAACGCCTTCATCGACGCCGCCCGGGCTGCCTCAGCGAGTGTCGGGGCGAGGGCTGCCAGCAGGTCGACGGCTTCGGTGATGTAGCGGTAGGCGGTGGTCGTGCCGACGCCGAACCCGGCCGCGAGTTGGGCGTACGGATGACCGTTGCGGAGGTGGGCGAGGGCGAGCAGGGCCTGCCGACCCGCGCTCAGGCGACGCCATCGGGTGCCGAGAGCCCGGCGGTGTTCCCGCAGGTGGGCGGTGAGGAAGCGGAGGGCAGAGCTGGACAGGTCCAGTCCGGACGAGTAGACAAGCACGTGAAGCCTCTGGTGGATACGGTTCTCTTGGTCGAAAACCCATCTACCAGGGGCTTCACCTGTCTGTCAGCCCAACTGCCCAGCTCAGCCGACAGATTGGAAAAGCGCTCATTGGGCCGATGAGTTGTCAGAGTGTCGACCTACACTGCGGTTGTGACCGAAGGCGAACTGGTGGATGCGATCCGCAACGACGTCTTCCACCGCGACGTTCCTCGTCCTGCGACGCGCGAAGCTGTCGCCGAGACCGAGGCCGCCTGCGGGTACCGTCTGCCCCCACTGCTCGTGCGTCTGCTGACGGAAGTTGCCAACGGCGGTTTCGGGCCACGCGTGGCCGCCTACGGAGTGCGCGGCCACGACTGGCACTGCACCGACATCTTCGCCGACATGACCGATGCAGCGCTCGCAGCTGTCGACGACCCAGACTGGGGGAAGCGTCGCTGGTGCCTCCCGCTGATCGACTGGGGCTGCGCGATCATGACTCTGATCGACTGCCGCGACCCGTCCGGGCCGCTATGGGGCTGGGACCCGAACCTGTGCTGCTTGGAGCACGCGCTCTTCCCACTCGATCAGAGCCTGACGCAGATGCTCAAAGAGGCTCTCACAGCGGAGTATCCCGAGCCGTTCTACGCACGCTACTTCGCTGACCTGAGGCGCGCCGAGCCCGGCTGCGCGCCGCTCGAATGGGAGAACGGCCGGGTCAAGCCCATGCAGCGATTCGAGTGAGCCGGTAGCCGGAGCCACCTGCGCAAACTGAGGTTGAAAAAGCCTCACTGAGCGTTTTCAGCGTGGCCACTGATCGGGTGACGACGTCGGCGTCCGCAACGGACAAGGCTCCTACGCCGTTGAGGGAGGTGTTCGACGTCTCAA
>Ga0307517_10012628_pt1 | contig 11568 bp, 13 predicted proteins | sample 23_EM_MG_FD_194515 | JGI IMG/M metagenome (GOLD analysis project Ga0307517, IMG submission 194515) | Populus trichocarpa ectomycorrhiza microbial communities from riparian zone in the Pacific Northwest, United States - 23_EM | ecosystem: Host-associated > Plants > Roots > Unclassified | place... | reverse complement strand
AAACGAAAAGAGCTGAAAAGATCGATAAGAACTAAAGCCATAAAAAAATAAAGACGGCAAAAATAAAATAAAAAAGATGAATTAGGGAGGAAATTAGTTTTGAATTTATTATATAAGCTTAAAATGGGAGTACAAAACTCAAAATATCGGGTCATTTGTTACAATCTCGCATGCCATAGATAGAATCATCGCCTTCTCTCGAATTGCACAGTTGTCCCTCCCATTTTGATTTTTGAAGCATTTTATTCCATGTACAATCTTCCACATAATTTCCACCTTTCTCAAGAGAGAATCCACTTGGCCACAAACAACTAATACAACTCCACCTTGCTCCAATAACAGGAAGACAGCTGCTCCACTGGCTTTCATTTTCCTTCAACAAAAAGACCAGCTTTCGTATAAACCAAAAAGACAATCTTCCTTTCTCTATCTATGCCTCCGGTCCTTTTCCCTTCTTGAATGCTTAACCTCCTCCCACTCTACTGGAGGTGGTGGTGATGGCTCACACCTAGAGGGCTTCCTCTTAAAGTGCCTGTCATCATCACTGGACTCGTAGTCCATGGCAGCTGCAGCAGCACTGCTACTGCTCGTTCTAGCCTTCACAGAAGATGACTTATAGTCATCATAGTAGCCATTATTAACTGGAGATGATGACTTGTGATGTGCAGAAGATGCAGGGCCGCCACCACCACCCGCTGGTGCTGCTTCACTAGAGGAAGAAACCTTGCGCTTCTTACTGGCGGGTTCTTCTTCTGCTGGAAAGCTAATGCGAGAGAACACACTTACTTTATGATTGCGGTCTGTTGCTGTTGTTGAAGCTGGCTTAGTGGTTGTCTCAGAGACAGCTTTGGAAGAGGATTCTGAGCGATTGCGGGGGTGGTGGCGGTGATCACGGTCACTGCGGTCACGCTTGTGGTATTCAAAATCATCAGCATCTCTGTCGCTGTGTTCATGGTGGTGGTCGGACTTTCTTTTAGACGGGCGCGGTGGTAAAGGGTCAAGCTCTCGTGCTGACCGTTCTGGTGATGATCTCTCAGACCGGCGACGGTGATGATGGTGGGGATCGCCGCTGGATTGTGGTATTGACTTCTGCACCAACAAACATGGAACAGCTATTATAATCTTGAATTTTTTTTCTTTCCTCTACTTTTCTAAAGATATCAGAAAATCAAAACGCGCTAAACTTTACTACGTGGTATGTTGTTCTTGTAATGATCAAATGAAGTACATTATTCTTCATTTTCATTATTTATAACATATTTGGGGCCATTGCTTTTTAAAAAATTTAAAACCTTTTTTTTTTTCAGATTCTCAAGATCCTTGGTTTTATTAATCATTATTCCATCCCCAGCAAATAAAAAACAAGTTTATAGCATAGAAACTCCTGAAAAAGGCCATGAATTCAATGTTACTCTTATTTCTTCCAACGCCACATTCGAGGTTTTTAGTGCTCATCTTTTTAACTACTAAAAGAACCACGAACGAGTGTCTGCTTGATGCCAAGGAAAATATTTACTCAACTACTCCAAGCACCATATTCGGGGGTAAAGAATTATATCGTTCCACCAAAAATAACCCACAAGCATTAGATCAAAAACATCAAAAACGAAAAACTAGAAGCAGAATCACCCTTATTGGAACGAGTGAATTGCTCTTCTCTAGGACGTGGTGCCAGCAAATCCAGAATGAATGACAGAGAAAAATAACAAGTAGGAATGAGGTGGAAGAGGGAATGGAAACTGATCTGATAAAAGTCCACGAGGAACCATGAGCATGCTGCTCAGAGAAGAAGAAAAAAAAAACTACTGAAAATCCAGAAACTAGGTTGGATTTGGTGTTGGGAATTTTATTCTCTTCCTATACGTTGTTCATTGGAAAATGGAGAATAAAATGGAAATTTTTTTTAAGTACGAAAAATAAGTTAAGGATTCAGGAAGCCCGGTAAAATAATAAAAATAATAACCACCAATTATCCTTTCTCGCATTGAAAAGACAAGAGTTTTCTTGCCAACTCGTGCTCATCAACACCATGGAGGGTACCTGCTGCAGTGCAGAAATTGATAACAGAAGAGAAATCCAAGCAATAAAAAAGACATACAGATTTCATTGAAGAAACATCACCACTGCTGCTCACTTCCCTACCCAATGCCCGATCTCTGGAAAACACCCTACGGAAGAGATATTATTCAATCAGAAACTACAAGGCATCAAGAAGCCAGCAGATTTAATGAACCAGAGGAAAATGGAGCAGGTTGAGTCACATACTCATCAAACTCAAAATATGTCAATTTTAATTAGAATTGCAGCTATACAAGGTCTTGGTTGTGGGGGTACCTCTCAGCTCGTCTCTCATTTTCATGACGTCTCCTGACATCAGCTTTGCGGGCCTCAAATTCCTCCCTGCTCATTAGAGGAGGTCCAAGATTCATATTCATTCCAAATCCAGCAAGATCCCTACAGCAGTTGGAGAAAAACGTTCCAAATAAATTACATCAGCTCACAGAGATAACAAGGAGAAAATACCAAAACACAGGACTGCGTACCTCTGAGGTGGAACAATAGGCATCATATAACCCTGGGCTCCAAAAGGATCTGGAGGCATAACACCCCCAAATGGAATGTCCAAGGGACTTAATCCGTAACCCATATATGGCATTGGACCTGGATAAGGAGGCATGTATCCTTCCATTCCAGGTTGCATGCCACTCCAATACGGATTAAAAGCAGAGGGACCCATGGGCATCACATAGCTCTCAGCTGCAAGATCCTGAGAAGCTCTCCACGAATCTATGAAGCATTCAAATAGGGAATCATAAGTATTAACACCAATAACTAAATACGAATTGAAACAAACACACAAACACAAAATTTACGAACTCTAAAACAATGAAAAATTTATGATGAACTCTAAAACAATGAAAATGTCCCTATTCCATAAAAAAAAAAATTAATCAGTCATGTCATGTATGAAACCAGATTTACAGAACCTCCCAAAAACTAAAGAAAAGCAACAAATATACCATTTGGAGGCATGCAAACTTTCTTCCTTTTCTTTTTCTTCCCTGACAAGGAAAAAATCACAGTCAGTTAAACTACTTGTGTACCTTTTCTGGGTGAAATTAAGAGAATGCAGAAGATTCCATCACGCCCCAACAATAACAATAACAATAACAATATATATATATAAAGATTGATCATTACCAGCCTCAATAGGAACCAGCTTCTGCTGCACTTCTTCCTCAGGCAGTGGAGCACTTCCTTGTGATGCTGGCTCCTTCACACTCATCGACTCGTGGGTAGCCTCAGATACATCTGCAGCTTTGGCAGTCCTCACTTTCTCAGGGACTTGCTGAGAAGCAAAAACAGGCTTCTCCTCTTCTGTTATTTCCTTGTTTAAATTTGGAGATTCTGCATTACCAGGAGACAGCTTATGTTGTTCTCCCTTGGATGCAACAGACCGTGTGGGTGATGGAACCTTTGGCGGTGGACAGCGTGCAGACTCCATATCTAAACTTAGAAGGCAAGAATGACATTAATCATACATATAATCGAGAGCAGAAAATTAATGTAACTAAAACAAAACAAAAAAACACACAAACCTAGAACTGGAAAGGTACTTCCTGCATTTTCAGCACTACTGTTACCAGACTCCAAGATATGATTGATTGTATCCCTAAGAGTCTTGTTAGGAAGAAGATCATCCGCAAGGACATTTAATACCCCACATACACACTTTGACTGTTCAATGATGTAATCTCTTATACCTGTATTAAACAGAAGAGGCAAGTTCATGTAAGAATACTCTAAATACTGAGGATAAGGATATCCCATGATGTTGAAATGAGCTAACAGGCAAAGTTGACATGCCTAAAACTAACAAGGTAGAAGATGGTGGAAAAGTATGCCAAATCACTGAGTCAGAAAATTTAATTTTGCAGTAGAACAATTCACGTCCAAATGAAATTCCAATACAAGGTGGTACAGGAAAAAAATCAATGCTTACACTTGTCGCAGAAGCTTGTGAAACAGCATTTGCTTGTTAAGACTGCATCCTTCATAACTTCCTTACAAAGTGGGCAGTGAAGTTCAGGTGGAAGATCACCAACAGGCCTTGTGGAAGGTAAGCCTTCAATTGCTTTCTCAAAAGCAGCCCTGTTTAAATTTAAACATTCATAATGAATTTGAAAGATGACAACTCTAATCTTTGACCATATGGAGAAGAACTGCTGGGACATAAAACGGATATCAGCTTACTCATTTGGCTTCAAAACAGCAACTGCGCCACTAGGTAAAGCATATGAGCCATCTGGGGTCGCCATCAGCATTGACTTTGGAATACCAGTTGGAGGCCTTACTCTTTTAATATCGTAATTAGGGTCACCATTTGTAGAGCAGTGCTGAATAAAATGCCCTGAACAAAGGAAGCACTCACATTAAGCACAGGTTTGCATAATGCTCTCCAACCAGACAAGTGTAAGCAAAAGGCATTTTCTTTGTTTTCATTCAAAAATGAACATTTACATACCAGGAAGCTTGCATCTGTGGCATACATAGCCTTGTGGAGGTGTTTTCCGCTGCAAGCCTAATCAACCTCAACAAGAAAATCATTTACTTCAGGGTGATGGGAAAATGTTAAAAGTTAACATGCAAGGGCATAAACTAGCAAAATAGATATCATTAGGAATGCTAAAATTAGCACGAAACCAACAAGAATGAGCTCGCACAATCACAAAGGGAAGGAGAAATTTATAGATAAGCAAACACACCGAAAAAAAAAGCAACACAATAATCGCAAGAGAAGGAATAAGAAAATCACCAAAACCACGCCCACCCATTCTTCCAGCAAATCCCCTTCCAAAACCTCTACCAGCACCAAAGCCATCAGCACCTTGACTGCAAATCCAAATGGAAATTAAACAAATAGAACGCAATCACAACTGACACATTTCAATGTAACACAATTGAAGATCATCTCACCGCTGCCAGTCCAAAGCTGGAGTATCAATTAGTGCCTTAATTCTGTCGTCCTCGTCAGCCTTGTTTGTAGGGACCACATCAGGAGGTGGATTATTAGACTGAACAGGCAGTACATCAGGAATGGAATATAAATCATTTCCAAACTCATCCCATTCGTTGTCTTCAGTCTACAATATCAAATAGTAAACATATTAACAAACACTACAAATTCACACAAATTATATTGCTAAATTACCAGATCAATCAAAGGAAATGATGGCAGTATCCATGCTTACAAAATTCATGGCAGATGAATCAGCACCTGTAAAACTACCCTTCTCTGGAAGGGTGTCCTCCACTTTAGTTTCCAACTTTGGCCTGCAAAATATAACACGGACAAACTCAACCCAGCCCTGAAAACTTGTTTAACAAGAAGCTAAAAAATGAAAACCTATTTGTGGACATTTCAATGTAGGATCTATCCACATCACTAAGTCAATGACAGTAACCTACTAGAGGATACTGCAAACTTCAAACATGACCCAATGATTATTGAAGCACGAGAACTCTGCAAATGTTTGGGCTGATATAAATTATGACAGCTCCAGAAAACAACATTTCACGCTCCATCTTTCAAAACACTTCGCATAAATTAAATCAACTCAATCAAGCGATTAAGAATTTGAAGGTTTGAGATAGTACTCTTGCTCTGTAACAATGGTCATGCGAGGCCTTCCTGGAACCCGGCGTATTAATACAGAGGTATTTTTGGGAATTAACATTGCTTCATCAAGATACTCTGAAATTGCAAACAAGAGATCAACAAGGCTATAAAACCCTGCAAGAATGATTAATTATGAAACCAAACTTATAGTTCATTGAAATGCAATCCCAGTTGGTGGAACCAATCCTTCCTAGTGATAATAGGTTAGTCTAACAACAAAACCCCTAATATGAACAATTCAGTCTGAAATTTGTTTGATTTTTTCCACTACCCTCATTCACAAGAAATTGAAAACATTGGGCACAAACTAGCCTTCTCCATGATGTGCATCAGTATGCAAACCAGGTGTCAAAACAAACTACCCTCCTTCCATAATGTGCATCAGTGAATTGAGGAATCCAGAAGCAAAAAGCCCAGAATTAAGAGTTGTATTACTATTAAGTTGGATTTAATTGAAAGACAACCTAAGTTATCAGCCCCAAATTATAAAGTTCAACTAAAAAAGAAATAAAACCAACCTTCATTGGTTTGGGCATTAGTGACAACAAGGTCGAAGTCAGTACCCCTTCCCAAATGCTTTGATTCAAAAACTTTTTCTTTCAAGGTACCAACGGAAATAAATGGACCGTCCATTGAGATTGAATCATAATCTCTAGCACTCTTAAATTTGTAATACACAGCCATTGCCTTTTTCTTTTTCTTTCCAGTAATTTAATAAAAAAAATATTATCAGATATCAGAACAACAGCACTAGGAAGAGGGGTGGGGAAATCAAAGGCCTCTCAAAAAACAAGGGCCTGCTATTCAACTCAAAAAAGATAACAATACAAAAATAAAAATAAAAATTGAACTCTCTCTTTTTTTCTATCTTCCTCAAGTAGAATCAACCAAACCAACTAATGAAGAACTTCTGTTCGTTGTCTATTGCTTGGCGCGCCTCTTTTCGAAGAAACCCTTCAAAATCGAACCAATTGCAGAAAGTTCCTATCTTCGAGTGCAATCACACCAATCAAAGCCTTGAAACAAGAAACCTCAGGTGGTAGTCTAACTCAATCGAACAAGTTCGGAACTTGTTAATGGTTATTGAAAGATCGCAGAAAAAGCAAAATAACCCCCAAAATTCTTCGATCTTGATTGGGAAATGATTGAATCTGATAAATCAACCGATTCAAATCTTCATAACCCGATCCGATTGGCCAAAAGTCGTCAAATCCTCAATCACCGAGAAAAAATACGAACTTGAAAACAATCTCGGTCCAGCGATGATTATCATAGAAGGTGATTGATTAAAGCTTCAATGCGAAAACCCTGAAATCGAGAGATTTAGAGGAATTCTTCGAGAAAGCTCATGTTGTGATGGAGCGAGAAAGGATAGAGCGTTAGGGTTAGGGTTTGTCGAACAGAGATAGACAAAACTCGATTATGAGGATTGTTTAGGGATTTTCAGTTGAGAGAGAAATATTAGGCTGCGGGCGAGTATATAAAGAGGGAGGTGATAGAGATAACGTGTTTTGGCTTTGCTTGCGCTGCACGGGTTGGTTTATTATTCCTTTAGGGTTCGCTGCTTATTCGTGCTGTCGATTGACGCGTTGTCTGCTGGTCTCAGCCTTCTGGATAACGTCCCGGGTGGGACCATCTAGCACCATTCTATTCTCTGGTTTTATTGTTTTTCTCTCTTTTTTTAATAATAATAATATTAATATGGATAAAAATAGAATTGAAAATTTAACTTTTATACATGATTATTGGAAGCATTTAAGTTTAGTTAATTAAGAGCCTTTTCGCACCACAAAAACAAACATAGTTTAAAAATAATATTCAATTATTTTTTTGTTAAAATTTTGTTGAAAAATATTTTCAAATAGAAAATTAAAATGTCTAAAATTAATTATAATTAAATGAGAAATTGATATAAAAAAAATCCTCCATAGAGTTTACAAAAAACTAAAATTCAATCTTAAAACTGTCTCACGTTAATAAAAAATTGTTTCTTTCCTCTTTCCATGCCTATATATAACATTTATCCCGCTTCAAAAAAATATAAATTCTTCTTCTCTTTAAAAGCCTGTATAGAGGTTTTTCTTTATTTATTTAATATTAAATCAATAAAAAGATATGGTTACTCTAGTTTTCTTATAGAAAGAAAGAGATTTAGTTCTTTTTAAATTTAATTAGGTTTAGTGTTGAAGTTCATCAACACTAAATAATACGATTGTTAAATCTTAAGTCTTAAAAGACAATTTATATCTACCATTTACATCAATTGACAAGCAAAATTTATCTTAAGGACAAAGAGTACTCTTCTGGCTACAACCATCTCCTTTTATGGTATCATTTAATTCATGCTTCAAAAAATAAGTGTGATTTTAATGTGTTCATATATTAATTCTTTAATATCATTTTATTGGTATGCTAGTTTTTTTTTTATGTTTCTTTGTATGCATATCTATTTTATTCTTTGTAGTTCATGATTTTTTATTTGATCTAATATATCGATAAACTTTTATTTAAATAAACTTAGTTTTATTTATCTTTAAGAAAATAAATTAAACTTTTTTTAATTTAATTTAAATTAAATGATCTTAAGATAAGTTTCAAAGTTTAATTATTTTGAAAATATAATTTAATTAGTAATTTATGAAAATTTAATTCAAGTGGATTTTGTTAATTACACACACATCCATACACTACTTTTATTACTTATTAATTATATAATTTAAAATTATTTGATTGGACAAAAAAGCACTTGTTGCATATGTCCCTATATGATTTTAAATCATTTATTGGTTACATGTAATCATAAATCTAAACAAGATGAGTTTTATTATTTTGTTTTAACTAAATAACTAAAAGTTTGTGGCATGTTATTTTCTCACATAGAGAGGAATGAAAAGAAAAAAAATAATTTTTATTAGTTAATGCAAGACCAATCAATCAACCTCCTTGGTTTCTTGTTTAGAAATATTACTTTGTAATATTAAAAATTGTTTTGACAAGCATTGCTTTGATAGGAAGGATTCCACTATCATATTTGTGGTGCATGGCCAAACATCTTAGAACATTATTTTGATAGTGATAATCATTTTATATGATGCATGGCGAGAAACATAAGAAGTTAAATGGTGTGAATTTTAAAAGGTGAAAATAAAAGATGTTCTTCTATCTTATCACCTTAAACTTGGATAAAATTCTTAATAAAAGATATAACAAATTTATCATAAAAACATCTGATGTCACTATAGTAATAGCTATTAACATATGAAAGTTTAGTGATTTCAAGTGTAAGAACTATATCTTTAATAGTTTTGAAAACATATCATATGATTTGTATAAATCTATTGATAGTTCTAGGATGATATCAAAATCATTGGATTGGAAATATAAGGATAAAGATGATGATTTAAAAAAAAAATCATAGTCAACAAATTTCTTAATTTTGAAATGGTTGATTCAATAATAATGATGAGTCAAGTTCAAGATTTTTAATTCATCCTGCAAGATATTCATAATGCGTGGATAATTCTGAATGAATCTTTCTAAGTAACTAATATTATTGAGAAGGTACCACCAACTTAAAAAAACTTTAAGAACTACCCTAAACATAAGAGAAAGAAGATGGGAGTTGAAGATCTCATTTTAAGGTTGATGATAGAAGAAGATAACAAGTTGTTGAAAAAAAAAGTAAACTCCTTCTCGATAGCCACCATGAAAAACATGGTTGAACAAGTGACGAAGCCTTATAAGAAAAACAATCAAAATGCTTGTTATAAAAAGCAAAGGTATTGCTAAAAATAATTAATGGCAAATGCTTTATCTATAACCAAGTAAGAAAGTCCTAAGAAAAAAAGGTTGCACATGCTAATATTGTTGAAATGGAAGACCTTTTTAGAGACGTGTGATAATAAACATGTATGCAATTGTCTCATAGATATATCTTGTGAGTAATCCTCAACAATGATGGATAGACACTAGAGCTATAAGACATGTTTTTTTTTACGTGAGGAGGATGCTCTCGACTTTTTAAAAGGTGGGTGATGAAAAAATACATGAGAAACTCTTAAATCTCAAAAGTATAAGGTATTGGAAAGTTCATATTAAATGTGACTCCTGAGATGTTTCTCATCCTCAACAATGTGTTGCATGTTGCCAACATTAGAAAGAACTTAATGTCTCTCATTGTTATATAAAAATAAGTTCAAAATGGTATTTGAGAGTGATAAATTTATTTGTATTCTTAAAAATTGATATGTTGATTGAAAAAAGAGTATCTATATGATGACCTCTTTAAAATGAATATAATAACCATTATAACAAATGATGAGAATAATAAGTTCAAAATGGTATTTAAGAGTGATAAATTTATTTGTATTCTTAAAAATTGATATGTTGATTGAAAAAAAAAATCTATATGATGACCTCTTTAAAATGAATATAATAACCATTATAAAAAATGATGAGAATAATAATAATAAAATATCTCTTCTTCTTACTTGGTGAAGTCTTATGATATATAACATGATAAGTTGGGGCATGTGAATTATAATTTTATACAAATATTATTAATCTTCATTTATTACTAATTATGATTTTTCTAGAAAAATTATAAATTTGCATAAAATCAAAATTTATAAAGATTTCTTTTCAAACAATTAAAAAACATAGTGAACCTTTAGGTTTTAAAAAATTTATAAATATAACCTTTAGGTTTAATTTATTGGTGATTTAAAATTTATACTAGAGATGAGAAAATATATCATATTACTTTCATAGATTACTGCACAAGATATTGTTAAATTTATTTGCGAAGAAGCAAAGATAAGGCTTTTAAAATACTTAAACACTACAAGAATAAAGTTGAAAATTAACTTAACAAAAAGATAAAGATGACAATAAGTGATATAAATGGAGAATATGAGGCATTTTTTTGGATTTTGTTCTCGAAATGATAATATCAACCAAACAATGATACATTATTCACCTCAACAAAATGACATTATTGAACATAAAAATCAAAATCTAAAAAAAATGATGAATATTATGGTGATAAATTTAAAATCACCTTAAAATTTACTAAGTGAGGCAATTTAGCTGTCAATTATATTCTTAACAATGTATCTCATAACAAATTGAAAAAGACACCATATAAGTTATGAAAAGGAAAAAGATCTTCTATAAATACCTCAAAATATAGGGGTAGCTTGTTAAAGCGGTGATACCTAATCATAAAAGGTAAAGCTATGATCTAATACTATGGATTATGTATTCATTGGATATGCTTATAATAATAGTATATATCAATTGCTTATACACAAGTTAATATTGAGGATATTCATCCCAATATAATAATAAATCCAGCAATTTATATTCTTTAAATAGGTGTTTCATTTTTACAAAACACAATAAATTCGTTCACTTAAAATGATAAATAAAGCAAGCTCAAGAGGTCATCATCAAATAAAATATGATGGAATTGAGATGAAAAGGATTAAGAGGATAAAAACATAAAAAAACGTTTGATTATGATTTTCTAAATTATTTTTTAAAAAATAAAACTCAAAATTATTTTGAGGCATTGTTCTACCATGAAACTTTTTTTTATTAAAAGGAGATAATTAATAGTAAAGTTGAGTAAATAATGTAAAGTCAAGCATGAAAGGTAGTAGATTTTCCATCTAAAAGTAAAAATATTAGCAGGTGAGGACTATTTTGATACTTACTTACCTATGTCAAGAATAACTTTCAAATGGATATTAATGTTCATCACAACTATTAACAAGTTTGAAACATATCAAATAAATGTAAGAATAACTTTATTAAATGGTAACCTTGATGAAGAGGTCTAAATGGAATAACTCGAGAGGTTTATTGTTAAATTAAAAGAAAAAAAG
>Ga0307517_10012627_pt1 | contig 11568 bp, 15 predicted proteins | sample 23_EM_MG_FD_194515 | JGI IMG/M metagenome (GOLD analysis project Ga0307517, IMG submission 194515) | Populus trichocarpa ectomycorrhiza microbial communities from riparian zone in the Pacific Northwest, United States - 23_EM | ecosystem: Host-associated > Plants > Roots > Unclassified | place... | reverse complement strand
AGCCTCGGACCTATATAAAACACATTTAGCACAGCGCATTTCCAGAACAGAAATGACGTACATCATAAACCAACCCTCATTCTTGCTCCTCGCTTGCAAGATATCAATAGCCTTTAGGGTCATCTCGTTCAGGCCAGGTTGGTCAGTCGCGTCGGTTCCATCACCGGTAGGGCTATTCTTTTGGCCTTTGAGATTATCAGTCAAGACCTGTGGACGGCTCTTGAGGTCAATGTAACTTCGAAGACAAAGTAGATCTTACGTTACGGTCGATCCACTTGGCCCTATTTTATAACACATCGTGAAACTATGTACTAGCCAAGCTGTGTAAAAGCTTACATGTTGCTAACTGTCATAGGAGTTATGATCAATGGCGCCAACAAACTATAACAGTCTGAACCCACCAGAAAAGATGCCGAGGGTCTTATCCTTGTTGCCAGCAGCCTTGAGCTCAGTGTTGTTGTAGACAACCTTGTATCCCTTAGCTTGGAAAGCTTTGTAGTAATCAGTTCCATTAGGGGAGCCACTGCCGGCGATGAATTGTTCTGCACCACCACTGCGAAACAATGAGGAAGAATCCTGAACCAGGTAAAATGAGGCGCTTGCCCGAAGATGACGTCAGGACCCTCGCAACTTGTAGGCCAGTGGAAAGTAGAGTTAACGGCGGAGGCACTGTTAAGGTACTCAGTGACGACGATAGCAGCCTGACTACCTAGCAAAACAGAAATAATTAATGTCGACACGGGATAGTTGAAACAAAGCAAAACTTACGGTCACGAGTATGGGCGCAAAGAGCGGCTATCAAGGATGACAGTATGAGGGAGATAGTTCATAAAATATTAGTTATACGAACCAGGGGTAGCATCAGCAATATAAGCAGTCGAGACAATTCCAAGGCCACCACCAATACGCCTACGGAAGAGTTCTGCGATCGTCTCGACCTTGGGATCATCAAGGGAGTTCTTAGACTGAGAATTGTCAAGTTGGCTCAGAAGTCGCATTAGACAGAAACATCAAAAAGACTGACACTGTCAGCATAGACATTCAAGGCGTTTACGCTGGACTTCTTTCCAGTGTACAGGGCGGTCGCAGAGTTAGCCGAGTCCGTGATGAATGAATCAATGGAATGGGTCATTTGACTGCAAATCCTATGATCAAGCTGACCAGTGAAGAGAAAAAGGCGGGACATACTGCCCGAGGTTCTCCATCTGATCCATTTGCATCAAACTCTGGTAGACTCCATTAACAGACTTGTGGGCGATAAGACGGGCGGCAGTGATCATAGCTTGGGTCATTCCTGAACGGTAATAAAAGTCATAAAAGGGCAACAAAAAATCAAAGCGCTCATTCTTACCATCTCCGATGAAAAACAAGACGTTCTTTGCCTTGCGCTTGGTAGCCGGTTGACGGACAACCCATTTTGCGATGGTGGTGCTTCCTTCATTGTAAGAAAGCTTAGCGGTATAGGTTCCAGGCTACATAAGATGGCATGTCAGATATTATGGCATGCTTTGCCACCGATTGAATCAAGAACCTTGGTCAGAGCAAGCTGAGTGAAAAAAGAATTAGCGGGAAGCGAATTGATTGGCCAATGGCTGGTACTAACACCGCGATAGGCTTTAGAAGCAACGTTGACGAGATTTGGTGTTCCTGCATCTTTCGCAAACAAGTCCTCAAAGTAACTAAGTTTCTGATTGTAAGTCCATAGAATGGTCATGACCGAAGAAAATACGGACGAGAAGGACCATTTCTCCAGGACCGAATCCTGAACGTTGAAGAATTTGGCGACATCCGTGCAGGACCCCTTGTCGCTTTGGATGCAGAACTTGAAATTTTCGTCGGGGACACCATTGTTGGATGCCTCGCTGCCGTTGACTGGGGCATGAACCTCAAGTCGGATGTCGAAAAGTTGACCGGCCAAAAAATCAGTTTGATCAGGAGGAAACACGCATCCTAGTGTCGGACAGGTACCCAGTCGCCGAAAGGTCTGAGCAGAGGCCAGCCCGAGACTCGCAAAAGCGACGAGGAGAGCGGAGGTCCTAGATGACAACGTAGACATTTCGCGGGAGTAGAGCGTGAACAACGCCAGAAATTCGTCGACCACAAAATAATGTGCAACGAACGCTGGTCCTGCTTTTATAGTCGGAAGCTGCCACAACAGCACACGTTTGGGGAAAAGCTAAGCGACGGCTTCAGGGTTAAACGTTAAGGTGTTAAATCAAAAGCGTGGGGGCACTTCGTCATCTTCAAAACATGATCTCCAGATAGGCGCCACGTTCGCTCTCGGATTAACGATGTCTAGGATAATGAGTAAGTACGTTTTTTCTTTTTCGCACACAAGCTTGGCTTATTCGGGCGTGAAATGATACCTATATGCTATGAAGTGAAGTGAAAATCATCTCTGGACTGTGGACGAAAAAAGGATCGTCAGAGACGACCTTGGGTTTCGGCCCAAAGAAAAGACAAAAAGCACCTTCAAATGCTCCGGACGAACGTGCACTGACTAGTACTGTGCCGTCCCACAAGGTTATCCGTATGGCGCATGGCACGGCCGCTTATACATATGCCCACGGATTTGGAGGCCATGATGCCAAGCAGTGCCAAGCCAATGGTGCGGTTTGCACAGAGGGTCAGACGACTGTGCGTTTCGGATTGAGTTATACATGTTACCTCCGCTGTTCAGGTAAGTGTCTCGTCGAAAACAATTTTTGGCAGTACCCCAGCAGTGTCAAAAGCGGTTGAAATGGTTCGTTCGGTGTCACCTCAACCAGCGATGTTGCGGCATTTCAACACTACGTAGACTCTAAACCAGTTTCTATCAGTTCAATAACTCCTTCAGACGGACGAGTTGTGCAAGTGAGGTACATATAGTAATACTTACAGTTGTCATTCCGGCTTTTACCTCCGAATATCCGCGATGCGTGACATACACCTCTAAAGCTTTCCAAACTACACCCTTTTGTGCAATTATCAATATGATCCCAACATCCAGCAACCATATAGTATGTCTCTACTCGGACACAACAGCAACAACACCTCTCAGTGGTCCGTGAATGTCACTGCCGACGCGATTGGCAATCCCTTCATTGTCTCGCAATTATAATGGAAATTGATGTTTACATCGCCCCCCATTTTGTGCTCAGATTTGATTAGTTTTTGGTGTTTGCCGAACTTGTGGCTAGCCATTCTACTTTTCTTGGAACGTAACGATTGATTTAAGCGACAAAGGCGTATCGGCAAAGGTAGAGAAAATCACTGGACACGACACCTGTACCCAGTAAGTTTTAAGCATGGGCTTGTATCTACCTTCGCATTCGCCTTCTACTCACTGGAGACGCTACCGGACCATCGAGGATTCCTTTCTTGGCAGTAAAGAACAATTGTTCAGCACGATGTTAGGGACAACCTCGTCCCTCCTTATGAACATCAGAGAGAACCACACGAACGATGATGCGTCGTCTAAAAAAAAGTAGGATCTGTCTGCTTATTCTTTGTAAATATGTTATCAAACTTTTGCCCAGATATCGTCATTGCAGAAAGCATTTTTGTCATCACAGAATAGCCCAAGGAGCCCGAAATCCGTACCCCCGTTCTGAAGTCAAAAACAACTTCCAACACATCTTCCCCAAGCAATGCGCGACGAATACCTTTGGTTCTTTTCAATAAAGCCTCGCATTTGATTTATTGAAACCCTACCACGTATTTTCTAAAACCAGATTTCTGAAGCCTGCCTGTATTCTGCTATGCCAGATATACTCCTCCATCAACGTCCGTTTTTGTCGAGACCAATCGTTGTCACTCAATTTTCTTTACTGTGGTATAAAGAGTGAATTCAGAATTTCGCTTATCCCCATAATGCATCCGTCTACTCCGGAAATAGCCGACTGATCTTGAACCGCCGTTAGGGCCTGGACCAATTGAGAGGACCTGGTATAGCGGAACAACCTGAAAAATATTCTACCTTTCCTTATAACACCCACCACGTTTAACTCTTTGAACCCACATCCTTTTATTTACTGTCGTCCCCTGTCAAAAAATTTCTCTACCTCGTCCAGCATTGACAATCATCGGTCTTAAAGAGACTCTCACATTCCGCATCTAGATGAGCCTGTTAAACCTCCTTCGGCTCATTTTTCTCCAGCTCGGTTGAGTATAGAGCTGTGGAAGATGTCCTGTTCTGAATTCGGATGTACGTCACTGGCGTCTTGGATTGTCCCTTGCTATGACCCTTTCTTTACGTCCATCACTTTTCATCGCAGCTATTTAAAAGCGCCATCAAGCACTTAAATGTATCCCCCAACAAGAACGCAGAACCCTGACGACATTGACCCCAACCCGAGCCAACACAATTTGCATCCATATACAACAACCATTGTATCCCCCCTGCAGCCACGCCCCTACTTTGCCTCTGAGGGCCAGATCTCCACATCCAATACTCCCGAGAGTATGGTATACCATTGGCCACCTCAGCCTCCACCCCGCACTGGAGACGCACGCGAACTTGAGTCGCTGCGCACACAGTTGCGACAATACCAGCAGCAAGAGCAGCGCCAACAAAAACGCGACCTCGACATCACTTATTTTGAAGACGAGACGAGCCCTGTAGATGGAAGTAGCAACACTTCCCCTGGTCCATTCTCCCAGATGATCCCCGACGACCCTATGGCTCGTACCAGCGATTTTGTGCGCAAACTCTACAGGTTTGCCCCCTCCGCATTTACTTGATCCACTTGTCACAAAAACTCTCTTAGAATGCTTGATGAGACCGCCATCCAATCCTTGGTTAGCTGGAGCCCAATTCCTGATAGCTTCGTTATTAAGGTGCGCGTCCACTCTCCCATTTTGTCCCGGATATTGATTTATCACAGGATATGAACGAATTTTCAAGGACCGTCTTGCCACGGATTTTCAAACACTCGAACTTTGCAAGTTTTGTCCGACAACTCAATAAATACGACTTCCACAAAATAAAAAACGAGGATGACAACGAGGTAGGAACACAGGTAGATGTGGTAACCGCTCTTCTAGCCTCTCACTAATATTAGTTCTTATCAAGAGTTGGACCTTCAGACATCCCGATTTCCAGGCCAACAGACCTGAACGCCTCGAGTTTATCAAGCGAAAGCCAACCATTCAGCGCAAACCAACACAACATGACAACCGGCATGGAAGCGGTGGTAGTGCTGGAGGCACTTCCTCGGGATCTTTGCCCTCAGGTTCCTCCTCGTCCCAGTCATATACATCACAATCCCATCCATTCAATTCAAATGTCGCGCATCCATATCTTCGAAACTCGGGGTCAGGAAGCCGAGGCCATGGGTACAGCGATTCGAAACCCCCACACTCCGAATCTTCTGGACCTTCACGGACTGAAATGAATGCAGAGATCCAGCGCTTAAGGGATGAAAGCGAGGATTTGAGAGTCAGGATGAGGAATCTTGAAAGGAATTACGAGGCCGTCATTCGGGACATAGCTGGCTTCCAGGCCGGCAGGGAACAACAAGATAGCGTTATGCAAAATCTGTTACGGCATTTTCTGGGGGAAGAAGGTGAAGAGTAGAACCCACGTTCTGTTCTGCGACGCCTTGTCCTTTTGTTTCCAACCCTTCCAACTTCTTTTTTGCTGTAAGTAGCTTTCCACGTCTTCTTACGCTGCTTTCTGTTCTCTAAAATATTGTAATTCATGACGCCCACGTCCCCAGAGCCGCAACATACGCCAAGCTGCTAAAGTTCAGCACGTTCATATTCTATATATCTATGCATCCTCTCCCAGCCTACTACGTAGTTCAGTTAATGCCTATCTCTCATGCTTTGCACGATCACAATACCCATACCGCGATGGACAATGTATCCCAACTTATTAACTGACTTTTGTTCATGGAATCATACAACCCCGAATTCTGTGACATGCTGTTGGCGAAGGAGGTGAATTCAAGACATTTATCGGTGAAATTCTAAAAAGAGCTCATCAGGTCAGGCTGGCTACGGGAGACTACGGGTTGCTCTTGGCGAAGAATAGATTCAAAAGGGATCCCCCCAGGACGTATGTATACATGTTGTCTTATTTTATTTCCAGCAGCTGGACAAATCCTTTCATTTAAGATCGAAGATGCGACGGGGGGAAAGTCAAACACGCACAGGATTTCGTAATTATTGTCAATCTCATGCTCTGCTCCACCAAAAGACACCCTAGAACCACGCCTACGAAAAGAAAAAAAAAGCAAGGAGTTGGTTAACCTGGCATCAACATTCGAAAAGAGAACAAGGCTTACAGGTGTTCTCCAGTCTTGCCTGGGACCCTGACACCATTAACAACAGCCACGGCGTGATAGAGCTTACTACCATCCTCCTCGTAACCGCCTTCGATGGGTCTCCTGCCGGTGGGAATTACCCCATGGGAGGTGTGCACAAACTCCATTTGGTCTGGTCTGAAAGGGAGGAGGTCGAATCGGCCGTGGTGGCTATATTCCGCCCCTCCGTAGGGCACTAACGCGAATGGTTGTAAATGGGGTCCGATCTTGCAAGGATGGACAGATCCGTTGAGTAGTGCAGATCCAATGAAGATGGGAGACACTCCGTCTGCATCGCAGAAGGGGGGCTGGCCTGCCTGGCCTGGATCGGGGAAGGGGGCGGTGGTGGTCAAAGGCACCCTGAATCCCGATGGTGGGGGATCTTGATGGATAGAAGGGAAACTCGGGGAATGTGGAACTGGGAATGCCTCTCCCGAGCGGCGGAATCCCTCCTGGTATTGGTCACCGAATCCTGATGGTGCTGACATGTGCGCTTGCGGGTTGTGAGCAGCAAATTGGGGTATACCAGCGGCTACGTAGTTGTGGCTGCCAGCACTCTTCTTGTGCTCCTTGTCTTTCTTAACCTTCTTTTTCTTTTCTTTGTATTTCTTTTCTCCGCCACGAGATGAATCAGATGAGGAAGAGGAAGAGGAAGAGTCTACACTCTTGCGCCGACTCGGAGCCATAGTTCTAGGCAAGTAGTGAAGTTGAATTCTGAGATAAGGCGTTCTTGTAGGCCTGTCGGGCGCACAGCCTCATTCTAATAAACTCGTAACTATGCAATCCAGAAAAATTAAAATAGTACATGTACAGATATGGGATGCATTTCTTATTCACCAGTATACTACTTGTTCTAAGTCCAGATTTACTTGGCATCCTTGGGACCCGGAGGCAGCGTCAATTCCTCAAAGCCCCATTCACTAGAGCTGATGGCTGGGAGTCCAAGGAGAGATTTTCCAGGCCTAGGCTTCCGCCCAGGTATATGTGAGGGTGGAGCGGGCTGTGCTTTCGTCGCTTGGGTGCGCTCGTCACGCTGGCTGTCCCCATCATGCAGAGACATGGATTGCATCGAGCGTGTCAGAGTGCTAAAAAAAATTTTTAATCAACAAAAGACTTGCTAAACTAGGTTGCTCACTGTATTTCTTGATTTCGGTGGAGGCTCCAAGTTTTGCACACTTCCTTGAATTGGATAAGAATACCAGCAAGATCGTTATAGAACTTGGGTAAGTGTTAATTGGGGTACTGCCTCGAATGGTGAAAGGATCTACCTTGAACCCTTCATCTAAATTTCGGGTAATCTCCCTATATTTGAAGTAGGCAAGATCGAGCGATTGCAAAGCGTTTTCTCGTTCCTTCACCACAGGATCATCCCGTCTAGAGTCCAAGAATAGTTTGTCGCGAGTCTGTGCAAAGATTGTCAGGAATCCCTGCATTGTGATTCTAAACAAGTGTCACTTACTTGTATTTCTCCGAGAATTTCAATTTGTTTACGGGCTATCTCATCCATCTCCACCAAGAACTTGTCAAACTTCGCGAGTTCTTCATCAGAAATGTCCTCAAACATGTCAGGTGTAACCTCCGTCAGTCTCTCGAAGCCTGAAGCAGCTTTCATGATACGTGGTTGTATGTCATCCACAGCAGCAAGGGATCGAGCTCTGTGAACCAGTTGATCACGATCTCGATGGAGGGTGTCAAGCTCCTCCAATTTCATACGCAAAGCCCTGGCATGCGTTCGAGTGACTTTGCCTTGTGGAGTAGATGAGGCAGTGTCACCAGTCGATGCTGGTACTGCAGCGTCAAGGGTCGCCTAATGAACATTCAATGATAAGTTCAGGATTTCATAAATTGATATCACCTCGTCCAGTGTCAGTTCTGTTATGCTTTCCTCCCACTCATCCCATTTCTGCCTCACGGATTCGTCGCTTTCGGCAGCTTGTGTGAGTATACTTCTGTATCGATTGGCCTTCTCAATGAGTTCTACATTCGCTTCGTATGATTTAAGGCGGTTTAATGGCATCTCTTTCCTGGCCGCTTCATCTTCAGAAGCTTCTCCGTCCAAGATGTCTAAGGCCTGCATAGAAAAGGGTCGAAATTTTGAAACTACTAATAATACGCAATCCTACCTCTTCAAGTATTGCGAGATCTTGATGTGAAAGCCTTTCGACGTCTTCTATAGACGCAACAATCTTAGCGGGTCCGTCCTCCAAGCGCACTTCTTCTGCTTTACGGAGGAGGCTGGGTGGAAGACCGATGGGTCGTTCGAGAGCTTCCAAAGCAGATGGGAGGTTCAACTTTCGTAACTCTCTATGGTACGAAATGAGGCATTGGACCGTGTTGTCGATAGACGATTTACATACTCATCTGCATGATCCTGAAGTTCCTGAGCAACGTCGACAATCTTTTCTTGAAAAAGATTTTGCTTTCTGTCATTGTAAATATCTAGTCACAAAAATTCAACCGAGAATTGTTCAAGGAAAAAAAAATACTGACTTATTGCTTCCCGAGAACCCCACCCTGCTAGCTCACTGAAGAGTCGATGCCGAGTACCAATGACGCTATTTGAATTTAGCAAGCCCTTGGGAATGGTAGCGGATACAAGTTTCGTTTCCTGTAGGTTTGAAAGTGCGGCCGGAGAGGGTACATCTTGGTGATAAATCAAATCGTTATCTCTTTGTGCTCTGACTTCGCTATTTTTCACTGTTTCAAGAAGCGACTTTGGACAAGTTAATCAACAGCATTCTGGGCTTGGGAAATTGCGGCGAACCTGAGCATCTTGAAGGACTGGACCTCCAATCTTACCCCGTCGGGCAACATCATAGGCCTTTTTAGCCGCGGTATGGGCTTTCCCTAATCGCCCAAGCTCAACGCCGTATCTGCGAAAGTATCTGAGTTGCAGATGGCTGTTAGTCCCAGTCAGGGGTAGAATCGGACCTACTAGCCTCGTATTCAACCAAACTTTCACGATACTCAGCAACGGCGGAAAAATGGTGTGCCTTGGATTCAATGTGAGGTAACCAGTTCTACAAATGATGAGCATAGGGTAAGAAGTTCATAGAATATGTTTACCGATGGTAATATGTGCTTAACTGGAAGAATTGCGGTGGCTGCTTCGTGATACAGGGAGGCGGTCTACAAAACTGTCAGGATAAATCTTAACGAACTGGCTTGGATCAAACGTGCAGCTGCGGAAATTTTGGCTATTAAAGAGTTTCTGTATTGGCCTGCGTTGGTTGATCAGAGGTGGAAATTTTAGGCAAGAAGCTGTCGCACTCAATTTCGCTAGCTGCCAAGAACATTCCTGCGCTTGGGCTAACATGAGCCACTCAAGAGCTTTGACGAAATCGTTTGAAAGATCCACAGGTAGCACCTCGTCATCTGGAGAATAAACGAGCTTCGGTAGGACTGTTGAACGCAAAAAGGCGAATGTCCCGGCGGCTTGCTGAAGAGAAGGATTGACGGATAAGGGCTTTGAGACGAATGAATCAAGAAACGAACTTGATAATTAACGGCAGCCCGTTTTATGCCATCAGTTGTAGAACGATCCTCTGCGGCGCTTAATTGTGAATAAAGGGCAGCCAGATTGAACAACATAGATGCATGTTCGAACACGAGGTTTTTCAGCTTGATTGGCACGGTCAATGGGTTGAAAGCAGGTGCGTATGCAATTTCCAGTTGGATCTGAGATAAAGAAGGAAATTAGGGGTTTTTTCTTTCAAGACAAGAAATGATTCACATCTGTCGGTAGCTTCGTCAAAATAGCCACCAGTTGTGCGTGATACCTATCAATCGATCTCAGGCATGGGCGCCAGTGTCAGGGGGAGGGGTAGGTGCAACTCACAAAAGGGCAGACTCGAGTTTGTTTTCATGCACCTCCCCACCAACTCCCTCCTTTCTTAGATCTTGCCAAGTCTTAATATCCTCTCGGAACTCGTCTGCGTGTGCTCCACCATGGTCAGATATATACCGACGTGTCGCATCCTTAATATTAGCGGGATACGCCTTCTTGAAGGGTACGGTTAAAAGGTTGGTCATGGCCAGAGACAATGCGCATAAGTACAGCTGGAAGAGGTTGGTTAACAGTTCAAACTTAAACTTGAACTGAAGGGTGCATCTAATCTAATCACGTGATGAACACAGCCAAGGCGCTTGAGCTTGTATCTTAGCTTCAAGTTGAATCCTATTCTGCACACGCCAGGCAATTGAACATTTTCACCGCGGTGGGCTCAGTACTTTGTTTATTTCAGCTCTTCGCCCCAGGTCATTCAGGCGATGCATGTATTGATTAGGCTTCAAGCTTATTATTGGGAAGTTGCTTCATTTTGGTAGGAACGCGTTAACACGGCCAGTCGAGTTTGAGTCGAGTCCTCTGGAACACGCGCTTTGGAGAATATCTTAACTTTCTGTCTCCTACCTGACCTGGGCCTACGCACGAACCTTATGAATCCTCCGAACCTTCGAGCCCTAGAAGTATCTTGCTTCGAGGGACCCCGGTCGTCTGAACAACTTCTTCGTTGGAGATGCTCACTGGAAAATTATCCCCGGAAATTACAAGGTGCTCCCATTTTCTGAACAAAGCCACACACCTTACACTTTTTTTTTTCTCGTGTAAGCTAACCATTGTCAAGTGATGGAAGAATACGTACATATATGTACATACCCTCCCGAATGACAGGCTCTTAGTTGCAATCAATCAGGCTTAATCAAGTCCCATTCCCTCTGGTTGCCAGAGGGTCAGGTCACAATTGCGGAAATTGAGGGGTTCGGGTTCCTGATCAATATATCTTTTAGGGTATTCCCAAACATGGATCTGGTTTCAGAACGAACATATTCAATCCGAAATCGTGTAAGTTGAGTTTGTGTCTTCGGAGACACATCCGATTTAGATAGTCCTCTGCTTCGCTACATCGATGGCCAGGTTTACCGATGGGAGAATAGTGGTTTCATTCTGGGAGACTCTGGCCTTTCCAACACAGCCCGTCACAGACAGAGCCTGGTTTCCCATCTAATCTTGACTTCAAATCCCCCCCCCAAATTCCTGCCAAAGGTATGTAACTGTAACGCGCAACGCAATAACCGTGTTCCATTCTGGCTTCCCTCCGCTCAATGAGAAGGGGACCAAAGTCCTGTTATTGGTATGATTACTGACATCTCGGTTTGATGGGTTAGTTCGCACCGCGATCCGTAGTCATGGGTCCCCTTGTATTTGTTCCACCATATTAATTGATTCGCTCGGAGCGTCCGACCGCTTGGTGAGTTCCGCAGTGGAGCCCGAGTCATTAGC
>Ga0307517_10012625_pt1 | contig 11569 bp, 11 predicted proteins | sample 23_EM_MG_FD_194515 | JGI IMG/M metagenome (GOLD analysis project Ga0307517, IMG submission 194515) | Populus trichocarpa ectomycorrhiza microbial communities from riparian zone in the Pacific Northwest, United States - 23_EM | ecosystem: Host-associated > Plants > Roots > Unclassified | place... | reverse complement strand
ATCATCTTCTCGGTCGCGACCGAAAAGATGATCGATCGCGGCATCGTGATCGAGGCGATGGAAGACGCGATCCAGCGCGCCGCCCGCGCGCGCTATGGCGCCGAGAACGACATCCGCGCCAAGCTCGACCCCAATACCGGCGACCTCCGCTTGTGGCGCGTTGTCGAAGTGGTCGAGGCGGTCGACGATTATTTCAAGCAGGTCGATCTGAAGGGCGCGCAGAAGCTCCAGAAGGACGCCACCGTCGGCGACTTCATCGTCGATCCGCTGCCCCCGATCGAATTCGGCCGCATCGCAGCGCAAGCCGCCAAGCAGGTCATCTTCCAGAAGGTCCGCGACGCCGAGCGCGAGCGGCAGTTCGAAGAGTTCAAGGATCGCATGGGCGAGATCATCACCGGCGTGGTCAAGCGCGTCGAGTTCGGTCACGTCGTCGTCGACCTCGGCCGCGCCGAAGGCGTCATCCGCCGCGATCAGCAAATCCCGCGCGAAGTGGTGCGCGTCAACGACCGCATCCGCTCGATCATCCTCAACGTTCGGCGTGAGAACCGTGGCCCGCAGATCTTCCTGAGCCGCGCGCATCCCGACTTCATGAAGAAGCTGTTCGCGCAGGAAGTGCCCGAAATCTACGACGGCATCATCGAGATCAAGGCCGCTGCCCGTGATCCGGGGTCGCGCGCCAAGATCGGCGTCATCAGCCACGATTCGTCGATCGACCCGGTCGGCGCCTGCGTCGGCATGAAGGGCAGCCGCGTCCAGGCGGTCGTCCAGGAAATGCAGGGCGAGAAGATCGACATCATCCCCTGGTCCGAAGACACCGCGACCTTCGTCGTCAACGCGCTGCAGCCGGCATCGGTCAGCCGCGTCGTGATCGACGAGGAAGAGGACCGGATCGAAGTAGTGGTGCCCGACGATCAGCTCAGCCTGGCGATCGGCCGCCGCGGCCAGAACGTCCGCCTGGCCAGCCAGCTGACCAACAAGGCGATCGACATCCTGACCGAGGCCGATGCCAGCGAGAAGCGCCAGCGCGAGTTCGTCGAGCGGTCGGAAATGTTCCAGAACGAGCTCGACGTCGACGAGACGCTCGCCCAGCTGCTCGTCGCTGAGGGCTTCGGTGCGCTCGAGGAAGTGGCCTATGTCGACCTCGCCGAACTCGCCGCGATCGAAGGTTTCGACGACGATCTCGGCCAGGAGTTGCAGAGCCGCGCGCTGGAAGCGCTCGAACGCCGCGAGCAGGCCAATCGCGAAGAGCGCAAGGCGCTTGGCGTCGAGGACGCGCTGGCCGGAATGCCGTACATGACCGAAGCGATGCTGGTCACGCTCGGCAAGGCCGGGATCAAGACGCTCGACGACCTCGCCGATCTCGCCACCGACGAACTGGTCGAGAAGAAGCGCCAGGAACCGCGCCGCCGCGCCGAGGACGCGCCCAAGCGCCCCGAGCACAAGGGCGGCGTGCTCGCCGAATACGGCCTGACCGACGAGCAGGGCAATGAGATCATCATGGCCGCCCGCGCGCATTGGTTCGAGGACGAACCCGCGGCGGAAGGCGCAGCGGCGGAGGGCGAAGAAGCCTGATGCCGTTCGTCTCGATCCGTATCTCCGGCACCGCCACGAAGGACCAGAAGTCCGGCATCGTGGCGGACGTCACCCAGTCGCTCGTCGAGCGGCTGGGGAAGAACCCGGCTGCAGTGCAGATCGTGATCGAGGAAGTTTCGACCGAGAATTACGGCGCCGGCGGCATCCTGATCGCCGATCGCGATGCCGCAAGACACGAGGGAGACGCGCATGCGGTCCCCTCGCAATGATACTGCTGGCGTAGGTAAGCGACGTAGTCCCAGTTCCTCCCCTTCGAGAGAAGGGAAAGAGGTGGAGCAACAACGGTCGAGGCTCGATGCCTCGGCCGACGCTTCCGTGGCAAGCGACTCCGCCAACCCAACCCCTCCCCTGAAGGGGAGGGGCCTTAGCGACCCCATCCGCCGCTGCATCCTGTCGGGCGACCGCGAGCCGCGCGGCGAACTGATTCGGCTCGCGCTCGGGCCCGAGGGACAAGTGCTGCCCGATATCCGTGCCAAGGCGCCGGGACGTGGGGCGTGGATCGGGGTGACCCGTGACGAACTCGACGCGGCCAATGCCAAAGGCAAGCTCCGCGGCGCGCTGGCGCGGGCGTTCAAGTCCAACGACCTGACCATCCCCGCCGATCTCGGCACGCTGATCGCCGATCAATTGCAGCGCGCGTTCCTCGACCGGCTCGGCCTCGAATCGAAGGCGGGCAAGATCGTCAACGGCACCGAGCGGGTCGAAAAAGCGGCGCGATCGGGGCAGGTTCGACTGCTGCTCCACGCCTCCGATGCCAGTACCGACGGCGCGCGCAAGCTCGCCCAGGCATGGCGGGTCGGACGCGATCGCGAAGGGTCGGGCGAAGAGGGCTTGGCACTTCCGCTGCCACGCACCATATTGTCCTTGGCGCTAGGCCGCGAAAATGTGGTACATATCGCTGTGACCGACCCCGCTGCCGCGGTCCGCGTGCGTGACGCGCTCGACCGCTGGCGGCACTTTATCGGCCCTGATTTGACAACCGAGCCTTGCGAAACGGCCTCGCAGGGCGCATCGGCGCTTCCCGCGGCCACCGGAAGCACTGACGGCATGGCCGAGAACGACGAGGATATTGAGTGAGCGACACCGACAACGACAAGCCGAAGCTCGGAATGCGCCAGCCATTGGGGCTGAAGCGCACGGTCGAGACCGGCAAGGTGAAGCAGAGCTTCAGCCACGGGCGTTCGAACACGGTCGTGGTCGAGGTCAAGCGCCGTCGCGTGCTGGGCCCGAATGCCGGTGGACCTGCCGAGGCGCCGGTCGTCGAGGAAGCACTCGCGCCAGCCCCGGCGCCCGCTCCCGCGGCCCCCGTCGCTCGCGCGCCGGCGCCGCCGCAGCTGTCGGCGCAGGAACGCCAGGCGCAATTGCTGCGCCAGGCCGAAGAGCAGCGCATGGGCACACTGGAAGATGCGCGCCGTCGCGAGGACGCCGAACGTCAGGCCGCGGCCGAGGAAGAGCGGCGCCGCGTCGAAGAGAAGAGCAAGGTGGCCGACACGCCGCCGGCACCGGCCGAGACGCCTGCCGCCGTCGCCGCTCCCACCCCAGCTCCGGCACCAGCCCCGGCAGTCGCGGCAGCGCCCGTTGCGCCCAAGCCGGCTCCGGCCCCCGCGCCGGCACCTGCCGCCCCGGTCGCGGTGCAGCTCGACCCAAGCTTGCCGGCACCGCGCCGCTTCACCCCGGTCGCGCGTCCCGAAATTCCCAAGCCGGCACCGGCCCCCGCGCCTGCCGCTGCGCAGGCACAATCCACTGCGTCGGCGCCGACCGCTGCATCCGCATCGGCACCCCGCGCCACGCCGTCGGGCTCGGGCCAGGCGACTCCGCGCCGCGGCGCCGAGACCTCGCAGCCCGCGCGTCCGGGCCAGCGCGACCGCAAGGGCGAGGAACGTCGTGGCGGCAAGCTGACCGTCAACCGCGCGCTGGGCGGTGAGGAAGGCGCTCGCGCCCGCTCGCTCGCCGCGCTCAAGCGAGCGCGCGAAAAGGAACATCGCCGTCACGTCGGCGGGTCCGCGCCGCGCGAGAAGCAAGTCCGCGACGTCGTCGTGCCTGACGCGATCACCGTCCAGGAACTCGCCAACCGCATGGCGGAAAAGGGCGCCGACCTGGTCAAGTCGCTGTTCAAGATGGGCATGCCAGTCACCGTCAACCAGACGATCGACCAGGACACCGCCGAGCTGCTGGTCACCGAATTCGGCCACAACATCACCCGCGTCAGCGATTCGGACGTCGATCTGTCGACCCATGAGATCGAGGATGCGGTCGAGACGCTCAAGCCGCGTCCCCCGGTCGTCACGATCATGGGTCATGTCGATCACGGCAAGACCAGCCTGCTCGACGCACTGCGCGGCACCGATGTCGTCAAGGGCGAGGCCGGTGGCATCACCCAGCATATCGGCGCCTATCAGGTCACGCTGAAGGACAAGTCGAAGGTCACCTTCCTCGACACGCCGGGCCATGAAGCGTTCAGCGAGATGCGCGCACGTGGCGCCAACGTCACCGACATCGTCGTGCTGGTGGTGGCCGCGGACGACGGGCTGATGCCGCAGACGATCGAGGCGATCAACCACACCAAGGCGGCCGGCGTGCCGATGATCGTCGCGATCAACAAGGTCGACAAGCCCGAGGCCAACCCACAGCGCATCCGCGAACGCCTGCTCGAGCACGAAGTGGTGGTCGAGCAGATGGGCGGCGACGTCCAGGACGTCGAGGTTTCGGCGCTCAAGAAGACCGGTCTCGACGAGCTGATCGAGAAGATCCAGATCCAGGCCGAGCTGATGGAGCTCCGGGCCAATCCCGATCGCGACGCCGAAGGCACTGTGATCGAGGCCAAGCTCGACAAGGGCCGCGGCCCGGTCGCGACCGTGCTCGTCACGCGCGGCACGCTCAGGGTCGGCGACGTGTTCGTCGCCGGCGCCGAGAGCGGCAAGGTCCGTGCGCTGGTCAACGACAAGGGCGCGCAGATCAAGGAAGCCGGGCCGTCGATGCCGGTCGAGATCCTGGGTATCTCGGGCGTCCCCGCGGCGGGCGATCCGCTCCAGGTGGTCGAGAACGAAGCGCGTGCCCGCGAAGTCGCGGCTTATCGTGCCGGGGTCATCCAGGACAAGCGCACGACCAATGCCCCGGCCAGCCTGGAGAGCATGTTCTCCGCGCTCAAGGCCAACCAGGCGATCGAATATCCCTTGGTCATCAAGGCGGATACGCAAGGCACGGTCGAGGCGATCGTCGGCGCGATCAACAAGATCTCGACCGACGAGATCAAGGCGCGCGTGCTGCATTCGGGCGTCGGTGGCATCACCGAGAGCGACGTGACCCTGGCGGGTGCCTCGGGCGCCCCGATCATCGGCTTCAACGTCCGCGCCAATGCCAAGGCGCGCGAAATCGCCGAGCGTCAGAAAGTCGCGTTGAAATATTACGACGTGATCTACGATCTGATCGACGAGATCCGCGCCGGCATGGCGGGCGAGCTCGGTCCCGAAGCGTTCGAGACCGTGGTCGGCCGCGCCGAAATCCGTGAGGTCTTCTCGGCCGGCAAGCACGGCAAGGCGGCTGGTCTGCTGGTCGTCGACGGCGTCATCCGCAAGGCGCTCAAGGCGCGCATCACCCGCGAGGATGTCATCATCTATCAGGGCGAGATCGCCAGCCTGCGGCGCTTCAAGGACGACGTCGCCGAAGTCCGCGCGGGCCTGGAATGCGGTGTGACGTTCACGCAGAACTTCACCGACATTAAGCCGGGCGACTTCCTCGAAACCTTCGAGGTCGAACTGCGCGAACGGACGCTTTGACCTTCCTCCCTCTCCCCTCCGGGGAGAGGGTCGGGGAGAGGGGCTGATCGAGGCGGCGTCGTTTGCGACTGCCCCTCTCCCCAGCCTTCTCCCCCAAAGGGGAGAGGGAGTTTATGAAAAACGAACCCCAGGAAAAATCGGTCCGCACGCTCCGCGTCGGCGAACAGGTGCGCCACGTGCTGAGCGAAATCCTGCAGCGCGGCGATGTGCATGACGAGACGCTAGCGCGCCATCTGGTCTCGGTCACCGAAGTACGGATGTCGCCCGACCTGCGCCACGCGACGGTGTTCGTGAAGCCGCTGCTCGGCAAGGACGAGGACGTGGTGCTGAAGGCACTGCGCACCAACACCGCCTATCTGCAGCGCGAGGTCGCCAGCCGCGTGCAGACCAAATATGCCGCCAAACTCAAGTTCCTGGCCGACGAAAGCTTCGACGAAGGCAGCCATATCGACTCGCTGCTACGTGCGCCCAAGGTGGCGCAGGATCTCGCTACCGATAGCGATACCGACAGCTGATCAATCATGGACCGCACCGCCGGTCTGCCTTAACCCGTCGCCATGGTTTCTTTTCCCGCTTGGTGTGGTCTGATGGCGGCGTTGTCTGCAGCGCTGGCCATAGCACCGGCGAGATCGGACGCGCCGCCGCAGGCGACGGCGTTCAACACCGATTGCCCGTCGGTCGGCGGCAATATCAAACAGGGTTATCAGTTCATCGCGACCTGCGCTGGCCGATCCTATTCGCCGGATCGCCGATATTCGATCGTCCAGCGCGCCTATGACGACGAGCAGCCGGCAATCGAACTCCAGGATGCGCGCGGCCGAACCATCGCGACGCTGAAGAGCCTCAGCGACGACATGCCGTTCCGCCTGTTCTGGGCGCCCGACTCTCGATGGTTCTTCGTCAATCATCACGTCGGATCGTTCATGGACGAGATGCAGCTATTCGAGATTACTGGCCGATCGGTGATCGAACGCCGGGCGCTGGTCCAATCGGCGGTCCGCACGGCAACCGGGCGCTTTCCCTGCCTGCCGCCGCGTGGTGTGCTGCCCAACGGCGCGCGATGGATGCCCGATGGCCGGAGCATCGTCATGGTGACGATCAGCCGGCCCAGCGCTTGTTCCGAATCCGGCCGGCCGGGCAGCTGGAAGCCTCTTTGGATGATCGGAGACGCCCACACGGGCCGGATCGACCGGTCATCGATCCGCGTGGCGCGCGGCGAAGGCGAATTGCGGGAGCCGCGCGACGGCGTTTACGCGCGTCGTTGACTTGGCACCGGCCGCCGCAACGCAACCCCCGTGGACGCGCGGATTGCCGCATGCTTAAACCCACGGCCATGACATTCCACCGGCTGTTGCTGCTCACCCCGCTCGTGCTCGCCGCCTGCCACGCGCCGAACGCGAGCGCACCTGCCGCCGCTGCCGCTGTCACCGCGGATCAGACCGACATCGAAGCCGCGGTGGTGCGCGATTATGCCGCACGCTATTCGGGTAATGCCTGCCTCGCGTCGCAGACGATCGCGCGCAAGGGACCCGAGCCGATCCCCGCCAATGTCGCGGGCAAGGCCGTGACCTGGACCTATCTCGAGCGCAGCGCGCAAGGGATGTACCAACTGGTCGACGATCAGCTCGAAAGCACGCTTGCCGCCGCCTGGGCGCAGGCCCGGGTGCGTGATTATCCCGCCCTGACGCTGCCCGCGTCGGTCCAGCCGACAAAGCCCGCCACCTGCGGCAAGACATTGACGCTGACCTCACCGATGATCGTCGCCAACATGGCGTTCGTCCGCTGGGACGACGGAACCAGCCGCCGCACCATCGCGATCTACAACAACGGCAAGGGCTGGGCAGTCCTTGCCGAAGGGCCGGCGAAGATCGGCTGATGGCGAAACTCTATTTCTACTACGCGTCGATGAACGCGGGGAAATCGACCACCCTGCTCCAGGCCGATTTCAATTATCGCGAGCGCGGGATGACGACGATGCTGTTCACCGCGGCGATCGACGACCGCTTCGCCGCCGACACGATCACCTCGCGGATCGGGCTGGAGGCGAGCGCGATCGCGTTCGACCCCGCCACCGACATCGCGGCGATCGTCGCCGAGCGCCACGCGCATGAGGCGATTGCCTGCGTGCTGGTCGACGAGGCGCAATTCCTGACCTCGCCACAGGTCGATCAGCTCGCGCATCTGGCCGACGTGGTCGGGATTCCGGTACTCGCGTACGGCCTGCGCACCGATTTCCAGGGCCAGCTCTTTCCCGGCTCGGCGCGGCTGCTCGCGCTGGCCGATTCGCTGATCGAGCTCAAATCGGTGTGCGAATGCGGGCGCAAGGCGACGATGAACCTGCGCGTCGATGCCCAGGGCCGCGCGGTGGTCGAAGGCGCGCAGACCGAGATCGGCGGCAACGATCGCTATGTCGCCCTTTGCCGCAAGCATTTCGTCGCCGCGCGGCAAGCGGCCGGGCAATGAACACCACGCTCTATCAGGTCGCGATCTGGCTGATCCCGTTGATCATCGCGATCGTGTTCCACGAAGTCGCGCACGGCTATGTAGCGCGCATGCTGGGCGACCAGACCGCGGCGGAACGCGGGCGGCTGACGCTCAACCCGATCCGCCATGTCGATCCGGTCGGGACCCTGCTGGTGCCGATGATGCTCGCGCTCGCCAATGCGCCGATCTTTGGCTGGGCGAAGCCAGTGCCGGTGATCACGGAACGGCTCAACCATCCGCGTCGCGACATGGCGCTGGTCGCGCTGGCCGGGCCGGGGATCAACCTGGTCATGGCGATTGTCGCTGCGGCCGCGCTCGGGCTGTGGAACCTGTGGGGCGGCGGGCTGCCGCAAGTCGGCGGCGGCGGGTTCGCGGTCGATAACCTGGCGAGCTTCCTGCGGATCAACGTCTTCCTGGCGATCTTCAACCTGCTGCCGGTGCCGCCGTTCGACGGCGGGCACGTGGTCGAGGCGCTCCTCCCGCGCCCACTCGCCGCGCAATATGGCAAGCTGAGCCGTTTCGGCTTTCCGGTGATGCTGTTCCTGCTGGTCATCCTGCCAATGCTTCTCCCAGGTGCCAACGTCGTCGCGCGCGTCGTCGGACCTATCTTCTACGGCGTAATGGGCGCGCTATTGTCGCTGTTCGGCCTGGCCTAACGCTTCAGCCTGAATTCAGCCTTGGCGTGGCAGGATCAAGGGTGACAGTCATTCACTTCGTCCTGGTTCTCGAAAGGCAAGGCACATGATCCGTACTCTGACGATCGCGATGCTGGCGGCGGCAAGCCTGGCCGGCAGCGCCATTCCCGCCGCCGCCAAGCAGCAGGCCCGCGCCTGGCCCGCCGACAAATTGGGCAAGGAAACCAGCATCCCGTTCATCGGCACGGTCGGGCTCTATAATTTCGAGGCCGATGGCGATCGCGGCGTCTGGCTGCAGGACCAGCAGCGGCGCTGGTATTATGCCACCGTCATGGCGCCGTGCACCGGCCTGTCCTTCGCGAACCGGATCGGCGTCGACACGCGGTTCGGCGGCACCCAGCTCGACCGCACCGGCATCTTGCTGGTCGATCGCCAGCGCTGCCATATCGACAGCCTGACCGCGAGCAACGGCCCGCCGCCCAAGGTGAAGAAGGCCAAGAAGAAGGGCTGACCGCGCCCGCCCCGCACGCTAGGGCGCGCGGATGCATGGCTGGATCATCCTCGACAAACCGCTCGGACTCGGCTCGACCCAGGCGGTGAGCGCGGTCAAACGCGCGCTGCGCCAGGGCGGCTATGGCAAGGCCAAGGTCGGGCATGGCGGGACGCTCGATCCGCTCGCCTCGGGTGTGCTGCCGATCGCGATCGGCGAGGCGACCAAGCTCGCGGGGCGGATGCTCGACAGCGACAAGGTATATGAATTCACCATCGGGTTCGGGGTCGAGACCGATACGTTGGATGGCGAGGGCAAGTCGATCGCGACGAGTGAGGTTCGGCCCACTTTGGCGGACATTGAGGCGGTGCTGCCGCGCTTCACCGGGCCGATCGAGCAGGTGCCGCCGGCCTATTCGGCGCTGAAGGTCGATGGCGAACGGGCGTATGACTTGGCGAGGGCGGGTGAGGAAGTCGTGCTCGCGACGCGCGCGGTGACGGTCTTCTCTCTTAAATCCTCCCCGGCACGGGGAGGGGGACCATCGCGCAGCGATGGTGGAGGGGGCCCGGCCCCAAGCGATGAACCGGTGGAGGGCCCCCTCCACCACTCGCCTTCGGCGAGCGGTCCCCCTCCCCGTGCCGGGGAGGAATTGGCGGACGTCACCCTCACCACCCATGTCTCCAAGGGCACCTATATCCGCTCCCTCGCCCGCGACATCGCCCATGCCCTTGGCACGGTCGGCCACGTCACGTATCTCCGTCGTACCAAGGCCGGCCCGTTCGACCTCTCCCACGCGATATCGCTGGACAAATTGACCGAATCCGCTAATGCGCGCGGCCTTGAACAGATTCTCCTGCCATTGAGGGCGGGGCTGGACGACATCCCGGCTCTCTCCCTCGAACCCGACCAGGCAGGGGCGCTCCGACAGGGGCGCGTTCTGGTCGGGATTGCCGAAGACGATGGCCTTCACTTCGCAATGCTGGGCGAAACCCCGGTGGCGTTGGTGGAAGTCGAAAGCGGGGAAGCCCGTATCGTCCGCGGGTTCAATTGTTAGTCACGCGATGTCGAAGGAAACAGAATGTCGATTACCCCCGAGCGCAAAGAAGCAGTTATCAAGGACCATGCCCGTGGCGAAGGCGACACCGGCAGCCCCGAGGTCCAGGTCGCGATCCTGACCGACCGCATCAAGACGCTCACCGAGCATTTCAAGACCCACGCGAAGGACAATCACTCGCGCCGCGGTCTCTTGATGATGGTCAACAAGCGCCGCTCGCTGCTCGATTATCTGCGCAAATCGGATGGCGATCGTTATCTCGCCCTCATCGCGAAGCTCGGTCTTCGCAAGTAATTCAGGGACGGCGCCTCAGGGCGCCGTTTCGCTTATTCGGCCCCGTACAATTCGGTACGGGCCGGCGGCGGAACTCTCCGCCACCAGGACCTGAAGGCAGGTCCTCATACAGGCACCGGCAGGCATAGGGCCGCCGGACGAAGGAAATAGAATGTTCGATACCAAGAAGGTAAGCATCGAGTGGGGCGGCAAGACCCTCACGCTCGAAACGGGCAAGGTTGCCCGTCAGGCCGATGGCGCGGTGATCGCGACCCTCGGTGAGACCGTCGTGTTGTGCGCGGTCACGGCCGCCAAGTCGGTCAAGGAAGGGCAGGATTTCTTCCCGCTCACCGTCCATTACCAGGAGAAGTTCTCGTCCTCGGGTCGTATCCCGGGCGGCTTCTTCAAGCGTGAGCGTGGCGCCACCGAGCGCGAGACGCTGATCAGCCGTCTCACCGACCGCCCGATCCGCCCGCTCTTCCCCGAAGGCTTCTACAACGAGATCAACGTCATCGCCCAGGTGATGTCGTATGACGGCGAGAACGAGCCCGACATCCTGGCGATGATCGCCGCCTCGGCCGCGCTGACCATTTCGGGCGTGCCGTTCATGGGCCCGATCGGCGCCGCGCGCGTCGGCTACAAGGACGGCGAGTATCAGCTCAACCCGACTGACGCCGAGATCGCCGAAGGCGAGCTCGACCTGGTCGTCGCCGCCACCCACGACGCGGTGATGATGGTCGAATCCGAAGCCAAGGAGCTGTCGGAAGAAGTCATGCTGGGCGCCGTCATGTTCGCGCACCGCGCGTCGCAGGACGTCATCAAGGCGATCATCAAGCTGGCCGAGCAATCGGCCAAGGAGCCCTGGGAGCTCAAGAACAGCGACGACAATTCGGCGATCAAGGCCGAGCTGAAGAAGCTGATCGGCAAGGACATCGACGCAGCCTACAAGCTGGTCGACAAGTCGGCCCGCTCGAACGCGCTCAACGAAGCCCGCGCGACCGCCAAGGCCGCGATGGCCGACAAGGCGCCGCAAGAGCAGATGGTCGCGATGAAGCTGGTCAAGAAGCTCGAGGCCGAAATCGTCCGCGGCGCGATCCTCAAGACCGGCCGCCGCATCGACGGCCGCGACACCAGGACGGTCCGTCCGATCGAGGCGGAAGTCCACTTCCTGCCGCGCGCGCACGGCTCGGCCTTGTTCACGCGTGGCGAGACGCAGACCATCGCGACGACGACCCTGGGCACCAAGGACGCCGAGCAGATGATC
>Ga0307517_10012624_pt1 | contig 11569 bp, 13 predicted proteins | sample 23_EM_MG_FD_194515 | JGI IMG/M metagenome (GOLD analysis project Ga0307517, IMG submission 194515) | Populus trichocarpa ectomycorrhiza microbial communities from riparian zone in the Pacific Northwest, United States - 23_EM | ecosystem: Host-associated > Plants > Roots > Unclassified | place... | reverse complement strand
GGAATCCACATGGAATCCACCCCATTCCATGTGGAATATAGGTGGAAGAAAATCACCAAAATGGGTGAGATCTCAGCCAAAACATATTCCATGTGGAATGGGCAGATTCCATGTGGAACAACATGGAATCCATGTGGAATAAGGGGGCAGGGTAAAAACCTCCCTCAGCCTGCTGAGCAAAGCTGCTAGGATAATAAATCCAAAATTGGGTAATTCAATTTCTATGCATGATAACACACCGACTGTGGAGATTCCTCCTGATAGTTATATTGGAAAAACCTTGAATAATATTTATAGTTTAGGAGTCAGCAAACTATAATCAGGAGATGACTCCTCTAGCTTGAGCTTTAGCTCAAGTTCCAGCTTGGAATCAAGTAATGATTTGGAGCCCAACGATCCCAATTCTGATGAAGATTGTTCAGACCAACAGACATCTAGTAATTGTCATGGGTTTAAAAACCCATGCAGGTTATGGGTAGGGTACACTGGGATAGGGGTACAGATTGGATTTATCTGACCGTTTCTATACCTGTACCCTCAGTGTGAGTTGGCAGTTTACCCACCAGATTGATGGCGGGTTTTTGATTGGAGTTTTAATTATAATCAACCATCTTGATCATAGTTGATCTCACTTTCCATACCTCCACAGCACACCTCTAGGCTCAATGAACATGGCAAGACACATTGAAAAGGTAAATGCCTCATTTACAGCCTCTCTGATATAAGTTTACTAATCTATTTTATTCCTTTTAGATCCCTATACACACCCAAAATCGCTGCCACCTGCACCTGGCCTCTCCCCTCCAATAAGGGATGTAGACCACTCAACACTGATGTCAATGGATCTCAGGATGGATTTGTGGGTTGGGAGTGGGTAGAAAACATGAGGGGAGACCTACAAGATACATGAGGAGGTGAGCTTGATTATGGCTCACCTCCTTTTAGCAACTTCCATTCTGTCTAGATACTTACAGTTTGGGCACACACTGCCCTCTCACACACCCTGCACAGAGCTGTCCATGCCACCACCACCTCCCTCACATGCAAGAGCAAGCCAGAGGTGAACATTTATAGCATTTCAATGCTGTTTCCCTCCACCTCCCTTGTCCACCAGATTGAGCCAGAGGTGGACATTCATGATGTTTTGACAAATGGTTTGGACATGCGCCGCCCTCTCACACACCCCACACACATCCATCTGCACCACCATCTCCTCCCTCACATGCAAGAGCGAGCCAGAGGTGAATGTTTATGGTGTTTTAATGTCATTTCTGCCCCCTCCACCTAGGGATTGTCAAGGGTTTTGCAACCTGTGCAGGTTGCAGGTAGGGTACATGGGGGTAAGGGTATGGGTTGGATTTTCCAACCCTCACCGCACTTGCACCCCTGGCACAGGTTGGTGGGTTACCTATTGGTTACCCACCAAGTTGAACCTTGGTTTTCAAAAATTAGATCGGAGTTTGAATCAAGATCGAAGATGACCAACATCATTGATCTCGCTTTCCACCACTCTCATAACATCGCTTTGGGCTCAAAAAATGCCAAAGGACACAATCAAGGGTAAGTAAATTGTTTATAACTCTCTTCTTCTATGCATGCTAACTTTTTTAGTTTTTTTTAGGTCCATCCACACCCAAACTCACTGCCACCTGGCCTCTCCCCTCCAACAAGGGATGTAGGCCACCTAATGTCAATGTTGATGGATTTCAGAAGGGCATGTGGGTTTTGGCCAGGTGGAAGATATCAGAAGAGACCTATGGTATGGGACACCCGTGAGGTATGTGAGACCACATCCTGCACACAGCACAATGCTAACATTTCCCCTTGAGCACCCTTTTGACACTATTCCCTCGCATCCAAAAGCGAGCCAGAGGTGGATCTTTATGGTGTTTCAGTGGCATTCCCATGTCTTCCACTTCCCTCACAGGCAAGAGTGAGCCAGAAGTGCATCTTTACAACATTTTGGCACAACTCCCAACACCTGCATCCTTCTCCTTCCTTGCAGGCGAGCGTTCTTGCCTTCTCCACCTCCCTCGTAAGCAGCAGATGATGTGTTGACACCATCTTCACCTCCACCTCCCTTGCATGCAAGATAATGAGCATGCTCGTAAACCCCAGTTATTGCTTACACCAAATTTATAACCTTGCAAGACTGCATGGCAGTGTCAATTGACACTTCAAGTTGCACTGCACTTGCGAGGTTTATTGGTTGGCTTTGGGAAAATACCTGTGAACGGGTCTGGGTACCCCCGGGTTTTTGAAAACCCTTACCTGAACCCATTGAAACCCATACCCTTGGGGCAGATGCGGGTTTTTATGGGTGTGGGTATGGGTCGCCCTGGAATACCCGAGGGTTACCCATGACAATCCCTACCTCCACCTCCCTTGTCCACCAGATTGAGCCAACTTGGTGTTAGTGGGCCATTGCTGCACATGGCAGATATGAGTCCTTTTTGGTTTTGTATATATTTAAATAGTGTTTGGAAGTCTGGTCTCAGACCTGGAAAAAGACCATGACCAGACCAGACCAAGACTGCAAAGGTGCAGTCTTTTCATTGTTGAAATGTAAAGACCACAAAAAGACTGGTTCAAGTGAACTGGCCTTGACCAGTTATGACTGGTATTTTGTAGCCCTTTAAATACCCTTGAAAACACACCTTAGAACATATTAATTGGTTCAAAATTGACTGAGATATGGTTGAATATGTAAAATACTGTTGAAAATAGTGGATATACCAAACTTATTTTATAGAAACACCAATTCTTAATGTAAATTAATGGTTCTGGGCTCATTTTATAATTGTAAAATTTTAGCCTAAAGACCAGTATAAACTGGTTAAAAGTGGTGCAGACCAAAAACTGATTTAAAGACTAGTTAAAACTATGGTTTTTGGTCTTTTTATGGTCTGGTACAATTTTTTTGATTTCTGGGACAAAGATAGACCAGTTATTGTTACAGTTAAGACCATGGAGCATCAAAAAACTGGACCAGACCAGACCAGACTTTCAAACAGTATCTTTAAATATAATGATTCAAATATTTATTTTTCTTTATAATAATAGCTTGTGACATTTATGCAGATATAGCAAGTACAAGTATGTTTCCATTGCAAGTTTTTAATTCTTCAAGGACTTCATCTCCGAAGTAATTTTAGACCATTCATATTTGGCCACGACATGATTGTCATATTTTGTGATGGCCGTGATATATGCAGTCTTGTATTCCGACAACTCAATTCTCTTCTTGAAGCTACAGCTATCACGATGTAATGTCAACTCGGCATGTTTCCATGCCTCATAAGATTCAGCAGAGTCTGGCTGATTATCGAAAAAAGTGAAAGTGGTCATACCACCAGGAAACCCAGTGGCTATCACCTGCATGCAGAGTTTGAAAATTAAACAATTGCACAGCAATGTCAGAGAAAACAAATTTTGATGGTAACGCAATATCACGCATCATAACCCACTTAACGCTCCAGCTGCATCACAACGAGTTAGCATAAAAGGTAAAAGCATTTAAATCTCAGCTTTTCACACAATGAATAAAAAGTTACTACTCTACGTTAATTCTTAATGGCTTCGTATAGCCATCCGTAAATTTTTACACTGCCACAGGACTGGAAAACCATGGCCAAAATTCTTTAATACCCTGTAATGCCCATTCTAACTCTGCTCTCGTTATAACGCCAAAATTAAATCTCTGACACAGCCTGAGTAAAATGGCCATAATCTAAAGAGAGCTTGGCACCCAGAGTGTGTGTGAGCTTTTCAACGTCTATAATATAGCACCCTTTGGACTCTCCCAGTAAAGGGTTGGCCTTTCGAGTTGGAAGGAGAGTTGTGTTGTCCGTAATATAATGGAGGTTCTGGTGTGTAGTGTTTGAAGGTCCGGTCCGGTCTTTGGGCCTTGAGAGGCATGGACCAAGACCAAGACTGGTCTTCACAGGTTCAAAGACTGCAAAAGACCGGACTGAACCGATGTAAACTGGTCCAGTGCAGTCTCCTGCAGTCTTTTGCAGTTACAAGACCGGTTAGTAACCAGTCTGGACTGGTCTTCTCTCATAATAACAATAATACATTGTTACTACATACATAGGGGGTAGGGACATACATATACAAGTAGAATACATTGATGTTCGAACACAATTACATATGTTTGAACATACGATAGGCTTACATTCAGTGTATGTTCAATATTTGAGTATGTTCGAATTCAAAGGGCAGCAGTGGTGGGCATAGTTGGGGAAGTCGACATGGCAAGCAGTATGAGCAAATTGATGGAGAAAACAATGATTGATTGACTGTCGCTTCGTTGATCTGAGGGTAGGTGAGGGTAGGTGAGCAAATGACAAATGCCAGGACTTGTTCTGCAACATACCTGGTGGGTCTTCCTCCAATGTGGGCGTCTTCCTCCAACGTGAGCATCTCCCTCCAATGTGGGCATCTCCCTCCAACATGAGCATCTCCCTCCAATGTGGGCGTCTACATGGCATTTGTAATTGTAGGTGATGTCAATGTTGGTGGTCGTCAACTCAGCTGGTTGATTTGGGGTAACATGGGTGGGCGATGACGTGACACCATTCAGTACATGGTGTTAGTGCAATTGTGGTTGGGAACCTCACCCTGGCTTGGCCCACTGTGGGCAATGACCAGGGGCTTGACAACGATGAGCATAGTCGGGTCTACCCACATCTCCAGATGAGAAGGGGTATGCAATGTAGATAGATCTAACGATGTGCAAACACTGTTAGTTCACACACATACAATGAATAACTGGCCTATAACCTGATTTTTGAAGTGTTGGAGGTTGGGAGAGGTGAGGAAGGGACAGGAAGATGGGGGTGAAGACCAAGTTCAAGTTTCAATGTTGGTTGTTGGTCATTGTTGATTGCAGAATTTCCAGTCATATATCATACATTTGGTTTACATCAAGAATCAATCAAAAATTAATGCATGAAAGTAATAGTTTGGACATTGGAGTAGAAATATTCTGGCCTAAAACTCACAAGATTTTGACAGTGAAAAAACTGGTTGAGACCACGAAGACCGTGTACTTTACCCTCCCTCATAGACTCCAGGTGGACTCCAGATAGACTCTATAATTCCACCTGGACTCCAGTGGACTCTAGGTGGACTCCACCAAATATCGCTTTAAGCCATAAATGCACCTGGAGTCCAACTGGAGTCCACAGAAATTTCAGTTTAGAATTCACTACAAGGGACTTAGACAAACTCAGAGAAAATAACACTAAAAAATATTACATCTAATAGGAATTGAACCCCAAGCCAGGCAAACACCTTGCTAATGATATTCCAGACCAATTAACCACTGTGCCAGATGGGCTTTTCTAATCTACCAAACTAAATGCTCTATATACCTCTTTTCAGGCATCAATCTGTCTGTTTTGACAATGATGTCATTATGCTCAGGGTCAAATTAAGATCAGAAATCTAACAAAATCTAAAATATATATCAATCAAATATATATATATAATGCATCTATTGCCTACATATGTGGCCGTGGGAATTTTTTTCTAAAAAAAGTAAGCCTAGACCCTTTTTTCAAAACCCTAAATCTACAAAAATTAAATCAATTACTGCTTCTGTTCATGAGAAAAATGCAAAATACTTGACCAAATATGAGTCTGTGTATATTTTGATGTTGAATTTCCTAATTTGGAATAGTCCAGGGGCATTGTATCTCATGAGTTTATAATATTATGTGATTTCATAGATACCCTAAATCATAAGTATTTCTAAAAAAGGAAATTATTTATCAATGTTATATGGAGTCCACCAAAATCCAGGTGTCCTATATTAGATGCATGTGAAGTGGAGTCCATGGAGTCCACCTGGAATTTCTAAGATCCATTTGGAGTCCAGGTGGATTCCAGATGGAATTTGGCCATAATTTGGGAGGTCTTTACCATGCCCCCTTATTCCACATGGAATCCATGTGGAATCTATGTGGAATCCATGTTGTTCCACATGGAATCTGCTCATTCCACATGGAATATGTTTTGGCTGAGATCTCACCCATTTTGATGATTTTCTTCCACCTATATTCCACATGGAATGGGGTGGATTCCATGTGGATTCCACCATTCCATATGGAATTTCCACATGGAATCCATGTGGAATCTTTCACATGAATTCCATCCCATTTCCATGTGGATTCCATGTGGATTCCATGTCCATCAATGAAGCTTTTTATCAAAATAAACACCACTTGCAGGTTATTCTGGAACACCAATGGATATTTCAAGATCTCCAGGAGAGTCTCGTCCAGGTCCAAAATGAAGTACTGCTGGCATTCAGGTATAAGAGCCACCATTTGCTTTCACCACTTCAATCTGGGGGGCTCTCATAAATCATATGATTTTACTCTCAGTTTCAAAAGCAAGCTAATTTTTTGAGTTTTAAATTTGATCCCCTGATTTTTTGTTATAAAAAGATTTATTGACATCCAGAGTTCCTTTTCCTGCATTCTCAGAATCACCATTGGTGTGTGTGGTATTCTATGTCACAAAATATGTTCTGCCCATTGCATTGGCCGTTTTTTCTCATTCGAGGCAAATCTCTCAATTTAAATTCTATTTTCATCAGAATTAACACCACACACAGGTTATTCCGGCACACCAGTAGATCCTTCAGGCAGATATCCCACTGCTATTTTCAAAACTTGCTTTGCAGTATGGATCACATGATTGTCCCAAACTTCAAGATTTTATCAATATTCTCAACGTTGACTCTGTGTACCATTTTCCAGCTGTGCCATTGGCCACGTTCCAACAGTATTTCTATATTAACATTATCCTCCTAAATGCCAACCTATCTAATGCTCCTCTCATTCTCGGACAGGAGGGTACAAGGTTCCCTTTGGCCCTGATCCTGAGATGCATGTGGGTGCGAGCTTTGGCATATTGTTTTATATCAGATCAGTTTGTTAATCTTCCAATTATTACCTTTAAATTTGATTGCACATCTTGGCCAGACCTATATATTGTTTCTGTATATCAATTACCCAACCCAAGAACTTGTTGACCACATGCTCAGGGCATACAAAAAGAGTGCAATGTGGAACATGAATACCACAGAAGTTGAAAATGAAGGGACCTTTGGTTGGGTTACCTCAACCAAATATCGTCAATTAGTGCCAAACTATTCAGCAATCTGTGCACCAGATTATGAATATGCTCCTGTTGCAGCTCATGAAATGTCTAACCTCTGGTCTTGATGTCCATTCTCTGGAAACCATTTGTAGATGAATGTTGTGTTCAACATTTCTGCAGAGGCTGCTTGTTTATGATCATCATTTGGTCCTGATACCGCTCTCTGCTACCCCATTCATATCAACATCGTACTGATAGTTTAAAAAGTGTGTGAATTCCTATTCTCAAATGCCACTTAAAGCAAAAGTTAGCAATGGACTTCAGATATCATGTTGGAGTAGCCTAGGGATTTGTGAGCAGAAGGTGTTAAGACCTTGTGATTCGTTACTCCCCACTTTTGCAAGAGCTTTTTTATTAGGAGATATGGAGCATTATAAACAACATTGAAACGTCCTGGAAAAATAAATACTTATTGCCATTTTATACCCATATTTACAGTGATTTTCTGTCATTTTAGGGAACTCCAGAGTTGCTTCTAAGATCATTCAAATTCCTCCATGAAATGTAGTAAAAATGTAAACTATCAAATGATTAGAATGACATAAATGGGACATAAAAATCTGATCCTGAGACCAAAAAACCACCCTCACTCATTTATTTCATTATCTGGCTTGGAGGATGGCTTTAAAGGACAGCCATGTAACAGTCTCTTCACAGGTTCGAGATAATCATCAGGTCATTTCCATGGTCAGAGCTGGATGGGGGAGGTCACACTCACCAGGTGTAGTGCTCAGCAAGATGTGTGATGTAACAAACTATGTTGGGTGGTTGACGACTTTCCTGAATTTGAACTGGAAGTGGAATGGGCTGAAAAACTCACCATAGCATCCACATCCTTCAATCGGGGGGTGAGAATAGGGTGGATGCTGGATGGGTCAATGGTATGGTGCACTCAGAGAGCTCATTGTTGGTTTGCAATGAGCAGACCATGGGCAGAGGGAAAGGCAATCTGGTGAGGAGCATGGGCAGGGTGCTGTGGCAAGCTCACATTACAAGATAGTCAATGATGCAGCGAGTGGATCCAGTGTTTACCTATTTTGATCAGAAATGGCGATGGGTGAGAAGGACACTAAACATGCATATGACAGCGTGTTTCCTCGTATCTCACAGTATCTATAGCCTTTAGGTATCATGGTGGTTTCCTGACCTTTTCCTACTGTTGGAAGCAACATAGGGTATACTTACATGGGAGTGACGGAGGACTGGCATCATAACGGTTGCACTGATTTGGTTTGCTGGGGTGGCAGTAGGAAGAATAGCACAGGTTAGGGATTAGACATGAAATATCTGTGAAACTTTCCAGCTCATGCAATCCCATGAGATGCATAACTCTCATCACGATGCTAACAACCTAAGAGTCTGTTCGGCTGCCATATGACCCAGGTTTTTGGACAACCTGATTCCCTTATAGTATCTCACAGAATGTGTGATGAGTTGGTGACTTTTAGCCACTCGCCACATGATTTTTGATGGTTAGTAAGACCAACCAGTTCACAAATTTTGAAGAGCCAATGCACCGAGTTCAGTAGGCGCAACAAATTTTATTTGGTAGAAACATTGTAAAGTAAAAAATCAAGTAGATAACTATTACAATTTATAGTGTCGTCTGTGGGAGGGAAAAAGTACTTGAAGTGAGGTGGCATCTCATACTGGCACTCCAGTGTGTGAGGTCAAGGAAGGGGGAACGTACTACCTCATATGTGTGAGGGCTCATTATTTGGATCCTTTTTCCTAGATGACCATAGTCTCCTTTTTCCCCTCCCTCAGCCCTTTTCCTTGTTTGTGGCAACCCGCCATGTCTTGGTCATGTTGGTGCCAGGTGGTACTATGTTGTTCATTGGTGGTTATGGTGTGGTATAAGGTGGTGGAACTAAGCATTCAAGCTCAAGATAGTGGAAGTCGGGGGGTGGTGTCACAGTCAAGGCCACAATTATGAGTCCTTTGATTTATCAAAGACTTATTCTTTATCAACCCAGGACTTAGTCAAAATTTTCATTCATTCATTCATTCATTCATCACCATGACCATGGGAAAACTATCTAAATACAAAAACAGACTGCTTACAATGGTAATAAAGCAACCTACCACCATGTATAATATATCAGAAAATTCAGAAAAATGAGGAGAATCCAAATATGAAAAAAAAAACGAAAGGCTTGGCATTGTGCCTGGCACATGATTTGGAAAATGAATGGATGTCAAAATTTCAAACATTTTTTTTCATAACATATTATATACCATTAGATTCATAAAAATGAGGAGAATCCAATGGTACTATTTTCATTACATAAATCACATGGGAAAGTGACCTCCACAGTGGCATCATATTAATGGTATATAATCAGAGTGTCCTTTTAAAGGATATGAAATTCTGAATCCAATGGTACTGGTTTTATGTGAATCTGAGAAGAACTGATGGAGAAATGAATATTTTACCTTTTTTTGTAATATAAAAGAGGTAAAGTGCTCATATTTACATGAATACTGCTCAGAAAAATATGATTCTGGTACTGTTAAATTCAGAATTATAATCTCATTAACCTTCTGTATTGATTATGTAAGTATATCCTTCCTGTGCAAGGTAAAACATAGTATTTCCGAAATTACAACATATAGACAGGTGCCTGATTATATAATTAGTACATAGAATGAAAGTAGAGAAAAGTGCAGTTGTGTTGGAACTAGAATCATGTGAATCTGAGCAAAACTGATTAAGTTATGATTTTTTTGAGAAAACATATTCTGGTGGTGGTGATGGTGATCATACCAAGTCACTCCACCTAGTCATACACCAGAACCCCTTTTCTTAATAAAATCATAACTTAATGAGTTTTGCTCAGATTCACATGATTTTTGTGCCAATGCTCTCCCATTTTTCTCTACTTTCATCCTATGTATTTACAAAAAAATAAAAAGGCTTGGCATTGTGCCTGGCACATGATTTGATGAAAAGGGGTGATTTTATAACTTCAAATTTATTTTTTCATGACAAATTATATACCGTTGGATTTGTCTTAATGAGGAGAATCCAACCATACCATTTTTATTATGTAATTCACAATCTCCACAGGCAAATACCGCATTTTTGATTTTTCACTATGATTGTGATGCCGAAGTTATGTAATCGCAGTGTCCCTTTAAAGGATATGAAATTCTGAATCTAACGGTACTGGTTTCATGTGAATCCGAGCAGAACTCATGGAGGAATGAATATCTTACCTTTTTTTTTAAATATAAACATAGGTAAAATATTCATATCTCCATGAGCTTTGCTCAGAAAAATATGATCTTGGTACTGTTAGATTCAGAATCTTATTCTGATTAACACTGTGTATGGATTATGTAAATATATTTCCTCTGTGCAAGGTTAAACATAGTATTTCATAGTATTTCAGAAATTACAACATATAAACAGGGGCACACTTATATAATCAGACCATAGGGTGAAAGTAGAAATTTTCTGAATCTAACAGTACAAAAATCATGTAAATCCAAGCAAAACTCATCAAGTTATGTGCAATGCATCAGTCATGTGGTTTTTACATCTCATAAATAAAAAGACCAGACCATAGATCTCATCTTTTGTGGTCTTGGTCTAGTCTGATTACAATTTTTCCAGTTCTAAGACCAGACTTCAAACACTATTTAGAAATGTACAAAACCAAATATCTGCCATGCGCAGCAATGGCCTACTAACACCAAGTCACTTGGTGGTCACAGTCAAAGTGTGGAAGAGTACCTATAGCCAGCCATGTATTGAATAAACTCTTATTAATCACATGCAGTGGGTTGGCGCATCACAAATCATTACACATTCATCAATTCTGCGAGATACTATATAAAGGAATCAAGTTTTTCAAAAACCTGGGTCATACAAGCAGCCGAACAGACTCTAAGGCATTTGGGAAGCTACAGCTTGTGGTCCAGGATAGAAACTTCTTGGAAGTTGTTGTGGAATGTGACATGGTATAGTTTCTGCAAATCTGAGTAGAAGGGAAAGTTGAATAAGTAAGCTATGACTGGGGAACAAATGTGCATAAGTACTGTGCACCACTTTAGGCAGTCAAGGATGATGTAATTGGACATAGGCATGGTAAGTATGATCTGTCTTTTGAAAAACCAACTGCAATATTCCACGATTTGATTGGTATCGCATAGGAGTTCCATTCCCCATTTCTTTGCTGGGATATAGAAGTCAACATGTTCTTCCTCATTCTGAATTCAGGGAAAGTGACAAGCGAACCATTGGAATGCTGATAACAGCTCCGATAAGTTGGCCTTGGTTATAATGCCTTCACAAAGGACTTCACCAAGAACATGGGTGGAAGTTGGAGCTGCCCATCCTGTGGCAGGCCCCTTCTGAAGATGTTACTCCCATTGATGAGTCATTCTAGTG
>Ga0307517_10012622_pt1 | contig 11571 bp, 7 predicted proteins | sample 23_EM_MG_FD_194515 | JGI IMG/M metagenome (GOLD analysis project Ga0307517, IMG submission 194515) | Populus trichocarpa ectomycorrhiza microbial communities from riparian zone in the Pacific Northwest, United States - 23_EM | ecosystem: Host-associated > Plants > Roots > Unclassified | place... | reverse complement strand
TGGATATATCAAGTGAGTATAATGTTAGTGTTAGTGTTACATTCAATGTCTTTAATATCTCTTTATTTGATGTAGGTGATGATTTGAAAATGAATTCTTTCAATGAGAGAGAGAGAGAAAGAGAGAGAGATACAATCTAAGCAACACCGAGAGATATGTTAGAGGTTCCAGTTGGTCTAGTGATAAGACTTAGGGCTAAGAGGTTTAAAGAGACTTTTAATGGACTTCTTTAAGACACGTGAGTTAAGATGGAATTTAAGAAGATATTAATAGTAAAAAACAAGCTTTGATTAATTTAATTTATGTTCAAGAAAGACATATTGGTAAGCATTCAAACATTATAAAAAGATTGGAATAAGAAGATTAAAATATATCAATCTTGACCTTTCACTATTGTTTTGATCATAACTAGAGATACATAAGGAATGTTAATACAATTTTAGTTGAACTGGAAACTAGACATCTATAGATTTTTATTGATATATGATACGCCTTCTAATTCATTAAAATGAAAAAGAACTATGTGTTTTAAGTTGAGCTTTGATTTTGCCAACTAATTATAAAAACAACTTTAGTCTTATTTAAATTAGTTGGATTATTGTTTTATTTATCTTTTTAGTTATTATTATGCATTTTAGAGATATTAGGACATGTATTTAAATTTGAGTTCATTTGATTATTATTATTTATTAAATTTATCCATATTCATTAGGGACATCCTATTAGACTTTGGATTCTTTATAGTATAAATATAATTTTGTAGAGACTTTCTAATGTTAGACTATTTTTAATAAAGAAATTAACATTCTTACTATCTTTTGTGTGTTTGAGTCATTCTCATACTAAGTTATTAATTGAATTTGCAAACTCTTCGAATGATTAATCAACATCATTGTGATTTTATACTACTCATTCGTGTCTTTTTATAGGCGTAGGGTGTGAGTAATCATGATGTATAACTTTGGTTCTCCAATGCAAGTTTTTATTGGGTTAAGTTGCAAACCATTCAAATATGATTTTAGTGTATCTTGGGAGATGTCCATATTAATGGAATTTAAAGTAAACATCATAAAACAAGTGGTGAAGTCCTATAATAAAAATAAAAAGATTGCTATGAAAAAGAGAGGAATTGTTATGAAGTTCAACGAAAAAGTTTTTATTTTTAGAAAGAGTAGACACTTAGACAAGGGTTGCAGGAACAAGAATCAATAAGGAAACTCTAAAAAAGGTAGGACTACTCAAGTCAACACCATTAAGGTCATCACCTCACAAATGGAGTTTTGGAAATGAATTTATCTATTGTTGTTTCCAATGTCAACTTGATTAACAATCCTATGTAGTAGTGGGTTGATATTAGTAGCGTAAAACATGTATGTATCGAGAAAAAAAAAATTCACTTCCAAAGAAGTGGATGAAAAACACTTATATATGAAAAATTCATCAACCTCCAAGGTATTAGATGTTGGGAAGGTTATACTAAAGATGACTTGTGAAAATCTTCTCACTTTAACAATGTACTTTATCACACCAGACATCGTGATGACCTTAAAAAAAAAAAATATCTATCATCTTTTTCTTTGATGGGAAGAGGTTTAATCTTACAGAAAAACAAGGCATAAGAAAGAGTATTTATGCACAATTTTACATACATTGTACAAGTTTTATGTACCTAATGTCTTAGTTTATTTTCCTATGGTTTCAATGTGTTTTTCCTTTTTATTTTTTCTCATACTTTAAAGCTTAGTTTAGCCTTTATGGAGAGATTTTTTTAATAATATTTTATTGAGCTTATAAACTTTGTTTATAAGTGCATCTAAATAAAGTGGTGGTGTTTGAATCCTAAAAAGATTAAATATATCGTATTTGCACTAAATGAGATGCAATAAAATTTTAAGAACAAATGATTATATTAAACTTAATCAAATTCCAAGAATTTAAGCAAGTAAGTATTCCATGTTATTTTAGTTTAAGTTTAATATTTTGTATTCTTAGTATGCATGTTAAGATCTTGTTTATATCTCCTTGCAAGTTTGGTTATATGTTTAGTATACATGCTAGTATTTTAATTTGATATTAATTAAAAGTTTGCGTAATTGATTTAAAATCTCAAATATTATAATAATAATACTGTTATGTTTATAGAAAATATAAAACATAATAATCAAATAAACTTAAAAAATAAACTGGACTAAATAGTAATACTAACTCCAATAAATAAGGTTTTCATAAACAATAAAATGCAAAGAAAATAAACCAAGCTGCATGGATTCCTTAACCAGCACTGTTTCCGCAGTTCAGCTTGTCTTTATATGATTAGGTCCTAATGTTGTTAGAATATTCAGATTTGGTCCGTAAAGAATAAATCCTTTGCCATTTGATCTAATTACTAATGGACAACTGAAAATTATTTGTGTTTAGGTGAAATAGAGTTATTTTTTAGGAGCATTTATTAAAATTATGTAATATATCGTATTCAACAATTTCTCTCCTATTTCATTTATAATTTTTATATGAGAAAATAAAAAAAATCATGTTGAAATAATAATCCTTATATAAATAAAATTCGTATAAAGGCTTTCCTTCATATATACTTGTTAAAACAATAAAAAAAAATTAAAAAACTATAAATAATAAATAAAGAAAGAAGAAACATTTTTTTGTAGTTGAATATTCCCGTTTCGATATTAGTTAATAGCTGACTTTCTAATATAATATATATATATATAGGAAAATAAATAACTAAAAAAACCACCAGGACTGCATAATTGGGATCATGATATCCATGCATTTTATCCTTCTCTACCTCCAATTCTAAACTTATCTTCAATCTACGATTTACCAAGTGGCTAGAGCCTCTTGGTTGGAGAAACAGGAGGGAAAAAATCTTTTTAGGAGCCGACAGAGAAATGCTTCTGTCCTGGTCCTCCTGGAGACTTGAGCTTCATTTTCTGTGCATGGTGGAGATACGTGTATTTGGTGGAGACTTCGGCAACACAACTTGCAAAAATGGATTTATCTACTGTGTCTTTCCTTGGATTCACCGAGGAAGACAAGTTCTCCTCTTCTCGTATGCAATCCGACCGAAACATAGTAATAAATGGCCTGTCTTTTCACTGTTCGGATCATTATCTTCAACTCTCTTTTCTTCCTAATAACATCATCATCCTTGTTAAATTCCTTTCTCTTTATTATTCCACATTGTATTTAATTAGTTGAGATTAAAAATAGTGCTGCTTAATTTATTCATTGAAGTAATAATAGAAAGGGTTATGTATTGATGAAAAATATAAGCGTAGAAAATCTTCTTACGGGTTTATCTTATAATAAAGATCAATAATAATTATACGAGATTATAAGCTTGTCTATTATTTTTTAATGTTATGATAGTGATAGTTTTTTAAAATTTATTTTGATTGAAAATGTATTAAAATAATATTGTTAATATTAGCCCATAAAACGATTCAAAAATTAAAAAAAAATTTAAGTAAAAAAAATTAATTTTTTTAAAAAAATATAAAAACAAAGTTGATCTATTTAAAGTTTAATCAAGGTGCCATCCATGGTATTTTGAAAGTGACGAATCTAGCGAGGTCCAAATTCCCAAGCTAAAGACAATGGGCAGATAAGCTTGTTTCAAATATCAAAACTAGGGGCATATTAATGGGGGCTTTCTTTCGCTGTCCGCTGTCCTTCAATGTTGAGACTTTGACTGTGTGGTAATTAATATTTGAGATTTTTGTTTATTTTTACAAGAAGAATAATGATTTAAATTATATAGGAAAAAGTTAATTTTTTAGTCTAAATTATCCTTTTCTTATTAATATATTAAAAAATTACATTTTTTTAGCTATGTGTTTTGTTGCATAAAAACTAAAAGCAATTAAAATAAAGATAAGAATTTGTTTTCAATTGTTAGAAACAAGTAGAAAAAAAAAATATTATCTCTTTAATCAAAACTAGCTTTTCTTATTTATGTGTTCCTTTTATTAATGTTGTTATTTTTTATTAAAAAAATGAATTTTTATCATAAATATGTTTTTTAATAAAAACTTATCATAATCTTAAAAGCAAGTTCTAATAAAAAAAATCATGAATTCATAATTTTGAAACCAATGTATTAAAAGAATAATAATTTTGTAAAAAATTATATAAAAACTTTACAATAAAAAAATTAGAAAAAACAGATAGTTCATTTGTGTCGAATAATCATGAGTAAATGTTTTTTAAAATTATACATTCATATATAATTATTTAAAAATTAATTTTTAATATTACCATAAAAGGGCTAATATTATTTAAAAACAATGGCATAGAGCAATAATTATTTGAATAGATTTTTGACCTAATTTTATTTGAATATTTTATTTTAATTGATAATAAATTAGAAAGATCAATCACCTATCCACAATAATATAAAGACTCAAAAAGCTATAAAAATTATCAATACAAAACTACGAATATGAAATTGTGAATAGCAAAATGAATTCTTATGAAAAATAAACGATATGAAGACACTAATTTTCTTCATTTTAACATAGCCAAAACTTAACAAGAAAGAGAATATTGATGTAAAACTACCTGTTATGATTTGTTTTTTAAATTTCAGAAATAACCTAACAAAATGTACCTAAATAGCCCTAAATGTCAAGATATAACAATAATATATACTAGAAATTAAAAAAAAAATAGATTTGAGCTGCTGAATCCAAGTTATATGGAAAATAAAAACCTAATTTTGTGGCTTAAACCCTACTTTTTATCTTTGTGTGATTTCTTTGATCTTTCTTTCTTTTTTGAATTATAAAAAATCAGATCACAATATATATAGACACACACTATACCATAAGTCTAGATAAAATTACAACAATGATGAAATAACTTAGAAACTAAATGACAAAAAGGATATAACCTAATTTTAGAGTCTTATTTTGATCCCAACTAATTTGAACCTCGTGGATATAAAGATTCAGAAACTCACAATCAAATCGACCATTTGCAAGAAAACTAAATATAGGCTTGTAATTAAGTTTGACACAACTAACCAGTACCGAGGCACCAATACTATAAATAATTAAACCCTCACCCAATGCCTATAAAGAGATGCGAACAAGAAGTATAGAAGACGCCATAAAATTGGTTAATTATTTGATAAGTCAGAGTGGTTCCATGAGGAATCAAAAGTAAGAAAAAACTCTTACACATTAATTTTATTTCTGAATAATCAGTCCATCGCTTATTATGTTTTTTTTACTTTTGACATAACTAAGTTTTAGACGATGATAATGATGAAATAACATAGAAAGTAAAATATAAAAGGATATAACATGATTTTATAGCCTTGTTTTAATATCAACTGATGAAAACCCCGTGGCTATACAAATTCAAAAACCTATAGTCAAATCAATCATTTCCAAGAAAACTAAATTCAGGTATGTGATTGAGCTTGAAACAATGATAACATGTGCTGAGGCACCAATACTATAAATAACCAACCTTCACACAATGTTTATAAAGATACGTGAACGAGAAGTATATAAAATACCAAGAAGTATGGTTCATTCTTTGATAAGTTAAAAAGAAAAACAATTAGTGTCTTTGCTTAGTTGGGTTATTTGAATCTTATTTCATTAATCCTCTTATTTTTATTATTTCTTTTGTGTCTTTATATCGTTTCTATTTTACTCGAATTAATTTTTCTATTCATGATTTCATGTTGTATTGATAGTTTTTAGTTTTTATTGCTTCTTGAGTCTTTATATTATTGTGCATTGCGCTATTAAGTGATTATTTTTTTATTTGTTGTGAATTAATTCAATAAAGAACTTAAAAAAAAAATTTCCTCTCACACACATAATAGATTATTTTGAGATCAAAGTTTGTCCAAATCATCATGAAAACCATCCTTCCTATTTTCTCTCCTATGAATGAAATAATCAAGTGGTCATACTTTCCCATGTACACAGGTCTTATGCTGCTAAAACCTAACACCATGTTCATGATCAAAATCGCCAACCTCCTCAAATATATTTTCAGCTGTAAACTCCTCTGCAGGTGAAATAACTCATCTCACATGCCTTCTACCTAGTTCACATCAATATTTTTTAAAAATCTTATTATGAGACACATAAAAAATCAAATAAAAAATTTTGAAGGGACATTCTAAAAGAAGGGTCAAATGTGAATGGGTTGAAAGATTGAGATTTTATGTCTGCCCAACAAACACAAACCCATGTGAACATGGTTTTTATTTCAATTGCTTAAAAGGTAAATGATACATCATTAATACTTATTTTTGTTAATTTAATGGACAACGCATCGCCTACCTAAGTAGTCATCTACCTATAACTTTTTCAAATCAACAAGGTTGCTTAAGTGATCGGAAAATCGAGGTTTAAATTTTTTGATCCTAAAAACCTATATCTCAACCATTTCCTCACTCATGAACATGGAAAAAAAACCTATGGACCTCTAAAAACCCGTTTATAACAATGAAACATATTTTAATCGCCCTAAAAACTCAAAATTATATCAAATTTAAAATTGTTTTTTAGGTTTGATCAACTTTTTTAACATAATTAAAGGTACAAACCACTTATGTTAAATCCTCCTCTTAAAGACAAATCCATAGACACAACCATTAAAATTCTTAGTGGCTAGAATCTAGCCACCCAAGAGTTTTCTCTCTTCTCAATTTTTCTTAAGAATTTCTCTCACATCTCTCAACTCATAGGAATTTTACAATAAAGTTTAGGATCAAAATATAATAACCAAAAAGAAAAGGGATGAATTATGCAAAAATTTAAACTTGAGGGATCAAATGGAACTTTTGTGCACCTTTTGTGAAAAAAGAGCTTCGTTTCTTCTTTTATATCAATTTTGGTCCTTAATCTCTCAATTTTTCTTAACCAAAAGCTAAAACTCTATTTCATAAAATTAGTGATGAATTTAATATTAAACACATAAAAAAGCAAAAGGAAATAGCTTAAAACATACTTTAGCACATGAAACCATGGAAACATAACTTTGAAACATGAAATCAGGAAAAAAAAAAGTTCAATGATCGAATTGTAAACTATGCAAACTATAAAGACCAAAATATGAAAATTTTGCAAAAACTAACAGTGAATTAACAATGAATTATGAGTGTGTATATAGTATTTTTGTGCATAGTGAAACCCTGATTTGATTTAGTTTTTTTTTTAATGATTTTATGTTATTTTATAATTGACAAGTAAGGAACATCCTTTAAAACTTTAATAATCAACTACATTGACATAAGTACATTATATTTTAAAGAATAAATTAAAAGAACCAAATGCTTCTATTTTTTTCTTTTTACACATGCTTTCCCTATATGTACTATATGAAATCATAAAGCAAAAGCATCTCTTATGCGAATCAATGGATATAAAGATTCAAAAACTCACGATTAAATCAATCATTCCCAAGAAAGCTAAATTCAAGCTTTGAGCTTGACATAACAATAACTTATACCAAGACACCAAGAATATGAGTAACCGAAAAAACCTCACCTAACACTTATAAAGAGACATTAACGAGATGGAAGATGCCATGAAACTTGGCCAAGTTTTGGATAAGTCAAAGTAATTCAATAAAAAGCAAAAAGGTATAAGCAAAACCTTACACACATAATAATAATTGTTGAAATCAAAGTCTATAAAAAAAATTAAATACAAGCTAAATAACCCTGTTTATAATACATAAAAACATCGTAAACAACGCTAGAAAAATAACAAGAGTTAAAAAGCATTCTAAATCAACTACAAAATTAACACAATTAATGTATAGTAGGTTTTGGACCTTATTTCAAGGTCATTCGAATGTTTTATTGTCCTAAAATTTCAACACAATATAAAACAAAACCTTTGAAAACTTCTGGTAAATTTTCATCTCGATCTATTGGGTGGATTGAAATTTATTCTTGTTAGTGTAAAACTATGTGTTAGGAAAAAAGAAAGTCTAAAACTGCATCTAGTGTCCTTGAATGATAGAGAAACCTTTCCGACAAGAAAATCCACAAAACAAAAGGAAACACAAGTTGCTGACATGAAAACTCTTGCCAAAATAATCTTAAATTGTTACCACCTATGTTTTCCTTGTAGAAAAAAAATCCTTGCTAAATTAAAGGTCCATAAATCATAAGGAAATAAATAGCAAAACTCGTAGAACAACTTTTAGTCTGATTTCAAACATATTGTGTTTCTCTCGTTTGGATGAATTATTGGGCCTACCATATATGAATAAAAAACTTGAGATTCTTAGTTTTCAACCCAACTAAAATAGCAATAAAATTCCTCATATAGCTTCAAAAATGTCCCAAAAGTATAAAGAGGTCTAGTCTAAAATATTTGTAACTTGTTAACTCAAATATCCAGAATCAGCCTAATTAATTCTTTTTGAATTCTCTTAGTTTTAGACCTTATAATAGGCCTAATTGGTACCTCTAATGAATTATTTTGGTGATGCTCGTTGATTTGCATCAATCTCATAAGATAAGTGAAAAAGTAAAACCTATAAAATGACAAATTGGTAAACAATCAATTAGCATTAAAATTAAAAGTTCTAATATAATAAAATTACTCTATATATTCTCTTATCAATCAGTTCTTTTTATAAAAAATGGACAACATTATATTGAATTAGAAGATATGGTTCACATAGCTACTAAGATAGAGATGTAATTCAAAAGAAAGGGCAGTACATACCAAAGATGTAATTCATGTTCTTTTTCAACATAGAGACCGAATTATAGAAGAGAGGAGGCTACCCATTCAAAGTCAAAACACTATGAGAAGCAAAATCGAACCATCTAAATATATAAAAGAAGGATTCAACCACTATTGTCCAAGGTAAAACTCAAACTCAAACTAATCATGATCATGATATTAAGTGTTTCAAGTGTTTGGGTAATGGACATATAGCTTTATAATATATATATATATATATATATATATATATATATATATATATATATATATATATATATATAAAGAGTTATGATTGTAAGAGAACATAGAAAATTGGATTTAAAAGTGACAAATCAAAAGAGTATAAGATGTCACCATTTAAAGATTGTAGTGATGTTGAGTATCCAATTAATGAAGAGGCTTTGGTGATTATGAGATCACTTAATGTTCATATTAATGATATAGTATGATTATTGATAATGGAAGTTATGCTAATGTTGTTAGTGCTACACTTGTTATGAAATTATGTTTGAACATTTTTAAACATGAAAAGCCTTATAGACTTCAATGGTTGAATGAATGTGGTGAAGTAAGAGTTACTAAACATGTTTTGATTTTTTTTTTGTTGGAAAGTATAAGGATGAGGTTTTATATGATGTGGTTCCTATACATGCTACTTATTTATTGTTGGGGCATACTTGACAATTTGATAGAAAAGCCAAGTAGGATGGGTTTAAGAACAAATATTCTCTTAAAAAGGATGAAAAGACTTTTCACTTTGTACCAATATCACCTAGACATGTTTACAAAAATCAATTAAAGTTGAGAAAATAAGGTGAAGTTGAAAGTACAAAACAATCATGTAAGAATGTGAGAAAGAATGAAAATAATAAAAGCTTTAGAAAGAAAATTCGGTCAAAGTAAAGAAAAATAGGGATTTGATCAAGAGAGAATAAAAGAAAAAAAGAGAGGAGAAAGAAAGTGTGAGAAAATAAAAGTGTGGAAAAATAAAATAAAAAAACTAGTTTTTATGTGAAAAAAAATGAGATTAAGAATGTTTATTTTTCTGACATGTCTATGATTTTACTTGTGTATATAAAGACATATTTTAACACTAATAAACTTGATCCTTGTATTCCTAATATTTGTATTATTTTTTATAGTAAGATTATGAGGATATTTTCCCCAATGAAATTTCTAATGGGTTTCCACCTATTAAATGAATTGAACATCTAAAAGGCTAAGGGAAGCTGAACAATCAGCATGCCAAATCAATTGAGTTAATAGAAACATTCCTATAAGTGATAAATATAAGCAAGGTAAGGAAAATATAATGGCTAATGCATTATCGTGAATGTATGTACTTTTTTCAAATTTAAATTCTATATTATTAGGTTTGAGTATGTGAAAGATTTTTATAATAATGATATTGATTTCAGCCAGGTTTATAAACCATGTGAGAATTCAATATTTGACAAATTTTATAAGTTTGATGGTTATTTATTAAAGAAAAAAAATATTGTGTGTGCATAATTATTCTATGTGTGAATTGCTTATTCGTGAAGCTCATGAGGGTGGTTTAATGAGATATTTTAGGGTTGTTAAGACTTTAGATGTTTTGCATGAACATTTTTATTGGTCTAAGATGAAAGGAATATGCAAAGAATTTATGATAGGTTCTTAACATATAAACAAGTTAATTAAGTCTAAAGTTCTATCTCATGGTTTCTATACTCTTTAACCAGTACCTAAGAAAACTTGGGTTGATATATATATGGATTTTGTTGTAAGGTTGTCTGGGTCAAATAGGTGTAGAGATTTTATTTTTGTTATTGTAGATAGATTTTTTAAAATGGCACATTTTATATCTTGTTATAAAACTGATGATGCAACTAACATAGCGAACTTATTCTTTATAGAGATAGTTAGGCTTTATAGGGTTCCTAAAAGCATTTTTTTTACTCATGATGTTAAATTTCTTAACTATTTTTCAAAGGTTTTGTGGGATAAGTTGAAAACTAAATTGCTATTTTATATTACTTGTCATCCACAAATAGATAATCAAACTGAATTAGTTAATAGGACTTTAACTAAATTATTAAGAACTATATCATTTAAAAGGATTTGAAGAATTAGGAAGATTGCTTTATGTTTGTTGAATTTGTATATAATAAGAGTTTGCATTATACTACTGCTTATTCACCTTTTTGAAATTGTTTATGGCTTTAATTAATCCTTTAACTCATTTGGATTTGATTCCTCTACCTATTGATGAAAAGGTAAGTCTTGATGGCAATAGAAAAGTCGAGGTAGTAAAGGCTTTCCATGAGAATGTACTTTAGCAAATACATAAAAAGAATGAGCAATATGCATTCAAAGTTAATAAGGGCTGAAAAAAAGAAGTTATCTTTGAACCAGGTGATTGAATTTGAGTGTATATGTGTAAATAGAGGTTTCCTAAACGTACAAGATCTAAGTTGATGCCGAGAACAGATGGTTCATTCCAAATTCTTGAAAGAATTAATGACAATACCTACAAAGTGGATCTACTAAGTGAGTATGATGTTAGTGCTACTTTTAATGTCTCCTATCTCTCTTTGTTTGATGTAGGGGAAGATTCAAGATCAAATTTTTTTGAGGAGAGAGGAGATGATGCAATTTAAACTACATCAAAGGATACATTAGAAGTATTAGATGGGCTAATTACAATACCAAGAGCAAAAAAGCTTAAAGACACATTCAATAGGCTTTTTTAGAGCATTTGGGCAAATGTGATTTTCAATAAGGCTACATCTTTAATAAGTGACGATCATACCTTGGTCAATTTAATATATATATATATATATATATATATAACAGGGGC
>Ga0307517_10012621_pt1 | contig 11571 bp, 6 predicted proteins | sample 23_EM_MG_FD_194515 | JGI IMG/M metagenome (GOLD analysis project Ga0307517, IMG submission 194515) | Populus trichocarpa ectomycorrhiza microbial communities from riparian zone in the Pacific Northwest, United States - 23_EM | ecosystem: Host-associated > Plants > Roots > Unclassified | place... | reverse complement strand
AGGAAAGGCTGAGGAGCCACAACCACATCCACCAAAGGAGCAGCTTCCCAACATTTATTATTGCATTACGAGTCCACCTCCATGGCGTGAGTATTTGTTATCTCGTTCTTTTTTCTTCTTTTTTTTTCAAGTATAATTTTGTTATCTCTGAACTGAATCTTGTTTTTACTTCAAAGTAGCTTTTTGTGCTTTCTTTATGGTATATACTCTTTCAAAATCTCCAAATAAACCTACTCTTTTCTTCTTTCAAGATTCCGCATACACTAACCCACCTTTCAAAAAAAAAAAAAGGAAGAAAAAAACCCAACTACTTTTTTGATTATATATATATATATATATATATATTATCTGTTCATTTTATTTTTTGCAATTTCTATTTTAAGGAAATCTGTCTTTTTTTTTTCCAAAAAAATTAGATTTGGTATTTTTTTTTCTGTTTTTTGTCAGTGATCTTTTTTTTTGTAACAGTGTTTGAAAATGGACCAAGTATTTTTGTGTTTGCTTATTTTTATACATCGCTGAAATGGGTTTGCCTCCATTTGATTATTTCAAGATTGTGTGTTGCAGCGGAAGCTATCCTACTTGGTTTCCAACATTACCTTGTGATGCTTGGAACTACTGTTCTCATCCCTTCTGCTCTCGTTCCCCAGATGGGAGGAGGAAATGTAAGGCCAGGGGGGAAAATCATTATGCAGATATTTCGTGTTTATCTTTAACTGAGTATGGTGGTCGTATTGTTGTTTTTGTAGAAAGAGAAGGCGGAGGTGATCCAGACACTTCTCTTTGTTGCTGGTCTGAACACGTTGCTCCAGAGTTTGTTTGGCACTCGTTTGCCTGCTGTTATTGGAGGCTCTTACACCTTTGTCCCAACCACAATTTCAATTATCCTTGCTGGTCGATTTAGTGATGAACCAGATCCTGTTGAGGTTTTATTTCTTGCCATTTTCTGCTGTATAAAGTTGTCGTGGTTTGGAATGTCAAGTGGCACCTTTCTATTAATGATATAGAAGAGCTAGTATTAATTCCCAGTTAAATTTTTTGCTGCACTATTTCAATGGTTCACGTCCGAAATAGACTGGGCAGGGGTGTATTATATACTTTAACCTGACCCTCCCACCGCTTTACTGTTACTGATGAATGTCCTGTTAGTCACTTCATGACGACTTTTAATGCCTACACAGAAATTTAAGAGGATTATGCGTGCAACACAAGGTGCTCTCATTGTTGCTTCAACTCTCCAGATTGTTCTAGGCTTCAGTGGCCTTTGGCGTAATGTCACCAGGTTAGTTCAGAACCAGAATTGATGCTTAAATTTTAGCAGTGCTTGCACCCTGTGTGCATTTAATGCTAAGAAGATATAATGATTGGTTAACATATAGAATCAACATCTATGTATTGCGAATCAACAGAACTTCTGATCAATGGAAAGCTCTGGCTTATCCTGTAGCTCATTTGCATCTCTATGCCATATGTAATGTTCACTTTGGCAGGGTCTTCTGCATCATAGTGGACAAAGTTACAAGGTTGCTCTTTTTTTTTACCTGCAGGTTTTTAAGTCCACTGTCAGCTGTTCCTTTGGTAGCCCTTGTTGGTTTTGGGCTGTATGAGCTTGGGTTTCCTGGGGTAAGCTTCCGTCTGCTACATATTCATGCACATGCATATGATGTATAAACTAGTTACCAGTGGGTATTAAGTTTTACTTTGAAATGTTTAGGTCGCCAAATGCGTGGAGATTGGCCTTCCAGAGCTTATCATTTTAGTATTTATTTCACAGGTATTTGTGCTGTGTTATGGATCCAGTTGTAGCTATTTTGATCACGCTGTGTTTTGTCATCTCTTGCTTTTGACTAATTATGACTTTATTACTAATATTTGTTGTTAGGATGAATAGTTAATTGTCACTGTTTGTTTTGCAGTACATGCCCCATTTGATAAAGTCAGGAAGGCATGTCTTTGATCGTTTTGCTGTCATATTCGCGGTGGTGATTGTATGGATTTATGCTCATCTGCTCACAGTGGGTGGTGCTTATAATGATGCACCACCAAGGACACAAGTAACTTGCCGTACTGACCGTGCTGGACTTATAGATGGTTCTCCATGGTTAGTCACTGCATCTTAAAACAGATGCATGATTTAGCATTTACATCTTGGCTTATCCTTTATATGGGGGATCTTTTTTTTTTTCCTGGTTTACAGGGGAATGATTCGAACTTGAGCCACCTAGGAAATCAACCATGTCTTGCACTGCTGGACCATATCCAGTGGTGCTATAGGTGGATCTTTACTTGTCATTATTTTTTCTTTCTACCTATAGGCATGGCTCATGATTACCTGGTAATCCCTTTACAATGGTCCTTTCTATTGATTGTAAATCCCTGTCGGTTTGTTAATTGAGGTACTCTGCTGCATAAAGAGTAAAACCAGTATAGGAAGAGGTTGAACACAGTGGACTTTACCTATTCATTTTATCCAAGGAGAAAATCAAAGTGTGAATTAAATGCTCTTTTTACTCATTTCCTCTGTTGATGAGCTTGGTTGCTATGTCTGAACATGGACAAGCTGATTTTGAAAGGCAAGAGTTAGATGGTCCATAGTTGGAGACTGCTTAGATGAACTAGTAGTCATAGTCCAATTAGGAAGTGCTTGTGATGCAATTATCTGATTCGGATTTAAATAAATATGACAAATTTCGTCTTAACCGTATTCATTCCTTGCACATTTCATTGAATCAGCTGGGTAATTTGGGTTCTAATTGGTATTAGTGGATGAAGAGTTTGATTAAAGCTTAATTTTGCTTTAATGTAGTTTAATGTACTTTTTCATGACTTGGCATTATGGGATGGCATCAAGTGTTCCTTAATGGAATTATGGGTTTGCAGGATAAGAGTTCCATATCCCTTTCAATGGGGAGCACCTTCATTTGATGCTGGTGAAGCTTTTGCCATGATGATGGCTTCCTTTGTTGCTCTTGTAGAGGTTTGCATTCTTCCATTCATATATTCACTTCTCCCTCATGCACGTCCTATGCTATTGCCCTAAACTAAGAATCAAAGTGCATCACACAATAACATCACAACTGTTGTTAGTTTGCTGATATTATTTTTCCATTCATTGATATTCTATTTTAATGATAAGTCATTGTAAATGCCTATCCCATATACTAGTGGTACCAATACAATAATAAATCATTTGATTGTTGTAATGTGGATGAGCTGACAAATAATAGTTTCCAGAGATTGATAGAAGTTCTTTTTGGAAACTACAATTTTCATAATTTCAACGTTGTTTTTAATTGATTTTGTTCTTTTCTGGTTTTTCTTTTTTGCACATGTGATGCAGTTCAAACATTCATTCTGTGGATTATACATGTTGACTATGTTATTTAATCTTGTAAGTTCACTGAATTACTTTTCATGAATAAACAGTCCACTGGCGCATTTATTGCTGTATCAAGGTATGCAAGTGCAACTCCTATGCCACCTTCTGTTCTTAGCCGTGGTGTTGGCTGGCAGGTAATAAAAAGAATTGGTTTCTTTGTAATTGAAACTGCATATTTTAAGTTTTTTAGTTTTGAATGATTTTTTTTGTCTATGATATTGTGTGAATGTCTTTTTCATGCTTTGCTGCAGCATGCATCAAATATGCACTCCAGTGTATAGACTTACTGTTGTGTAGCTGAACATTTTATTTGATCCGTAAAGTAGATAACTTTTCATTTTCAAGCTGTTGAATGATCAAAAGCCCCCCATGTCCCTCCCAACCTATGATTCCTTTAGTGACAGCAAGACAGACCTTTTCATTTCAAAGATTTGTTTGAAAAGTGTTATACCTAGCCACTGTTATGTGCAGTCGTGGGCACATGCACTAAAATTGTGTTGTGTGCAGGATGGAAAGAATGGAGGTGAAATATTAACACATCAAGTTTTAAGGGTGTAAAGAGTGTTAGGTTGTGTTGTTTTATGAGTGCTTGATAAGAGTCTTGTAAAATTATGAGTGTCAGCTGGCCCAATAAGAGTTAAATCAAAATTTGAAATATAAATAATTTCAAAGAAATATATATCGGGGGGGTCTGTAATGCAAAGTGTATGGAAAAGACAGGTAATGGGTGCTAGCTTCAAGAAGGATAAAATATAAGAGACGTCTTCCCCCCTTGAAAAGCTTTTAAGCTTTTACCTCTCCCTCTTGAAGATTAACAATTAAATCCCCAAAATGTGTTAATTGGTAACCCCTTTAACAATTCTCTCTACTCTTCCAAACCCAAGAAAGTAAAAGCCCCTAGGGTAATTTTCACCCCCTTTACCCTCCCTAGCAAATCTATCCTAAATAAGAACAAGAAAAGGATATTTATATATGGAACTTTTAGCTGTATATTCTGGTGATTACTATATTTTTGTAGCATAAAGAACAACGATAGTTGTTCTGTCTGTGAAACCAGAATTTCATTGTCCTTCCTGGGAGTTGGACAAGCAAATTCCTGTAACTTTGATTTGCACACGAGCCAATTGTCATTCAAAAGCATAATGTCTTTTCTGCACACAATTGATCTTCACATTGGCAAGTTATAATTCTGATGGATATTGAGTTTATCACATTTGTTATTAACATTTTATTTCTACATCAGGGAGTCGCCATTTTGCTTTCTGGGCTGTTTGGAACTGGAAATGGATCTTCTGTATCCGTGTAAGATTCACTAGGAAAGCCTTTCGAGTGCCTGAGCTTTTATCAATTTAGATAAAGTAACTTCAAAATTGACTTGAGCTTTACCTGTGCAGAGAGAATGCTGGTCTCTTGGCCTTAACACGAGTTGGCAGCCGAAGGGTTGTCCAGATATCTGCAGGATTCATGATTTTCTTCTCTGTTCTTGGTAAGTCAATATATGAGTTTGTTGAATGCCTTTTGTATTGATGTATGATTCATTTTGGTTGGTATACCATTCGTAACTTACATCGTTCGACTTCGCATTAATGTGTAGGAAAATTTGGGGCAGTCTTTGCTTCAATTCCATCACCCATTATTGCCGGTTTATATTGCCTTTTCTTTGCCTACGTGGGTATGTATATCTTGATATTTTGATTCACAAGCAGATGTGAATCTCTGATATATAGTCATTGGTTTTGTAAAATGATTTGTCCTTTTTACAATGGATTTCCAGGTGCTGGTGGTCTTAGCTTTCTTCAGTTCTGTAATCTCAACAGCTTCCGAACAAAGTTCATACTAGGCTTCTCTATTTTCATGGGGTTATCAGTGCCACAGTACTTTAATGAGTACACTGCAATTAAGGGCTTTGGTCCAGTCAACACAAGTGGAAGATGGGTATGAATGAAAATTTTCAACCCCTGATCTGTCTAGCTTTTGTGAAAACCTTGCCAGTGGCTGATAAGCATTTTGTGTTTTTCTTCTTCTTAATTGGCAGTTCAACGATATTATAAACGTTCCTTTCTCATCAGAAGCATTTGTGGCGGGCTGCGTGGCCTATTTCCTGGACAACACGATACATAAAAAAGATAGTTCAATAAGGAAAGACAGGGGTAAGCACTGGTGGGCCAAATTCAAATCATTCAAGGGTGATACAAGGAGCGAGGAATTCTATTCCCTGCCCTTTAATCTAAACAAATATTTTCCATCCGTGTAATTCAATCAGCATTAATAATGAGCTGGTCCTGCTCAAATGTGTTCTCGATAGGTCTTTGTGGGATAAGAAATTTCATGCTGTCATTGTTCCTTTGTTGTGAATCTTATCACACGCTATATAGCAGTATAAGATAGTCTCATCTTTCATAGAATGACTTGAAATCATTCAATTGAATTTGTTTTCTTTGTAAAAATCCTACGGATGAAGTGGGACTTGGAAGTAGCAATGAATCAGTTTTTATTACCTCTAGTTTCTTCTTCTCTGTTCTGTAATTGCTTTTTATAGACACTGGAGCACTGATTGCATGTACCTGGCTCATGGCCATTGAAATAAGCTGTTTCCTAGATTTTTCACATATTTCATCTGAGGATTGATTGCCGATTTCATGTGATCAAGTTAAACTGGAATGAGTCGCTGGCGATCAACTGCAATGGTTCTTAAGGGTCTGAATAGAGGCTGTGTATCGTCGCCCATCTCTGAATGCCGTGCATCCCAATCTGGGTAGGTCATGCATTTGGGTTCGGGTCTGGAACCAAATTAAAGACAATAAGACGGAGCTAGAATTACCATGACACGCGTAAAAAAGCTTTTCAGCTAGCTAAAACACTATTTATTCACTCTCTGCAAGTGCAAATGTGCAATATATGCAAAATCCACGGTATTCAAAGTCTATCCTGTGCCATTCCCATTTGCTCCATGCCTGTGTTTTTTGACTGCTGACTCTTTCATATCCTATCATTTATCAAATGAAAGAAGGTCGGTCAAGGACGGTGATTTGAATCACACAAGTTTGAGTACGGTGACAGGGCAGCTACTCTGCTTTCTCTTTAAAGTCTATCGGACCCCATGATAACGACAGAGCCACTGCATGCAGGGCGTACGAAAGGCTTATAGTATGAAAGAAGGAAGTATAGGGTAGGCGAATCCAATGAAAATAGACTTGGACAGAAGAGGATATTGCAGCAAAAACAGTAAGAAGAATGCTTTCTCTTATCGATATCGGGGGGCGCACTGCATATATTACTACTTGTTAACTTCCAAGACGATGCAAAAAGCGAGGAGAGAAAAGGCCAAGGTGAAGAAGCAAAGTTGCATTGAAGCTGGTGCTGATTCTTCAAAAAGCAGATGCTTTATTCGGTAGTAAAGGCCACACCAAGTAGATGATGATTACAAGATCATCTTGCTATCACTTTACAGGTCAACAGAGAATTCTTGGAAAAATCAATCTCCATCACCTTCATCCTAGTGGTCTAACTCTTGGATTTATCTTAGATCTGTGATCAACCCCCACTTGGTTATGGGACCTTAAATGCAAACACCCTTGTTTAACAAGATCTTGGCAACAAGATTATTGTCGTCCAAGGCATATGTGAATATACTGTAGCTCAAGCTGGACGGTTCATTTAACTGAGAGAACTCTCTCCTGGTTTTTACTTCCTTTTCATTTTCTTATTTACCTTACCCTCTTGGTTTTGTGTCATAGGTTCACTTGAAAGAAACAAAAACCATCCACTAACAAGAACCCTAAAAACAGCCTGTATGTTGCTTGGTGGGAGGGAGGGAGTCAAATGAGGCCTAGTTTGAATATATCTCATAAATGCCATGGTATTGACAATAGGGCCCTACAGAACTTATATCCCTTATTTCCTACCCTTTTCATTTCTTGAAAAGGAGGAGGAGTTCGATGCCACCCACACAATCAAAGCATAAAAATATAGGAAGGTACAAAAGCATGACTTTTCCATATTATATATATGAGGCTGTTCAGATTCTGTAAAAACCAAGTTAAGATATTTGATACCTATGGTGTGTTTGAAATTCCGGTCTAATTATATTTCTAAAAAGTTTTAATTTTTTTAAATTAATTTTTATAGTGTTTTTGGATCGTTCTGATGCGCTGATATAAAAAATTAATTTTAAAAGATAATAAAATATTATTTTAATACATTTTCAAACAAAAAATACTTTGAAAAACAATCTCTACGACAATACTGAACTAATTTCCAAGTGGCATGAGCACCATACTTTTATATTGATCTAAGCATCTAAGATTGTAAACGACATTTTCTATAGCCATAGAAAATGTTATCTGGCTTCTTGATATTGCAATTATTATTATTTTGTTTTTAAATGGAAGAACACCTGGGTACATTCATGGACAGGCGAAAAAACAAAAAGGAATATAGCAGATGAGAAGAGGTTGTCTGCCAATTAATGTATTAGTAATGAATAATTAGTTGAAAACCCGCATGGCATCTTACAAGCAATTAGTTTCGAACTTCTTTAACTCACCAACCCCAATAATTAACACTTGAAGAAACGAAAAGGAACACAGCAAGAACTGTGAAAGGGTGAAAAAGTGAGAAATGGTAAGGAAAAAACCAGATTTATATTTGATTAGTCTTTGTGATACATAATTATGTATTCAACTTGGTTTAATCATTAAGTTCTTGGTGAAATGAGATTGAGAATGAGTGACCAGACGACTTTTTCAGTTTTCAGATTTTTTTCAGGACACAAAATCTCACAGGCTAGCGAGATCAGTATGATCCATTGTTTTGTTCCCAATTTCAGGAACCAAGCGTAGATCCTCATCATGCACCCTTGAGAAAATTATGATGTTGTTGGAGTAACTAGAAGAGATGGGGAACCATTTGTCATTGTGGTTTGCACAAAAACTCTACAATATTATAGCTTCTTGATACTGAATTATTTGTTTTCAAGATAACAATATCTTTGTATTTAATGTTTTGTGTCGAAGTATTATTGCTGTAGAAATTACTCGATGTCAAATTAAAACTTTGAACTTCTTGGATGCAAACCGGACTTGAAGATGTTTAAGATCTTTACTATGTAATCAAGTATTTATGAAATATAATTTGGCATCACAAAATGATTTTTATCATCCTAAAATATTTTATTGTTGTGTTTCCATTAAAAAGTGTTTTTGGTGCACAAAATATTACACGGTGAAAAATATATCATAAAAAATTATTTCATTATATATTTTGATGTTTTTACTTAAATGAAGAGCATGGTACTCATTAGTGCTCTCGCGCTATAAAAATATTTTATTGTCTACTTGGAAGTAAAAATCTTATTACATTGGTTTTTTACATCACTTATTTATTATTAGCTAAGATAACGAACTTGTAATTAAAAAAAAATTGTGCTTATTTTTCTTCTTGTTCTTGCAACAACTTTTTTCTCTCTCAAAATCATCAATATAATTGTTTCTAACACGTTGAAAAACACTTTAGGAGAGCAAAATTTCTTCACTTATTTTTTGTTTGGGTATAACAACTAGTTTTGATATTTTTCAATAAATATCCTATTGATTTTCATGTAAGATCTCTCCCAACTCTATAACTCTCACTTCTATTCTTTTACAATCTTACATACTATACTTGATTCTTTGATATTTATCATTTTAAAAGCTTCGATTATTCTCTTGATAAAGCTTTAAACCTTTATTGCATCAAATCAATCTTTCACCTTTGTGAGTTAGATTACATTCCCATAAAGACTTGGGTTTAATCGTGGTAATCTTCTCTTGGTTAAAGTGTGATTATTCTTTTGTGAGAGATGAACCAATATGAAAGTGTAAGTGACATTTGAAACCACTCGGGTAACTTTGGTTGAGAGCCATTGAGTGATAGGTTTAATCTTTTCTTTGAAAAAAATTGTGATATGTTTGATCCTTAACTCATAAAAGAAAAGGTTTCAATCTTGATTCTATAAAAACATTGTGATAGGTTCCATCCTTAGCCCGCAAAAGGACTAAGTTTAATCTTTAGTCTGAAAAAAGACTGTGCAATCGGTTTGGTCTCACCCGTTAAAAAAATTATGTGTGATAGTGAATACTTGAACAAAGATTCAAAGAGAGGAGTAGGCGATTATCCAAACCACTATGAAAAACTAGAGTGTCTTCCTCTCTCTTTATCTTTTTAATTTGCGTATCTTGTTATTAACTGTTGATTTTAGCATTGTTAAAGAGCTTAAGATTAATTTTGGCTATCTTGGCTTAATTGGAGATTAATCTTTAAAGTGCTAGAATTTTTTATAAAGCCCTAATTCACCTCACGTAGGCTTTTTAAGTCTTTTAATTGGTATTAGAGCTTGGACTCCTTGTTTAAGGTTTAATCACCTATGAAAAAAGATCATGACACAAGAGGATCAATGCTTAACTGGAGCACCATTTTTTGAAGGAAAGAATGGTGCCTATTAAAAAGTTAGGATGCAAACTTTTCTTTAGTTTATTGATATTGAATTGTGGGTTATTGTTGATAATGGATATACTCAAATGACAATGATAAATTTGGATGGATAAGTGGTTCCTAAATCTGTAAGTGAATGAGATGACAAACAAAAGAAAATGCATAGTTATAACGCTAAGGCAATGAATGCATTTTTGTGTGCTCTTGATCATGTATAGTTTACTAGAGTGAAAAATTGTAAAATGACTTCTGAAATTTAGAGACTTTTAGAAGTTACCTATCCATCATGGTACAAGTCAAAGACGCTAGATTGATAAGTCTTACTAGAGAGTATAAACTCTTTAAAATGAAGCTTAATGAGAGCATTCGAGAAATGCACACTAGATTCATTATATTTATTAGTGAACTAGTTAGACTAGAGAAAAATCACCAATGAAGAAATGGTTGGTAAAGTTTTGAGATTTTTAATTCGAGTTTGGAAACCCAAGGTTATGGCCATTGAGTAGGCTATAATCCAAAGACTCTTGATTTTGATGAGTTTATTAAATTCTTAATTGCTCATGAAGAAAACATTAAGGAGCTTGAGGTTGATAATAATAATATCAAGAAGAAATCTTGGCTTTAATATCAATACTTGGCGCTAATATCAGTAAATGACAATAAGGATAAAAATAGATATAATGGTTAAGAAAATGATAATGAGATAGCCATGATGACTATACAATTCATCAAATTTTTTAGGTATAGGAAATATGATGCAAATTGGAGTAATTTTAGAAGAGAAAAAGGTGATAAGTAAGTGTCAAACAATATAGATGCTATCATTTGCTATGAATGAAAAAAGTCAGGTCATGTGAAGTATGATTGCCTAAATGTCAAAAACAAATCAAAATTTAAGAAAAATAAAAAGGCATTAACTTGGAACGATAAAGATGATAGTACAATCTCTTAGTATGATGATGATGATGGCTCAGAATTGAAGGAAATAGCCAACTTATGCTTGATGGCTAATATCGACGTCATCAAAAAAGAGATATGCTTGATGGCCAATAACACCTTCAACATTGATGAGATAGATGAACTTGAACCTTAAAGTACTTTCGATGAATTACAAAATGCATTTGAAGAATTATTTCATGATTATTTAAAATCATGTAAGAAAAAATCTTATTAAAAAATAAACTTGATGTTATTTCAAAAGTTCTTGATGTTGTGAAAAAAACAAAAGGATACCTTGGTAACAATGAATATTGTTTTAAAAGGTAATTGGATTCTTTGAAAAATACATCTAGTTCATTCATTTCCGGTGAATAATTAGTTATTGATTTAAATTCTACTTTGACTAGATTTACAAAAAAAAAAAGGAGAATCTAGATAGACTTCTGGGTAATCAAAGATGTGTTTTTTTAGAAAAATTGTATGGGTTATAAACAAAATAAAAATGAAAATATTTACTCAAAACTTTTTTGTTAAAGCATAAACTTTTTCAAGCATATGTATTTCAGGTGGAAAAAATGGTTTTCATGAAATACATTGCATGCACAAGAATATCTCAACTAAAACTAAACATGTTTATGTGCTAAAAGACACATTTACTAAGGCCATGTTTGTTTCCCGGAATTCATTTTCCGGGAAACCACTTTCCAAACTTTCCTGTGTTTGTTTGCCATTAGGAAAGTTGGTCAACGGAAAACACTTTCCGGTCAACGGAAAACACTTTC
>Ga0307517_10012620_pt1 | contig 11571 bp, 9 predicted proteins | sample 23_EM_MG_FD_194515 | JGI IMG/M metagenome (GOLD analysis project Ga0307517, IMG submission 194515) | Populus trichocarpa ectomycorrhiza microbial communities from riparian zone in the Pacific Northwest, United States - 23_EM | ecosystem: Host-associated > Plants > Roots > Unclassified | place... | reverse complement strand
TCCTTGGGGGGCTAACCCTGCGAAGTCTGGGGGAGACAGTGACGCTCCTGGGACAAAATGGGGTCATGGTAACGACCGTCAGACTTGGGACGAGGAGGAGGAAGAGGAGGGGGAGGAGGAGGAGGAGGAGGAGGAAGATGGTGGTAGGGACTCGGGGTGGGGAGAGGGCGGCTCGCATTGGACTACGACAATTCAAGACCGAGGAGGGTTCCGCTCGCATTGGACCAAGTGGGGGCGTACCGAAGGCGAGACCCCAATTCCTCCGAGCGCCATCAAGAAGTCTCATTCGACCCCTCAGCCATCAACTAGGCCTCAACCCGCCCGGAAACAATCCTACCAGGACCACGCAGAAGCCCTGAATCATCTATTGTCATCTGCTACCCATCAGCCAACACCTTCCCACAAGTCGCGGCCGATTTCCACCAGGTCTCAGCCAGGACCATACGCACACACGTCTCCGCAGAACCTGTGGACTGGTACTTTGGGTGATGCATCCTCGACATCCTCAGGTGGTCTCTCATATGCCGACGACGAGCCTCCCGCCCCTCCTGTTCAACGTCACAAACTACCAACACGGGAGGACTACTTTACCCCCAAATCACCATATACCCCTGTCTCTCCTTCGCGAACCCTTGCAGCTGCGATGGGTAACCCGGTGCATTTTGCTTCTCCTTATGATAAAGATCCACAGGCACATCAGTTTATTTCCTCGGACGGGGCCGCTTTGTCAAAAGCATATAAAGCCCTTTACAGTAAAACCCGCAGAGCTCAGGACCGTTTGCACTGGGCATACAACCCAGATAACGACGAACGAGTTAAATCTGCCCTATGGTGGATCCACATGATGTCTGAGGGAGTTGGCGGTCTTGGTGTAAGTAGTTGCAGTCCTCCGCGGTCTTGTACGATGCTGAGCCTTTCTCAGCTCCAAAAGTTCCTCAGGACCCGCAAACGAGGGGCTTTGTTTGTGAATGCAGACTATACGCCGCCACAATCACCTCATGAGCCTGCGTTTGACTGGGTGACTATTGACCAACTGCGGGACACACTGGATAAGATCCTCCAGGAGTCCGTTGCGCTTTACGACCCTGCGAAACAAGTAATCGTCTTTATTTTCTTATTATCGAAATCTGGAAACAGCATGGCGATCTGGAGAAGGAAGATCCCAGTCCCGGAGATTCTCCGGACAACCCACAAGAGTCCCATTGCAGAGACAAAAGCCGGACTCCAGCCGAACTACCCAGTCTACGTTGAAGAGTCAGTAGTTGACTCATTCTTGCGTTTGCATCGCCGCTCATGTTATTTTCTCAGGTTACCCCAGAGAGCGCCGCCGGAAGAGCAGCCAAGGGATATGGGACCACCAGCTCGTCGAGTTCTGATCAAACGCAACAAGAGCGCTGGCACTGTTGTCGCCACGACTCCCATCACCCCCACGACGGAGGCGCCGTCACCTGTGGTTCCCAAGAGGAGGTGGTGGAAACCATGGTCCTCAAAATCAAGGTCAAAGGCCGCCACCAAGAAAAAATGACTTTATGGTGCCGAATTTATGACCCTCTCACGACCTGTCTTTGTGCTTTCATCTGTTCATCTGCCGACGTGTTTTTTCTGTTCCGACTAACGGACTCCAGATATATACCCTATTGCCGTTGTACCTGTAGTATATTGTTACCTGTATATGTATTGTACCACGATGTCGTTACGACCCTCACCCTTTATTGTCAGTTTTGATCTCGGCCTCGTTTCAAACAGGCATCACACAAACACGTCAATGCAGCATGTCCTCTAGTTTCACTGCCCCTTCCCTTTATCTCTAACGCCTATACTATCTTTACTTTACGCCCGTCACCCAACACTCCTATCGGTTCCCCGCAGGCCTCGGACGCCATGTCTGGTGAAGGGACTATGACTACTGCCTCCTCCGAACCCGCCAGGAACCGCGACTCTCTCGTCACCACTTTACCACGTTCCGTCCCAACAAAATTTCCCGAATCGGATGGAATAAAGACCAGCTCCTCCGCCACTACGCCAGGCGATGAGACCGAGGAGGTTGGGACCTTGGAATGGGCTCAAGTTATTGAGCTGCAGGCGTTCAGTGACCGGAAGGTGTGGATCGAGGAGAAGACTCGGGTGAGTACAATACTCCGTTTTCCAAGGATTTCTCCGCGAACGAGACTGAGTCATGATGTTTTCTAGCTACTGGAACAAATGCCACCAATAGAGGTCTTCGTAGGACTGGACGCCCTCCGCTCGGGTTTAGAAACCATCAGTTCCCAGTTACCCACCAGAGCAGAGCTCCAGGCCTGGGTCATCGAGCATGACAAGATAGAGAAAGAAACGGAGATTTTCGACGCCGGAGAGTTTAGGAAGCTCAAGAAATTCACGAAAGGTCCGTCGTCTTCCCATCTTCCCCACGCTGCGGGCATCGTGATGCTGATTTTAACGATGATCCCCAGCCGCTGCTCAAAGGAACCTATCCCCCGCAGACACCGACCTAATCGAAATCACTCTTACGACGATATATGCCCTAGACAAGTTATTGCATCTGCTCCGTGACCGTTCGGAAAGTCTGGAGCTCCTTGCCGTCCGGTTGACGTGGGAAGAACATCGATGTGCTGCTTGGACGGACTACCACAAAGTCATGAAGGACCTTGGCACGTTCCTGAAGAATCGTGCCCAATGGTCTCCCTCCATTTACGAGAACGTCGTCGGAGAATCGGCAAATTCGTCTAGCGGCGGAAATACCCCAGCCCGTCGTGGTTCGGTTGCCTCTGTCACGTCTGCATCCTCGGATACCACTGCCGCCAATACGTCGCGTGCCGCGCGTTTTAAGCTCGCTGAAGTTTTGTCAAAGGATGCAGCGATCCTCTCCACCCGAATCTCATCGCTCCGCCACGGAAAGATATCTGCAACGGGGAAGGCTCTCGACAAGCTCATCGACGAAAGCCGAAAGCCTGTACCTGATATTATTCTGGATGAGCAAGACCGGTTAGAGAGTAAGGGTATCACTGAGATGGAGGATCTTGGTCAATTTGTGATGAATGTCGTAATGCAATGGAAGAAGTAAGTTCTTTGCTTCCGAGTGACTTGATGTGCCTCACAAATCTATGGCAGAGCGGACGAGATCTATGTTGAGAACAAAAAGGATCAAGCCTCCGCTCTCACGCTCATCGAAGAGACCGAAATCGCATTGTCCTCCCACCCTACCTCCCGTCAGAACACCCTCTTCACTTCTCGGATCAATGCCTTGTCAATGCGGCTCTCGCAAAGAGGCGACCCGGCGGCGGTCAAGAATACCTTCCTGCACCCTACGCACATGTTATTCCCGGAACAAGATATCTGTAATCGGCTACTTGTTTCCATGCTATCGACGGAGATGGTGCAATCCGTCGATCTTACACAGAACGCGGAAGCGTTGGTCAAGAAATACCATGCGGCGCACGAGATCGTCGAACGGACTGAAAGACTCTGCTCCGCTGCGGAACAACATCTGGAAGGGTGCGAGGCCGTCGCCCAAAAACTGGAGAATGGCGTCGGTGCCTCGGACGATGATGACGGAAACCCACCGAACCTCGAAGACATCGCATGCCTAGAACCCACGGCTCACTCAACTTTCTTGGCACTTTTCCCCGGCGTAACAAGTGATCTAGAGGAACTCAACAGGCGCGCAACTCGTACGCTGCAAGAACTTGCCGCTATATCCCTGCGTCTCTCTCGTCCCAACATTGACCACGACTTCAAGAGAAACGCCAACGCTGTTGCTGACCGCTTGTCCTCGAAGAAGCGGTCTCTTAGTGGCGTCCATGCTGATGTCTCCGCTCGCGTCAGTTACCTGAAACACATCCGACGGATTCGTGCCTCCATTGACGGAGTTTACACCTCTCTTGAGGATATTCGGCAAGACACCGACGAAGGTATCAGACGAGACCAATGGACCCCCAGATCCATAGAACCAAGTGCCCCTTTGACACCGGAGAGTTCTTTGGACCTACTTCCCGCGGCGAGTACCTCCCCTGAAGAAACGATCCAGCGCCTCAACGATATTCGTAACGTTGTCATCGAGGAGTCGATCTCTTCGTTCACATCCATCTCAGCGAAGATACCCCAGACCTTACGAAACTGGGTGGACCAAGATTTGTCCGAGTCCAAAGGCGTCGTCGATGGTCTCCTGCATCTGACGTCATTATGGCAAGCTTCCATCAAGCAATCCTCCGTCATGTTCGAGGTTACGGACACTGCGAATGACCTGCGTGTTCAACTCGATGACCTCCAAGGCGAATTCGACACTTTCATCGATACCATCCTCAATCACAACTCCACACCCTCTGCGCACGTGCAAGAGGGCCTCATTTCTCGGGAGCAACACCTACAGGATGCCGTCAAGACATTCGCGGATGGTCTCTCACATCGTGTGCCCTTCATTGGAAGTGTCAAGCGGTCTCCTCCCCGTGGACGTTCTGCTCGCAACCGTTCCTCGGTCTCCAGTGTGTCTTCTGTTAGCAGTATCCGACAACGCGCCCAGGCGGAGTTTCCTTCTGAGCTTGCCAACCTTGACAATACCGTCAGAGCTGACTGTAATCAACTCTGTCTTAGCCTGTCCGGCGCAGCCGCATCCTTACAGACGAGAGTCAAACAACTCAAGGTTGCAGAGCTGTCGCGGAAGGTGGAGGTTGCTTTGGTCGTCATTCACGACGATATCCGGACTGTTATGGACGATATTAACGACCGTCGGGATGCTTTCTCTAGTATCAAGACCCCTTCTCTGGAGTACTTAGATGACTTCTCGACGAGACTGGACACAGACTTCCAAGCCCGTCGTGTGGAAATCAGTCGCTCTTTCTCTCCCATTCGAGAGCTCCTCAGTACCATGGATGCCCTTCCTGGTAGCCGTGAATCCGGTCCCTATGAAAGGATGATCCTTCCACGTACTCGGTCTATGAAGGAAGCCGAAACCAGTTTCGATGTCTTGCAAGATCGAGTCACCATACTGAAGGCTCTGGTTCTGGACCAGCGGAAGCAGGAGGCCGAACGGCTTGCTCGCGCGGCAGAGGAAGAAGCACGTCGGATCGAGGAGGAGAGAAAGGCCGAGGAAGAGTGGTGGAGGAAGGAGGAAGAGGAACGACTGGCGCGTGAGGAGCAGGAATGTGTTCGGTTAGCGGAGCTGGAGCGTCTACGACTGGAGGCAGAGGGGAGAGCTAGGGAGGCAGAGAAAGAACGACTTATACTGGAGGTCGAGAGACTGCGGGTACAGGAAGAAGAGGAACGGTTATGGAGGGAGAAGGAGGAACGCCTTGTGAGGGAGGAAGGGGAGCGTATTCGCCAGGAGGAGATGGAACGCTTGAGGCGCGAAGAGGCACGGCTTAAGGTGGAGGAAGAGAGGTTAAAGGCAGAAGAAGCACGGCTGAGGAAGGAGGAGGAAGAACAGCAGCGGGTCATGGAGGAGCAACGAAGAAAGGAGGAGGAGCTCCAGAAGTTAGAAGAAGAGCGTCTCAGGTGGGCAGAAGAGGAACGGTCAAGGCAGGTTGAGGCTGAGAAGCTGAGGTGCGAAGGAGAGGAACGTCGGGCCATGGCTGAGGCTGAAAGACTTCGAGTTGAGGAAGAAGGTCGTCGGCGCAGGGCCGAACAAGAGCGTGACAAAGCTGATCGGCTACGGGCTACTGTTGAGGAGGAGAGGCGGAGGAGAAAGGAGGAGGAGGAGCGGTTGCGAAGGGAAGAGGAGGGGAGACGGAGAGCGTTAGCTGAGTTGAAGAGGGAGGAAGAGCGACTGAGGGCTGATATTCTCAGGCGTCAGGAAGAGACCCGGTTAGAGGAGGAAGCACGGAAGAAGAGGATTGCTGAGGCGGAGTTGGCCCGACGGGAAGAGGAAAGGCGCAGGTCCAAGGAAATGTCCATCTCTGAACTCCAACGAGACGGTCCAAGCCAGAGGCCGGAGAGTCCACCAGGTGGGTTGATCTGATGGAGATCTAGAGTGGTACTAACGGTCTGCCTCAGACATTTTTGGACCTGGCCTTGCTCCTGCCCCAGACATAGTGTCTCCCGCTCGCAACGGAGGAGACCTGAAATCTCGGATTTACCGCCTCCGAAAGCGTCTCAGAGTCCTCAATCTGAAGGAGATTGTTCATCCCTCGGGATCAACTGCGACCCTTCCCACGAAGGAGACCTATGACCGTCTATCAACGGACTTGTCTGGTATTTCTCAGGAAGCCGGGGTACTCCCTCCCCCGGCCCCTGGAACGGCGACAGAGATCGAGTTACGGTCACTACGCGTTGAACTTTCGGCTTCCTCTGAACTAGTTCAGAGCGTACTCACCCTCTCTGAACTTGCTCGCGCAATCTCGACATGCGATGCAGGACTCAGCGACCTGTTGGAACATCTTGACAGTTTCCCATCCCCTCCCATCGCTGCCCTTGCTTCAAGTCATGTTTCCGATCCTACTCTCCCTCCAGAAGAACAACTTCAAGCCCGCGTGGACTTTACGAAGAGATTAGTTGAGGAAGTGGAGACAAAGACGGTCCCCATCGCTCAAGATAGCCGTGCTAGCGGCGAAAAGGAGCGCATTCTACAGGCGTGGAGTGAGCTAGAGGCGATGTCCGAAGATATCCTCAATGGCATCAAGTCGAGACCCTCGAGCACCATCAGTTCTGGTCGAAATAGCAGGGCGTCTTTGGATTCTGTCCGCACCGGTTCTTCTACCGGCAAGAAGAGTGCTTCGTACGCCCAGTTGTCACGCGGCAGGGACTCTGGCGGGTTCCTGGCTCCTCCTATGCCTGGTGGAAGGCGAACGTCAAAGACTCCCGAACCTCGCAATCGTGCAAGCAGTAGGAACTCGATCTCTTCAATCCGTTCGGTGTCGGGTCCAACAGACTCGAGACTCTACCAACCTACGTTTGCCTCACGCCAGAGGACGACTAGCATCACATCCAATGCTGGTGTCAATCCGCTCTCCAGGTCTACAGCGTCTCCTCGATCCCGCTTAAGGGGTGGAACGGTCGACAGCCCTACACCGAGCGAGGCATCTTTGCTCTCACGCTCTCACCTTGGCCATTCTACCGCAGCCCGTCCCAGCTGGGCTCGTGCTCCTCGGCAATCTCTCCCATTCAACAGTCGACCGACAACCCCGCGCAGGAACAGAGGAAGAGAGCCCAGAAAACCCTACGTCGCAAATCCCAAGAACAAGCTCGATGTTGCGGTCGGGGTAGTAGTGAACAAACTCCCTGTAAATGTCAATATCAACATTGAAGCCGTCGCCGATACCTGGCAGGACAAGAGCGGAAAATACTGGATCGGGGACCAAGACCCGAAACTGTGCTTCTGTCGTATTCTCCGTTCCCAGACCGTTATGGTACGGGTTGGTGGAGGCTGGCAGGAATTATCCAAGTAAGTCTCCGGTGTTCTCCAAACTGGGCCTGTTTTAATGACCGTTCATTCATACAGGTTCATCGGCAGTCACTTCGCAGATGTGTTCCGCGTTCTTCCTGAATCACCTGGGTTCGGTTCCAAAGAGGAGAAATGGATCAGCGCCACCAGCCTCCGTGGGCGTGAAAGTTCGGACACCGGCACCCCACCAATCCCCAAGACTCCTGAACGAAACACAGGGTTACCTTCTTTCGCACTCTCCACACCCAGCGGACGGAGTCCGCAGTCGATCCGTTCGACTCCTTCAAACAACGGCTCTCCGGGACTCACGCCACTGCAGTTTATGCGTCGGGCAGATTTTGATCCCTTCGCTCGACCAGATACACCATCGAAATCACCTTCCCGTCAACCAAGAGGCTCTACATCCCATACCCCGCGCCAGGCTTGGCGACCATAGAAATTGGATCATTCACCAGCAAGGACACACATGTGACTATATAGTTATCGCTCTTCTGTATCTTTTTTTTTACGGTCTCCCACTTACGGGTGATATGTATTCTATCCAACCACACAACTTGACGACGACACTAGGATGGATTTTACACTAGTACCTTTAATCCTTTCGGCCTTCCCACTGATAATTATATTCAACGTTTGTTTGTGGTTTTGCCGGATCGACTTCGTGTCTCGATCGTCGCTGTGCGTTCTTCCCCAGATCTTCCACCACCATAAACCGCAGGCCCTCCCTCGTTGCTCCTCCACCGTGTACGACGCGGTGAGGTTGTGATGACATGGACATAGAACTCAGATGCAATCAACAGCCGTGTCGTAAAACGGTCACCGACAAGGCAGTTGTGGTCAGTCCTTGAGTTCTCAGCCCGTGGACCCAGCCAATCCATCCCATTTCTAGACTACATGTACGCGCATACTATAATACAATACAGATACCGCACTACTGACGTGGTTTTACTCATATAGGCTCGCATATATTCTGCAGTACGTTCCTCAAGCCAACTCGGATGATCAGGAAACTGAGGTCCCCTTCCAGTCGATTGCGCAAACGCGTTGTTTAGTACCGCACGGTTGTGTCCTGGTGTGTCTCTGCGACGGGCGTTCGAATATTTCACTGATTGCACGGGGAATAAGCTTGTGAAACTTCACTTACCGAACCGTCTGTCCCGCTACCCTCCTCGATTCCACCCGCTTACAAGGTATTTTAGCGACGATGTCGTCGTATGCTCGTTGAACCCTACGAACGATTATAAAACCGTGAGTTAGCGATCCTCGGTACGTATAATTTCTAAGCGGTGTTTGGCAGTCAGTTCTTTCCGGGTTATCGCCATCCCTGATTCTGGAGATATGCAGCCGGTATGGCCACCAATGGGATATACTGGTACTTGCGTGTCGCCCTGCTGATGCTGCATGTAGTGCTCTGTCGTTCTGGCAATATCAGATTCACCAAGAAAGCTCGTATCAACAATCGGTGCTCAAGTACGCAAACGAAAAGAACGCACAATTGCAAAAGCAGCTTGATAACGTGATCAGGGAAGGTATGTGAACCTCGTCTGCATCTATTGTGATCTCCCCTCATGCTATCATACAATGAAGCTAACGGGGAACTAAACCTGCTGAATAACAAGATCCAAGGTACGTCGTGCGGAGATCGCAAGCCAGATGACTTCTGATAGCGCGTCGTAGCACTCGAGCGGGATGTTGAACTCGAGAAACGTAAGAACAGGGAGCTCCAAGAGGGTTCCAGGGAACGAGACAAAGAATACCAAAAACTCAAAGCGTGTCTTTCTTCTCGCCTGACCTTCACTGATCCTGATCTGGCCCTGGTTAGACTCAGTATGATCGAATGAAACGAAAAGCCCTTCTTGGAACGAACAGTTTTAATCAAGAACCCCCTCCTGAACTCAATCCGCACGGTGGCAACTTACGGACAGGATCGCTCGGCGCCGAGAACACGGGAAACAGATCCAGGACCTTCGCTACAGTCGGCGGTGGGGCTGGGAACATAAATTCGGTGGTGGGTGATATGGAGGCCAATAAGGTTGGTTACACTAGCATCGCATTCTGTCACCGGCCACTCGACATTGATTCTACTGTTTCGTAGATGCAACGCACGCCACTCGTCAGTCGGATGAACAACAACGCCAACATGGGGATGCAACCGGTCTCAGCTTGGGCACCTCGCCTCAATCCAACCCACAACACCAATACCCATTCACACCCCCACAGCCACGGCAGTAATAACCGACAACAGTTCCCCGCTCCCCGTTCCGTAAACCCACCACGAACCAACTCGATATCCGATGGGTCCGACAACGGGATTGGTCCGCATTCTCGGCCGTCGAGGCTTTCGACGCTAGCTTCACACAATAGCTGGCCAAACAGTGGTGCTAATATTCCGACCAGAGGTGAGCGCCACTTTGTCGCGGATGACTGTAATGTGTAACCCATTTCCACAAGCTAAACCGTCAGGGAGATTCAGGCCTCCGGCCCAGTACAACGCAGATCGATGATGAGAGAGAAGGGGTACCAGTGTTTGCAGTTAAGTAATGGGTAGCACAGTTCAGCGTCTAGCGTTCGCTTCAATTAGCCGTATGAAGAAAACGGCGGGGCAAAAACCACACGCTTCGAAGGACTTGGAATCTGGATGTACATCTAATATCCCACAATCACGACGCACTCGAACACTGTTCGGGGGATCAAAGGTATCAGAACGCGGATCGTCACAGAGGATGCACAAGATACGCAGATGATAAACAGATATAACGCTGGAGATGCGAGACATAATACAGGATACAGGTCAACGACAGATGGCGGGTCAAAAAAATATGAAACGATACATGTGAGTGGAGGAGGTAGACGAGGGAGAAGACATTCCTACAGTGGGGGGGAGATATGGAGAATAGTAGTGATATTAAAGAACTCAACGAGAGACGGGGTGAGGCAGCTGAAGAACTCGAGGCGAGTGTCGATACATCATTCGGATTCGGTGGTCCCGTCTGAACACGAGGAGTTAAAAAACACGACCGGTAGCACTGTTTCCAGGGGCCCACAATTGCAGTCCGATTCATCAGAGGCAACCGAGCTGTTCATTTCCTCACCGATCCACTGGAGGAGCTCTCTGCACAACTCCAGATCCCGCACTACCCCGAGCTTCTCAAAAACATCGGCAGCGCGCAGACCCTCGGATTTCGCCTGTTCAAGCCTGTGTTGTTGATACCAATAGTTAGCCTGCAAGTGCATCGCGCAACCCAGGTTGTATGTGTTATTGACCGCGTTTGACTTGGCGTGTTCGATGTGAGCATGTGCATCGTCGATCTCGCCTTGATCGAAAAACAGCTGTGCCAGGGAATAATGGATCCAGAACAGTTCGTCGTGCCAGTTGAAAGAAGATGCGATTCCGAGGGCTACCTCAAAATGGTTAACGGCCTTCTCTACCTCGCCCTTGGAATTGTATATCTTGCCAAGAACTCGATGACAGTGGCAGACCAGAAATTGTTCATCTTTCTCCGAAAGGAGATCGATCACGTGGGATGTGGTTTCCTCTGCGGCGTCGAGCTGTTCGTCGTCGAACAACAACCAAGCGAGCATGACCAAACACCGTGCTCGCCCCGCTGTACAACCGAGCCGTTCAAAGATTTCTGATGCTTCTTTCGCCTGTTGCATCCCTTCCTCGTATAGGTCCATGTACCGATTTGCATCAGATAGGGACCTCAACGTTTGAGCGACCTGACCGTCGTCCCCCCGATCTCTCCATAATTCCAAGGTGTGAGTGAGGAGCCGTTTGCGTTCCACCTGATTTCCAACCATTTGAAATAACGATGAGAGAACTAGCAAACATTGTGCCTTGGAGGAATGGTCATCCGGGAGTGCCTCGATCTTTGGGCCCAGCGCGACAAGCCGAGGTTTGTGCCAAAAGAGGTGATTCATGAAACCTTCGCAGGCATCCCAGACGTCCTGTGAGTTCGCGTCGATTGATGTGAAGACATCGAGCAGGTGCTCTACATTCACATCCTCTGACGTGATCCATCGCATTTCTCCAAAGCCGGGTGTGTCAGGTTCAACATCGACTGACAACCGGGTGAAGTAGCGTTCCTTGGTCGCGCAGAGGAGTGGAGATGACTTTGGATCCTTGGGGCGAAAGTGATCTCGGAGTGGCGCCAACATCGTGATGAATCCATCACTTCGTTGTGTCAGGGAGAGAATGC
>Ga0307517_10012618_pt1 | contig 11573 bp, 9 predicted proteins | sample 23_EM_MG_FD_194515 | JGI IMG/M metagenome (GOLD analysis project Ga0307517, IMG submission 194515) | Populus trichocarpa ectomycorrhiza microbial communities from riparian zone in the Pacific Northwest, United States - 23_EM | ecosystem: Host-associated > Plants > Roots > Unclassified | place... | reverse complement strand
AATATTGTTCTAAAATCTACAAAACCACTATATAAAAGTTATTTATTATTTATTTTGTAGATTTTTCACAATAAAAATTAATTAATATATTACTTATTGCAAAAAAAAAAAAAAAAAACCAATGTGTTAATTGTGCTAAAAAGAGGAGTAGCTTACCTAATTTGATCTCTATTAAACTGAAGTTTAAATCTTTTATTTAAATAAAATAGCCATGTAATTACAGTGTTTCAATACTTGTAAATATAAGAATGACAATGACCATACAATATTGGGCCAGTCAAGTGCACGATAGATACAATACAAGCAAAACAAGATCGGTCATGAAAAAATCAATTAAAAAATTCCCATCGGGACGTGGTGGGAGGAGGATCAAATGTCTCCCATTTGGCTGCGACAACAACAGGTTTTATCAGTGGATTTGATATCTTCAGCACATCTAGTGTTTCAACACACCGCTGCACCCTCTTACCCTACATAAATTAAACACATTGTTGTCAAAAGTGTAAGATTCTTTCTTTCTTTTTTCATGATAGAATCATAAGTCATAATATTTGTCCTCAATTTTGTGGTTTGTGTAGTATTGAGAAAAAAAGACCTTAGAAAAAAGTATTTGAATTTGATTTTTTTGGGTTACTTGTGGTGATGGTAGTGAAGGAGAATTTGAATAAAGTGAAGGTGATAAGTGTAATATAAAAAATCAAAATGAATTGAATTTAGTTATAGAAAATCTCTTTCAAACATATAAATTCAATTTATTTATCAATTGAATTCAAATTAAACACAATAATTGAATTCAATTATAGTACAAAATTGACTCCAAACAACCTGTTAAAATGCCACAATCACTTGAATTGGAAGCATATTGACTACAATAATTAAATTAGAAAAAGAAAGCAAAGAAATTAACACTAGCCTTTTCATAATGTCAAAACCAAGAGCATGAAAGATACCTGTAAATGTTTTTGAGCATAAACATCTCCTTCTGCAGAAATGTTATCAAGCTTAATCGCTTGTCTCATTAGCATCTCAATTAATGTCGTGATTTGAATTTCTGGTACCTTAACTCCATTTAATATAGATTTTTCAATCGCAGAAACCTACATATAAGAAACTTATAATTAGGAATTACTTAAATATTGCAAGACATAAATAAACAAACTTCTTAATAAGTGTCTTATAAAACTGAGCAAATCACCCTGGTCTTATGTTGCCTTTTATATTCAAAATAAAGTAGAAATTGAACAAGGAGCAATTTCTACTATAAACCACTCAAAAATGTCCTTAAATGGATAAGTTATCTTATACCCAATAAAAGACACCTTATTAAAAGACTACATCGTATTTTCAAATTTTGACATGAAATCAAGTTTTTGGCAAGTTCAAATTAATGAGAAAAATCATTAAAAAAAATAGCTTTTATAGTCTCCTTTGGACATCATGAATGGAACGTAATAGCATTTGCACTAAAAAACACCTTCTCAAATTTTAAAAAAAAATCATGAATGATATATTCAATCCATATTCAAAATTCACAATTGTACACATAAATGATACCCTTCTATTTTCAAAATCAATCACCAAAGATTTTAAACATCCACAAAAGTTTCTCAATATTATCAAATAAAATGAACTTGTTGTCTTAACCTAATAAATCAACTTATGTCAAATAAAGATAAAATTTTTAGGATAAAACATTTATCAAGGATCAATAACTATAATTAGCAAAGCAATAGAATTTGCCGATAAATCCCCTAATAAAATCAAAGATAAAACTCAGCTTCAAAACTTTTTGGGATGCCTTAATTATGTTTCAGATTCTTTCCCAATTCTTAGAACTATATGTCAACCCATATAAAAGACTTAAAAAAGTCATTACCTGGAATTTTTAAATGATTGAAATTGTCAAAACTCTAGATGTATCTTGTCATGCCAAAGCATAGCAAATCCCAACCGAGTATTATCTTTGTTATGTCCACATCGCTCATATCGTAATATTTTTCATAAATAAAAGTTTATGCTTTATAAGCTTAATTTTTTTTATGTCTTCATCTATCTTTGATGCTATTAACTTCAAGTTTTCATCTAGATCATGAATGGATCAAGTTTATAGAGTAGTAGAAGAAAAACATTTTGAGCTTATATATATATGGATTTTTATTAGTGAATTCTTATGCATCAAAACTTGATATTTGATAAAGGACTTCTTAAAGCTTCTTTTTGTATTTTTATTTTGAACTCGATGATGTCAGGTTGGCTTGAATTCTACTTTTGAACATGAGAATGTGAATTGTTTTTTTATATATATATATATGAAGTTAATGGAGAAAAGTTTGTTGTGGAGCTTGATGAAATTGTAACCAATAAAAAACATGCTTAAGTCTATTTGAACAGAGGCTACCATTTGACTTTAATATTCTTATGAGATATGGAGAATAATCAATAACTTCATCTACATCATGCATTATTTTGAAAACACGATATAAAATCCATGAGAAACCAATGGTTAAAAAGAAATGCAAAGAGGTAGAAATTGAATTTGAAGGTTTTTTTTGCTATGAATAATTTCAAACCTTATGTAATTTTTTAAGGAAAAACTTCATTTATAAGAGAAAATATTGACACCAATGATTTGAAAACCAAGCTGAAATTTTGTTTCAACAATTTATATTAAAATAGATAAACCAATAATGATCATAGTTTTTTAGAAAAAAAAAAGTTTTGAACCAAGCTTGTTAATAATCAAAGTAATTAAGTCCTTGGGGTTAGTTGTTTTGAGAAAATCTTTTAAAGGTATAAAAACCTTGATTCCAGTCTTGAAAGGTTAAAACCTTTAAAATTTATGAGTTTTAAAAAGTGGTTTATAATGGATTATTTAAATCTTGATTGTGGGTTAATTCAATAGAATTTGTTTCAACTAGGATAAATTTATAGAATTGTATGAGGAATGATCTTGCTTGGGTTTTCATTGTAAAATTCTTTTTCAATTGGACAAATGTAAAGATGATAATTTCTCAATTTGTAAAGGTCAATGTGATTTTTTTGATATGATATATAAAGTAATGACGAAGTAAGGTGCTCTTTGATGCTAAATAGGCGAAGGTGTTTGAAGAGCTTGAGAAAAATTTATAGGTTAAGTGTTTGAACTATATGATACCAAAAGTATAAAAAAAATGATTATTTAAGGCAAATATTGGCCTCACTACATAAAGATCTTACCTTACTTAATATTTTTAATTGTTTGTTTTAGAATGTTGATGGGGGGAGGGGGGAGTAAGAGCATACGTCTTTGAATAAAAAGTTTGAAAGAGAGTTTGCTTCTCCTTCTATGAATTCAATTTCAAAATTAAAATTTGATAAAATAGCTTGTTATCTAGCAAAAATTTACTTTGAAATAATATTTTGATCTTTTTTTTTCAATGATTTATTTAATAGATTGACAATTTATTCATAAAAGAAGTTTTTTTAGAAATAAATTATCTTAAAAAGATGAGATGCATGAGGCAATTGATAAAATTTTATATTTTATAGTTAAATAATTCTTTTGAAGGCCCGACTAAATACCATAATGATATCGTACTGCTTATTCTTAACCTTAAAGCTTTTATTTGAGAATAACATCATAACCAATATCAAAGGTGTCAGTTTCAACAATGAGAGAAGCCTCTGGATCAAGAATTCCTAAACAATAAAGACTCTTGACATGAGTTTTGAGAGTATTTCAACAAGGAGCATTTTTTTAGTCCAAATGGCATTGGTTTATGGTTTATGACAAGTCTTTATACTTCTCGTTCAATTTCTGCTTCATTTTAAACATAAAAGGCAACACGATACTATGATGATTTGCTCGATCTTATAAGATCTTCATTGAGAAGTTCGTTGATTTATGTTTTACAATATTTAAGTAATTTTTGATTCATTTGAATAGAAAAATATGACTTTTTTAGTTCTAAAAAATAAGTTAAAGCAAACTTTCTTTTTAAATACTTATTGAAATTGTTTTATTTTTTCTTGATTTTTAGGGATTCTAATATCTTTTATTTTTTATAATATACCTCATGATTTAATGTGCACTTTTTTTAATTATAAAAATTAATTTGTAAATTTAATTGCTTTGAAAATTATTTATTTCAATGTGTTTGAGAGATAATATGAATCTAAAAATTATTTCTTGACCGATTATTTTGCTTTTGATTCATTGACTATGTATTTTACGAGTATATATTTAGGTTAGGAAGGGAGTTTCCAAAATGATTTGTTGGGTAATGTCTCTAACAAATATAAAACTATTTTTGAAACAAATTTTTTAATTACATATATGTATTTTTGATAATTTGTAATTAATTTGAAGTTTTTCACAATTTGCGCCACTTTATGTGTATGTAGTTTTTTCATAGTATTTTGTTAGCACTAATTCTTTTTTAATGGAATTTTGATCTGCTCCAGAATCTACAAGAGCAATTGTTTTGATATAATGTTCATTGTTAATAACTAAGGTTATTTTCATGTATCATTTTTGTTATGTTATTTATAATTCTTGACGTGGGATTTTTATAATTTCATTGTCTTGAGATATTCAAGGAAATTCTTGATTTATATAATCCTCTTAATATGAAAAATGATTTTGTTTTGTAGTAACAATAGCTTTAATTTTGTTACAATCATTTCAAAGTTTTTTTAATTCCTCTTTGATTTTGTTTTGTAGTAACAATAGCTTTAATTTTGTTGTTTGGGAAATTATTTCAGGATTTATTGAAGGTTGTGTGGTTTTTTTTTTTTCATTTGAAACTAGATTCCTTAATTTAAGGAGAAACTCTCTTAATTTTAGGGTCATTAATTTTATCAATGATATCTAATATTAAGTATTTTTCTTGAGTTATTACATTAATTTGTTTATAGGAGCATATGTACACTGTTAGGTTATAGTTAATTGCCTAAATATTTTCTTATTCATTATTAGATTCAGTTGGGTTTCATTATTTTGGATGATTATAAATTTATCATTGTAGTATTCTTTTATATCAGTTTGTGTTTCAAAGTTAAGAAAGTTGAGGAGTTGATTTTTTATTTTATCTTTAATTCTTAAACTTGGTTGTTTTGAAGTTGTTGATTTTTTATTTGACCATCTTTTCTTGTTTAAAGGTTTTTTACTGTGCATTACTTATAATTGGTAAAAGTAATCAACATCTTTCAAACTTTAAAATTTTGCTTCCTAATCTATTTTATATTTTCTTGAGGGAGGAACAAGGGTTTCATAACCATATTAAGCACAAAATGATCAATCTTATAACTCTTTTATATTTTCATGAAGTACAAATTTAGAAGTCCATATTAAAATCTTTCTTTCCAAAATAGATGTTGTCAATCTTTTATAATGGAAACATTTGAAAGAAACATCTCCTTCTACCATCTAAAATCTTGAAGTTTAGGACATTTAAATTCGAAAAGATTTCAGATGAGCTTTCTTGAAATTATTATGGATTACCAATAAAAGTTTGGTAATGACAAATATTAAGATTGAGACTGCATTTTCTACAACGACAGGTGTTAAGGTATTTGTATTTCTTACTTTGACATCACTCAATATAAGTTTTCTATAATTTTAGGTAAGATAATGATCTCACTATCCTTTGAGTTGGCTATTAAATCTAGAGACTAATGCTTGATCTATTTTTTATCTATTTGATTTTTAAATTTGTATGTTGTGGCAATCACGGTCATTTTTTAAAGTTTATTTATGATATTATGTTCATTGTATCCATCTATGTTCCATTCACATATGTTTTCACCATCATAATGAGCTTGAGTTTGATAGGGCAGATATTCAGTTTAGACATTAGAAAATGTTGGTATGTTATAGTAATATTTGACCTTGGGTTTTTCATATTGATTTTGCTTAGGATTTCTAATCTTATTAATTACTAAATCTAATTGGAACTTCTCAGCAAGATCTTCAATCTCACTTTGAGTGTTTTCATCTTGGTTTATGACAGATATTTATTTTAATGAGTTTTTATTTCTGATTTTGAAGGGGTTTTTATATTTAATGCTTCGAGTTTTTGAGCGATCATTTCAATGAGACCATCCAATAAGGATAGTTTAATAATTTGATATTTTAGTATTTAATGAGGCATGGAAAGTGGCTTTGAAATGGTGGAAAATGATAGTTAAGTAACTCATCCCTCGGTAAGGAATAAAAGACTACAAAGACATTTATCTCTATATACTACTATTTTTTATCTATGGTATTTAGAATTCAATTGGTATTGTTGTTTTGAGATCGAATGGACTTTAGACCTTTTTATGAAATAGGAGTATTGACATCTGTAGTGGTTGGTTTGAAAAGGGTTGCTACAATTTCATTTTAATGAAAGTTCATCTTAATTTCTCTAAGAGAAGGATGAATAAGGTTAGTTTGATTATTAGTGGTTGCATGCCAGATTTGTTTAGAAGTGGCTTCAACATTTATTTGTTTTTGTTGATATTTATATGTTTTTAACCATGTAAATAATAGGATACAAGTATGCATCCCATTGAGATTTTTATAACATTATATTTCAATTTGATTTCTTAGTTTTTGATTATAAGTTTTCAAGAATTGATTTCTTAATTCAATATTTTATATCAAATAGAAATCATTTTTTAATTTTTATTTATTAATTTGAAATTCTTCTTGAATGACACTTAATTGATTTATGTACTGCATTCATTATGTGTTGGTGACATAGTTGGACAATTTAATTTCTCTTTAATTTCAATAGTATATGAAAGACTTGTTTCACTAGTTTAATAATATGGTTTATGAATAGTCCTACTAAAATCCACTCCTTGAAAGTCTGAAGTTTTTAAACTAGAAGGAATATCACTTATTAGTTTTCTAGGACTTCAATTTGTAATCTTAAAGGGATTATGTTTAGCTGATTGAAAAATAATTTTGACATTTCCTAACCAATTTTCTATAATTTGTACCAAATTATTTCTAGATGGTAATGATCTTGAAATACTGACATGAGGTAATCTCTAATTATCAAGACACATGATTTGATTCCACTATAAGAGTTTAGGAACCTGAATATTTGAATTTTAAGGGTTAATTTTGATAATGAGAGTTTTATTTTTGGGTGAATTTTTAAGAGCTTTGAAAGATGTTGATAACTATAACTTTATAATATAATGTATAGATTATATCTATATTTCTAGAATCTAGAAGCATGTATGTTGAAGTCATGATATTTAAATTTAAGAGTTTTTTTATATTCAGACCGAATAATAAAATAGTGAAACTAGGATAACAATTCAAGTATATTAGACCATTGATAAGATTTGACTAAAAGATTACAAGTAATGAATTCAAAAAAGTTGTAAATCTAGTGTCTCTTAAATACACGAGTATGAGAGACTCTAATCCAAGACGATGAAGTCATGTGACACCAATTTAAACTACATCTATGTGAAAAAAAAATTATATCTTACTTTAAACTACAATTTAAACTACACCTATATGTGAAACAAATGACAACAATTTAAACTATACCTATGTGAAAAAAAAATTATATCTTACTTAAATTTATTTATTTGACCAGGTTGTATTCGATCAATAATTTGAACTTGAAGATTAATAGGTAAAGCTTGTTCAATTGTTTTTATAGAATAATTCATCCATCTATCAAAGATTCCTATATGATATATGTTTTTCTTTGACTCTTTAGGTATGTTCCAATTTTGAAGATGTTTTTTAATTGAGGAAATTTGATATTCTTTCTTAATGAAATCTTGGATACTATCTTGACCAAACAAATCTAGATGCATTGAAAAACTACTATTTAAAGATCTTGTCTAAAAGATAATCTAAATTATCTAGACATAAATGAAAGGATTATAAGGAAGAACAAAACTAAAACACGCTGATAGAAAAATAAAATCCAAAGACAAACTGATAACAAATACCAAAAAAGGTAAATAATGATGAAGTTTAGCAAGGATATTGTTTGAGAAAACCAAAATACCTAACTCTAGAAAACATGGTATACCGATACTACAAAGTATATTATGACAAACATTTTTCACTACAAACTTCTTAATTAGACTTTGATATCATTTATATGTTAAATTGTGTTTATAGAGTACTAAAAGAAAATTTTATAATGTATGATAACAACCTATTGACTTTAAAATGGATATATATATATATAAGAAAAAAGGATTAATCAAATGGGTATAATTTAAGCTTAAACGCTTACCTGCTCTGCAAGTTTATCAACCTCCATAGACACGTCAGAAATGGCCCGATATGCAGTTTGGATACAAGCATTTTTACGCATCTCAATGTATCTTCTCTCAATACTTGATGGATCCTCCATCAATATGAGTTTTGATCGATTTTTGACACCACATCTATCTAAGTACTCGCCATTTAGCCTCTCTTTTTCTTTGTAAATTATCTTCTGATCACCTATTTGTAACCCTGTCTTACCCATCAGAACCTTCTTTACCTCTCCTGCATCCATTATCCAAAGTTAAGTTGACAATTAATTTTACTTTCTTCTAACTCCCACTTTTATTAGTTATGCATGCCTTATTATGGTAAAGCATTAAGGAGGTAAGATTTGATTATTGTTTCAAGATATAAAAATAAAAACAATAGGGATATGTTTTTACTAAGTATAGAAATTTACTCTAAAATTATTTTAGAGACAAATTTATTTTATATCTTTATTTTTATTTTTTCAACTAAACATATTTATGTCTCTTTTGTATATGTTTTTTCTATCTCAAGATATTAACCAAATACAACAACAATATGATATGTTCATTAAGGTTTAGTTTGACATGACAATAAAAATAATTTTTAATTTTAGACCATTATTCAGAAGGTTTTTATTTTATAAATAAGCTACGATAAAAATAATTAAATAGAAGTATATTTTGCAAAAATATCTAAAATAGCTTTTTTATGTATAAAACGAGGTATTATAAATTAGAATCAATGTTAAAAACTAAAATTTAAACTTTTGGTTAAATCAAAATTTCGACAAAACTATTTGATTTATTAATTATTTATTTAGAAAATAGTATGTTTGGATATTTTTGTTTTTTTTAATGTTCATGTTTTGGGATTTTTGTCATGTTATTGTTACTTTAGACTTACTAGATTAATTAATCAATGAATTAAATATATATATATATATAAAGTACACTTAAGTACATTATCAATCATGGTCTGAAAATCAGTTTTATTAAAAAAAATTTAGTTTTGAAACCTAGAAAGAATTAAAATTAGGTTTTATTAAGAATTTAGTAGATGTTAAAAATTAGGAAGTTATAGGTTATCAGATTATATTAGAGAAATAAAAATAATAAATTATATCTATCTTTATATATATAGCTGCAAGGATAGAGTCCAATAGACTTTAAATTAAAAATAAAATTAAATAAAGTTAATAAATAATATATACTGGTGACTGGTTTAAGAAGAAAAGAGAAAAGAGGAGTCAAATTCCTGAAATAGTTAATAAATAATAAAATAACACATTCGCACGTTTTTCCAAAAAGCTTAAGCCAAATGGTCAAAAAAAAAACATCAAACATGACTAGAGAAGAAAATAATATTTAATCTATCAACATTTAAAAACTCATTTATTTTTACATTTTAAAAATATTTTTAAAAAAATTAAAATTATATCTATCTTTATATATAGCTGCAACACACCGAGCGCGCGCGCGCGCACTTACCGAACGTCGCCTGAGAGTTGACGGAGATCTCGTACCGAAGAACACCATGTAGAATTCGAAGGCGAACATTTAAAAGAGGAGGAACACCATCATCCTTGTCATTTCTTTTCTGCACCAGCATGCCTCCTGGTCTCATCTCCCACTCAATCTCATCCTCATGATCTCTACACGACGTTGACATTGCAGTCGTCGTCGAGCTCGAGCTCATTTTAGCACACAGATGCGATCTTGCCTTCACCATATATATATCATCCTGCGTGATCTCACCTCATATCTTTCAAGCTTTTACCGAGAAAGCATGAAAGGACCCGTCTCCTTCGTCTTTAAAGAGATGGAAGAAATGGGGCAGTACTGCTGGTTTTTATTTACCGACACCTTCAATTTATACAGGGTGGAATGCCGGGGTCGGGGGGCTGTGGCGGTGGCAGTGTGGGGTTTTTGAAAGCGTTTTTTTTTTTTGGATTTTTCTTTCCTCGAGGAAAACCTCAAATTAAACCCTTATATATTATTCAATTCTTAATTGAGTTCTAAAGCAAAAGCATCTATCAATTAGATCCCAGATGTTTTAGAAGTCTCTCAACTAGTTTCTCTCATCCATTTTTGCTAATTCCTCCTTAATTTTTCTATAAAAGAACATGTTATTCAACGAAATAGACACCTTAAGGGCTATTTTGGAATTGCCATATAAATAAAAATTGGTTAAAATTTAATAATTTTTTTATTTAAAATAATTTTTTTATATTTAAAAATTATTAATATTTATATATATATATATATATATATATTATTTTAATATATTTTTAAATAAAATACACTATAAAAAACAATATTATTAAACTCAAAAACATCCTCTAATTAAAAAAATCAAAGACAAAAGGGCGGGTTGAAATGTTTATTGTAATTCAAGAAATTGGACCAATGAGAACGATATCACGTGTCGGAGGGGTGACAGTTGCATGGATGCCAGCTAAGTCGTAGATAGTTGCCGACAGTCTAAGCAAAGGTAGTCCAATAAATTAATAATATAAAGGGGTTTTTTTTAATAAAAAAAGAGAGAGAGAGATTAATAATGAGTGGCATCTGGGTGACCTGTTATCGACAGTCACGATAAGATTGGGTGGAGATGGAGATGTTTTGGGCTTCGCTCAAACATCGCATTTGCGGTGGGTTACATCCTTCGTTAATTCCCGTTTTGTTGTTATTATTCAACCAAGGCTTTCTTTCTTTCTTCATTATTATTATTATTATTATTATTATTATTATTATTTTCATTTGAGTTGGATGGGACTTGGAATTATAATGGCCGTTGGATTTCTTGCTTTGGTTGGTGAGGAGATGAAATGCTATAAATCTTATTTAAAATATTGTTATTTTTTAGCTACAGCTCCATTATGGGTATTGATATGAGGTACCAATAACGTTATTATTGTGAACTTTTTAAAAAATAAAAATAAAAAAAGCATAAACTTATAATATACTAAGTTCATTAGGTTAGAACCCGTTCAAACTAAAAGAATTATAGAAACAATGTTGCATGAGCCTTTTTTTTATATAAAAAAAAATTCTAAGCGACAAGATATGAAGGATTCTTTGATAATATCATTAAGTCTGTTCCAATGAATCTACATTAAAACCTTTTAACTCGAATCATTGTTTAGCCCGAGCTTCAAAATAAACTGTGTATAATTTGTCATGAAGTGACTGAATTCACAACTCGGGTCATGAACATAATATCATTAACGATCAATTCATGACCCGAGTCATGGACACAACCGCAATGTACTTATATGCTTGGTCAATTGTTGCTTTCTTTTCTATTCCCTTATTATCTCCTAAATTAGGCC
>Ga0307517_10012617_pt1 | contig 11573 bp, 10 predicted proteins | sample 23_EM_MG_FD_194515 | JGI IMG/M metagenome (GOLD analysis project Ga0307517, IMG submission 194515) | Populus trichocarpa ectomycorrhiza microbial communities from riparian zone in the Pacific Northwest, United States - 23_EM | ecosystem: Host-associated > Plants > Roots > Unclassified | place... | reverse complement strand
GGTGATACCCCGATGATTACATCAAAAGGTGCAAGGGGGTTACAGTCGAAAAAGGTCGATGTTGTTAAGACTACCCAAAAGCCGTGAGTCACAATCTACAAACCTCAAGTGTCTTCTTTTGAATTAAATCTCCCCAGGGCGTGGAAAGGATAGGAACATCTATCCGATATCTGGGCAACCCTCAATCATTATCGGAACCCGACTCTAAATCGTACCCCGCGCCAACCACATCTGCACTTTCCTCCTCGTCCCGACAATGTCTCCATCCCACTCCAGGGACGAGAGTACGGGGTATAGTCGGCGCCAGAGCGCAAATCGGTATAAGGTGTGGGTGATCCTGCGGTACGGCCTTTCCCGCTGGAGGATATTTTCCCACCTCCTTTATTGTCAATATAGACCTCTGGAGGAATACAGAGGGGAGGAGGCGGTGTCGTGGGCGATTAATATGTGAGTAGGTGATGGGAGGAAAGGCATTAGGGGAGTAATAAGGGGCGTAGAATGCAACGGCAACGAACTAGACCATTTGGTGTTCATCCCCAAGTCGTTGTGATGGAGCCGTGCAACTTCTGCGTATACCTGGTTTTGGATCGAGCATGTTAGTTAGTTGGGTTTGTCCGGAGTAAACGAAATTCATAAGCAGAGGCATCGAAGGGGTACGAACAATCAAAAAAAGAAACAAAAAAGGGGTAACTGAATGGATACAACCTACCTCATACGCTGTCTTGCGTTTGGCCGCATGCCCGTTGAAATACGAGAATGGCGAATTCTGATCGCGAAGCAACCTTGGGACATGTTTTATAAAAGAAAAATGCCCGTAATTACCCTCCTGGAAGGTATCTAAGTATACAAGTTCGAACTTGCCAATATCAAATGGCTTGCGGTTGCCGGATTCGGGAGTCTGAGGTGAAAAGAAGTCTTGCCATCATCCCTTGAGGACGCGTACTCCAGGGCGATCGCACCAACCTTCGCGGCGCATCCAACCAACACATCCAAAGTGACCCCCGATGGTGACATGCTCTAAGGATTCGGTGGCTTGGAAATAAGTGTCGATCTACAACCCAGAGTCGGTGAGGAACTAGCATGTGGAGGTGGTGAGTCTGAAATGATATGCGCCATCCCGAGGCCAAAGCCAATGTTGAGCACGGGGGGGCTGCAACTGGGCATCTCCTCTAGGAGGCGCGCACTCTCGCGCACTCTAAGTAATCGTTATAACCAAGTCAGTGATTCGCCCGACAAGTAAATCGAAATAGGATGACTGCCCAAGACGGAGGTGAATTTGGAACCTGACTGATGGGGTGCTTCCACTCCATCATGATGCCAGTACGACTCGGGGCGCAAACAAGCGCGACCTCGTGCTCTGGCGCGTCGCTCGGGTTAGTGTAAAGAATGTTTATATATTGGCAGTAAAGCTCGTTCTTTAACTTCCTATCCAAGCGTAAAAACGTGAATGGTTTATCTGCATCCATGTGGTCCTCGCCCTGGCTCGCTTTATAATGCAGTTCGCATTCTAAATCATAGAATAACGTGAAATTCAATTTTGCATTCCATTCCTGATGGGAGAAACTGCGTTTACCTTTTTGTACCGCCCATTCCCGGCTCTCGTGCTTCCTTGTTTCCGTACATCCTCGTCACACCCTCAGCGAAACAACCCTCTGCGTCCTCTGCGTCCCAGGGGACGCCTTTTTCGAGCCAACGTACAGCACCAGTCACCACGTTGGTTCCGCCAAAGACGGCTCAAATGAAGATGCCAACATCCTTTTCTTCTACTCCACCCAAATCGGCTCCATCGCCAGTATGCAAAAGGCGATCGACAAAGACCCGAAAATGCTATACGCGTCTGATATCTTCCACCATCAATCAGCGCTGCATATCGCAGCCATAGGCCTCACTTTTTTGGAGGAAAAAAAAAGAAGGTAAGGTGGGGGTCAGTGGTGGAGTTTCAACCCAACGGAGCGCCTCGACGAGAAGGCGGTCATATCCTTGACTTGTATTTCTATTTCTATTTGGAGGTTCTGAGGGTGCTGAATTCACGTGTATGTGTATCGTCATCGAATATCCGGATTTCCACTTGGTTCATTATTTCCAATAATGCTTCCTCGGGCGCGCTGCACCACCGTTTCACGGGTCGACGGGGCGCACCCAGGGCATACCGGCGGGTGGGGTGAATGAGAAGAGGGCTATGCCTGGGTTTAAATTGGCCGGGGATGATTCCGAACATAAAGATAATGTGGAGGATGAGGATACACGGGTACGAGTATCGGCACTAGAGTGTGGTGTGGTGTTTTCGGTGGTGAATGGGAGAGTGCGAGGATGTAAGTGATGGGTACTATTGTCATTGGTTGTAAGCGGGAGCGGGAAATGTAGGCCCCGAGAGAGTGTGCGGATGCGGGGTTGTACACTGCGTCTACGAGGATGAGGAGTGGTATGATGATGGTGGAAGGAGAGCCGGCCTTCATTGGACGTCCTTTATACCACGCTCGATTGTCTCTGGTGTAAGGCGCGAGGGGAGGTTGAGCAACTCGATCATCTCGATGAGATCTAGGTCTGCATTGGATCAAGAGGAGGGTGGTGCTGATGAGAGGAGGAGGAAGGCGTCGATGACGCCTAGAGCTGCACTGAGGTTGTCGAGCTGGTGGTCTCCTTGTAGCGGTCAGGAAGCACAGATTAGACGATCAGGGAATGATTCGAGTGTCGTTGTGTCGTGGAGTTCCCGTTGTCTGCGTGAACGCGTGGGGAAGTTCGTAGGGTCCCACCAGTGTGACAACTTCCTCGACTACCTGTTGAATTGAGGCGTTATTCTGCAGCCCGAGAACGAATGGACGACCCGGTCTGGCGATCCCGGCTTTGTGTTGATCTGTGCGAATTTGTGTAGTGCCTTGAGATCCACAGCGGTCAGCGCGGAGCAGAGGTCAGTATGGGTGAGGATGACGTTCGTCGCGTGTAAGAGACCACCCATCCCTACTTCCAGGGTGATGACGCAGGGAGCATGGTGGTTCGTTCTGGTGAAAATCAAGGTGAAAATGTAAACACGACGTGTTATTTACTCCAGGATCTCTTTGACTTCTAAATCAAATAAAGCAGTCACGCGGGCCGTTCCTTTCCCAAATCACACATAAGTATATCCGCGTAAGCGTACTACAAATTCTTCTTCCACAGCGCGAAACAACGATGTGTCGATCTGGGCGAGCGTAGTGCCTAAAAACGCTTGATGGACCAGATCCACAGTGGTCAATGTGGAGGAGAGGATGGTGAGGTGGGGATGAGGTGGGTCAGTATGGGTGATGACCTTCGTCGCGTTTAAGAGACCGCCCATGCCCACTTCCAGGGTGACGACACTGGGAGGATGCTGATTCTCTGGGTTAGAGCGAAGTGAAGAATTTATGCCTTCCGTCCGCATAAGGATCGGAGATGAGACGATTTTAGGTCCCATTTCCGTCCGCATATGGATCGGACATTCTACCGCATACTGTATACCAGGGTCCTCTGGGCGCCCCGTTTTCAATCGATCACGACACGACTCCTTGACACCTGTCAATTATGGATAAATCGATAAGGGCTCGGTCTTCTGCTCTCATCCATTCGAAATACCGACGCCCTCCGAATGACTACTGCACTATCTGCCGGTGGGAAACCCAACCCTGAGGCTAAACAGCTCTTCCGGGAGGCGTTGAAATTGTACAAGAGCAGACCAGAGCTCGATCCTACCAAAGATTTCGAGTCACTGGACGAATTCGCGCAATGCACCGGCGCGGACGACATCATGCTGGCCCTCAAGAAACGGGTTGACGAGTTGAAGGGCTTCAGAGACGATCACTGGACGACACTCCGCGAGAAACTCAAGCCCGTTGTGGAGGTCCTATTGCGATTGACCACAATCGTCGGTGATGCTGCTCAGTCTATCGTATGCGGCTACATTCTACTCCCATCTGCGCGTACATATAACTTTGCTCCTCATAGGGCATCCCTGGCGGAAAAGGCGTGTTTACGGCCTTCGGACTTCTGTTGGCTGTGAGTGCTCACGATGATCAACTTCATTGTTGACCTAACGCCACACAGGCGACGCAGGCACACAGCGCAAGATACGGCGCCTTGGAAACACTTCTCGACCAGCTTAATACCTCCCTCCTGCGTTTCAACGTCCTGTATGACGAGACATTGTCCCAGCGCCGCCCTAGACTTGACCAGATCGCTACTACCGTCTTGGCCCATCTATTCTACGTGCTCGCCCTGTCCACCAAATTTCTCACGAAGTCTATATTCCGTTCGTCTCTTTTCATATAAATGATCGAGGCATCGTACTTGTACTTACTACACTATACAGTGCTCTATTTTCGCACCCTCAGTGGGTTTCCTGAAGACTTGAAGACATCTCTGCAGAAAATAGATAGCCTTATACTGGCGGGGGAAAGGATGATGAGGGAATATACTCTTGTGAATGCCGAGGATAACTTGGCTGATACAGAGCGACTTCGCCCTCCTGTTGAACGTAGTGTGTACCCGCGCGGAGATCCAAATGTCGAATTTCGACTACATAACACCCCCACCTCCATGCTCTCAGCCCCCACCGCCAGTATAACGGAAGTTGCTATGCCTGCCCAGACCCAATTCTTTCAAGGGGCTTCCAACGTTATGATGGAGAGGAACCAAATCAACATTTCGAACGTTCAATATGGGACCAGACATAGTAGTAAAGGTGATTTATGATGCAAAATTTTTCCACATCTCGTGTTAATTTGCTAATTTGTTCGAATGCACCCCATTTCTGTAAAAATCGACTTATTGCTTACCCACTGCACACTTGGCGCTCTCTTAAACTCCACAGACCGCTTTGATCCCCCACGATGCGACGAAGGTACACGGAAGGGGGTCATTGCAGATATCATGCGGTGGGTAGAGAGCACCGATGAATCTGCCTCTGTGATGGTGCTTCACGGGTCGGCCGGTGTTGGAAAATCAGCGCTTGAGCAAGCCATCTCAGAGCTTTGCTTAAAGAACGGGCTTTGGGTAGCATCTTTCTTCTTTTCCAGAGACGCAGGACGCGTTGATGGCAACTCTCTCATCCCGACACTTATCTATCAACTACGAAGCGCCATCTCGAGTTTGCAAGAATATGTTTTAACAGCCCTTGATGCCGATCCCGGCCTGTTCAAAAAGTCGCGTGCAACACAGATGGAGCAACTACTTATCACGCCTCTGGCCCTAATATTCGACAGAGCACGTTCCGACAGTGTTCTTCCTCCACTAACTCCTGGAGCATCGCCGTACCCGCGAACTTCGCCAATATTGATAGCCATCGACGGTCTCGACGAGTGTTATGATGACAAGATTCAATCTGATTTACTCAGTATCATCGCCGCAGCGATCCCTCGACTGACCCTCCCCTTCCGATTCCTTATTGCTTGCCGTCCTGAATCGCACATTATGCATACTATCAACCACCATGATTCCTTCAAGGCGATCGACGCCCAGCGTTACGACCTGAACCATATCGATGCCAATGCCGATATTCGCTTATTCTTTGGAAATGAATTTCGAAAAATTCGGGAGACGCACCGGATTGGCCAGAAGCTTCCTTACGATTGGCCAACTGACCCCGTGATTGAAACGCTTACCAGAAACTCATCGGGCCAGTTCATTTACGCATCCACAGTGATGAATTACTTGAAATACCTGAAGGATAGACCCGACCGTCGACTAGAAGTCGTTCTGCGTCTTTCACCTGCGCGGAAGGGTGAAAAACCTTTTGCTCAGCTGGATGCTCTATACAGCTACATATTTTCTTGTGTCGGAGACATCGACCTCGTATGGCGCATTCTGGGTATCATCAGGTTGCAAGCTCAGGGCGATATTCCTGGCAAGGACAATACCTTTATAACCCTGGATAATCTCGACAAGGTTTTGCTGCTGCGTCCAGGGGACGTAGAGCTAGCTTTAGATGAACTAGCCTGCGTTTTAGTTTCTTCTGCGGAGAAATCTATCCAAATTCTACATGCCTCGCTGATGGACTTCCTCCTTGACCCCACACGATCTGGAATTTACACCCTTGATCTTGGGTTAGCACACGAGGCATTGAGCAGGTGGATCGTTTCTGAATCAAGCGGTAAACAACTGCTTAATTTTTTCGAGCAGCACTGACTCGATATGTAGGTGTGGTTGATGACAAGGTCCAGGTGCACACTTGCAGAGATTTTCTGTATCACTGCCACCGTGCACGAAACATGTCCGACGAGCTCTTGTCATTTTCTTACTCAGTATCGAGTTTTCTCCTTTCGTTGCTTGACCAAGAACCTCCCCGCATCGGAAAGGACAGCATTGATGAGGCCTTGAGAGGGCTTGGTTTTCTATGTGACCGACAGGTGTGTTGCCTCTCATCCTACTATTCTGTATGTCCACGACGTATCCATTAGGAGTATCCTCGTGAGCAGTGGTTAACCTACATGTTCACTGGATTCCCAGGTGATCGCGCAAGGCAGTCGCCCTCCATACCATCCATCCTGCAAGCGGTCAGCGGGAAATTATTGGCCCTTGAAGACTTCAGCCATGATGTGCGTCGAATGAGTTTGCTATATTCTGCCTTCTTATACCCACTATACATCAGCATCAAGAATGTCAAATTGACTTGGTAAAGAGTGTTCGCCAAGTGATTGCCGCTGCGCGGTTCACTAATTGGGCTCGAAACTTCCGTGATGAATCATGGTTTTATTCTGATCCTAACAACCTAAACCACTTCGTCACCCCGTGTAAATGGGATGGACGGACACCGTCGGACTCCATTGTGGAGGCTATCACAATGCGTTTTTCGCATGTCTCCGTATCTAAAGCTTCGACTGCGTTGTCACTATTGAGAACAGATGTGCGCCAACTTCTCCTTTGTCCTCCAGGAATGCAAGGGGAAGCCAAGATGTTGGGTCAGTTTCGTGAAGTGGCATTCAAATATGAGAGGATCAGTATAACCGATCCCCTTTGTCTGAGTCACTTTACCGGACCACACTGACATCAATTATCAGGAGTCTGAGTTTACAATCAACGATTTCAAGAAGGTTCATTGGTCAGCAAACCTTTCAGAATTGGAGACATTTATACTCACCTCATGTACATGACTTAGCTTCCGTATTCTGCTGCTTGGTGTGGTCAGTTTCACTTTCTGCCGTTTCTTCTCATCACTAAAAGATTAATCGCCCATCCTAGTCTGGCGTTGGGAAGTCATCACTGATCAACAGTGCACTCTGCTTGAACTATGCGGTAAGAGGCTATTATACCAGCTGAGTGTGGTCCAAGGCAACTGCAACTGACTGCCTGTTGGCATAGTCTGTGTGGGACGACAGACTCGCACAGGAAGAGTGGTATGATATCAGCCCAGAAATCATTGGACAAGAAAACCCATTTCTTGTTCTACATGAGTCTGATGGCATCGAACCAGGAGACGTTATCCGTTTTGAGACTGTATGTCAGTTTATCCTGCAACAATCACACAAGGAACTCTTCAGGGACCAAATCCATTGTTTGTGGTGTGTATATTTCTCTAGGAACCTGCTGGTGCTTCTTTCACCATTATCAGGCTCTGTGTAGAGACGCCGAGATTTGGGCGTCGCCCTTTCCATTCGGGCGAGGAGCAGCTACTCCAATTTGCCCATAAACGCCAAAGTGTGTTGTCAACGTCCCCTTGATTATACTCCATTCTAATCGGGTGGTGATCATCAATCAGTTCCCGTTGTGATTGTGTTCACTAAATTCGACTTACTGGTACTGGAGAAGTACATGGAGCTCAGGGAGGACAAAAACACTACTCTCGTAGATCAGAGTAAGAAGGAGGCACAGAAAGTGTTGGAGACCCACATGCAATCGCTTCGAGAGACGCTTGAGATCCCACTGCCGTATATTGTCAATGTTTCAGGTATATCCACTCATTTGCACCGTTTATCTGGTCTTGACTCCTCGCTAGTTAAGGAAGAATATCAAACACGTATTCGTGTTCTTGTAGAAGTCACCCGGAAGATTGTCGGAGAACAACTTGGGGTTGATACCTGGAAAATGTGGGCGATCTTTTGCCTCAAATATTTACCCAGGGCATATTGACGAAACGCAGGTAATAGAACAAGGCTTGAACGGAACTTGAAGGATATCATACCACGGCTCATTACCTTGCACGCCACGATTTTCTGACGTCGCCTCATTCCACCTCCGCTCTTTCGTGGTGTGGTTCGAACAGCAGAGGCTGGGAGATTTTTCGAAGGAGTTGGGGGTGAATGGAAAGTGGGTTGGGCTCTGCAGCCATATGTACTGTATTAGTTGGTGGGTCTGGAGGGTGGGATTTTATAATAATTTTATTGTGGAACGACCTTCATCCTTTTCGAGCTGCCTCACTGACATTGCCTCATGGCGGATTCGGAACCACAGCCTCTGTTTCTGGCAAAAAAAAAAGCTTCTGTCGAGCGCTGATGATGCAAAAGCATGTGATTCGAAATGACTCCCCATTGATGGTGAGGCAGTGCTCAGTTTGATGTTATTGACCACGACCAGTTCGATGTCCGTGAGCCTTTATCGAACGAGCAACTTGCGTTAAACCAAACATACAGAACGAAATTATGTTCCACAAAGCAAACAATATCTCTATTTCCGGTGGCCATTTCATCAACGTTAACACAATCTCAACAGCTGAAGAGGGTATGTTATTCAGGTTTCCTCAGCGATTCCCTGCGATTCCTGAAGGCTACCCGCATTAGGTTTGAAGCTGCTCCAAAAGCACGCTATCGCCGGCGCACTGCATAACTCGGCTGAGCGAGGTGACTCGCCAAAATGCCACGAGAACACGAGGGTGGCAGTCATCGAGGAGATCATGGCCTGGGTCGCTGCTTCCGATCGACAACCCCAGGTCTTGTGGATGAACGGACCAGCAGGCGCAGGGAAAACAGCGATAGCGCATAGGATCGCTAAAATGTGCGACAAGGCAGGGATCCTGGCGGCCAGTTTCTTTTGTTCTCGCAGCAGACCCGGGACGAACGAGAAGACATTTCTGATCACGACGATCGTTAGCCAGCTCATTGTTGTAATACCGGGGATGCGGGAACATGTTGGAGACGCACTGCACAGGGATTATCTCCTCCCGGCTCGATCCCTCGAAGCCCAGTTGGAGGCTATGGTCGTGAAGCCATTCGAGATGGCCAGATCAAACACCAGCGACGACGCCGACTTCTTGCACTCTCTCCCGAAATTGATCATTTTGGATGGCTTGGACGAATGCGGAGATCCCCAATCCCATGAGTCTGTTTTACGACTCATCCTAGCTGCCGTCAGTCAATACAATCTCCCATTTTCCTTCCTCATTGCAAGCCGACCAGAACATAAAATTCGTGAGGTTTTCGACGAATTTACCATGGGTCTTACCATGCGGCGATTGGTACTTGATGACAAGTATCTCCCAGATGATGACATCCGAACCTTCTTGGTGTCTAGTTTCCAGGACATCAAACGAAGACATCCTTCCGGTACCAGCCTCCCTTCTTGGCCTTCCAAAGAAGACATTGAACGACTGGTTCTAAGGTCCTCAGGCCAGTTCATTTATGCATCGACTGTTATTAAATTCGTCGATTCGCATCGCCACTGGCCTCCAGATAGGTTGAAGATAATCTTCGGAATATTACCACCCGGAAAAACAACACCATTCGCTGAAATGGACGCTTTCTACTCCCATATCCTCTTCGCGGCATGGGACAACATAGATAAAATCCTTGATATCGCCACTGTCTTGTTATTCCTCCAGAGTCCTCGTTCCGACCGGCGCCCGACCATACAGTTCCTTGAATCATTTCTATCTTACCGGCCTGGTGAGGTCTTGATGGTGCTGAGTGATCTACATTCTATTATTTCTGTGCCTCCGCCAGATGAACAGGATAAGCTGGTTGAATTCTTTCATGCTTCCCTTGGGGATTTCTTGGTTGATCATTCTCGCTCCGGGGACAATTTCTTCCTTGACCCTGGCGCTAGTCATAGGAAAATCGCGACCCGAATTTTGAAAGAAATCAAAAGGAATTCAAGTAACCTTCTTAACTTTTCCCCAATGTTCCCAGCTGACCAATGTCGTGCAGCATTCGAAATGGTGTCCCTTGGGGAGGAATTTGCCTACCATTGCATAAAATCAACACCAACGCCAAATTTTCTATTGAAACTACAGCGCTTTGATATATCACTTTTATCATCCAAAAATGCATGCTTTAGAAGTCGCACACCAATATTTGATGCTCGCCACACAAGGAGTCATATCCCTGAATTTTTAGTCTGGTTGCATCAAAAGGTCAGCCACTGGTCAAACGTTCAACTTTTGGTAATATCTAAATTCATTTTATCTGCCTTAGCTCTGTCCTCAATGGAAGAAAGACAATCGTCCTCACCTTTACATGCGGAATGTGGATGTATGGATTCATGGACATCTAGTAACCCGAGTCATAGAAATATCCGGTTGCCCCACCACTGCAAATGCGGTTCTTGCAGCTGTAACTTTGGTCAATTTTCCAGGATTTCAGGATGTGCATCATCTCATTTTAGAGGTGTTCGGTTCCCAGGACGCACGCTTATATACCTTTTATCCATGGGAGAGGTGTATCAAGTACCGGCAATTCCTTGCTGAATTCTTGATGGACCAAAGACGTTCTGGAGCCCTTTTTGTTGGGGCAGCCCAGTACATCAATCTTTCCATGCACCTTTGGAATTTCCTTGTGACTGTAGCCACTCCGGGAGGTGTCGCCTCTGAAGGGTAAGTTCCCAACTCAAAACTAGTTCACCTCTCAAGCTCATTCGGATACAAGATGTTGGAAGGCTGTGATGCGAGTGTTCCCCGAAATCCTGTCTAAATGTGGACGCTCCATTGGACTCGCAACCTTTCTGGGGCGTAGTCGGTTACCCGAGCGGCCCTTGCTTCACATGGAATCATCGGTCGGCGACGACTGGGAAACACTCTCACGCACTTTGAACAAATCTTGTGAAGCCTACTACTCATCAATATCAAAAGTGAGGACGATACCCCACTGAATTGAGCATTTCTTTAGTATTGGTGGGATACATTGGAACTCATAACTTGTTGATGTTTGGAATTCTATGCCGATTTTCCAACTGGGAGGGCGAGTCTCGGGGGGCGGCCAATTTCAAGCTGACCGCGCCGGTATTTATCTAGGGCGAGGACATTTGAGGCGGTCAAGTCGCTTCAACGCAGAAACTTGCTGGACCCTATCCGACTCGAAGATGAAATGAGAGCACTTTCCCCACTTCCAATTTACAAAAAAATGCTGAATATTGTTTGCGATGCGCTTCTTGGTGGATGATATCCCATCATTTCGGGTACCTAATCCCTACCATCCCCGCTAATCAATCCTACATTATCTAATAGCCTACATACCAAATCCGAGATATTCCATTATGAAAGTTTTCGGCATCAACGATATTCTCTAGGTTCCTATCCCATTCCTTGGTGCCAATTAGCATACGAAAAGGTAGAGATTTTCACACACACACACACACATGAGCGGCCATACATATAACAAATACCCACAAAGTTGTGTAGTGTAACTTCTGGCGGGGGG
>Ga0307517_10012616_pt1 | contig 11573 bp, 4 predicted proteins | sample 23_EM_MG_FD_194515 | JGI IMG/M metagenome (GOLD analysis project Ga0307517, IMG submission 194515) | Populus trichocarpa ectomycorrhiza microbial communities from riparian zone in the Pacific Northwest, United States - 23_EM | ecosystem: Host-associated > Plants > Roots > Unclassified | place... | reverse complement strand
AAAGTCATAAGTAATTTAACTTAATTTTTCAGTAATCAGTTTTTCAATGTAATTATTATCCTTTCATCAAGAATGTTTTTATTTAGACATTATAGCATGATGTCTGCTTTATTAAATCATTTTTTTCTTAACATTATAGTAATTAATTCTTTAAATAAGATTTAAAACTCTTTTCAAATCTCATTCCATCTTGGTCAAAGATTTCATAATCAATACTATTTGAGAATACATAAATATTTTTCCTTAATTCACCTAAGGTGATAAATCATCACTTCATTACTCAAATACCTTCATGTAATTTATATTATGCCTAATATCTACTCATTTGTTACCCTTAATTAGAATAATGTGTAGTCAGAATCAAAGCATAACACTAATTTATAAGATAATTTATTGATCTTAAGTTTAAAGATCACTTACATAATTGTCACGTGAGTCTTTCCATTGACATAAGTGATCTCTCTATATGGAGTTCTCACGCGGGTCAATTCAATGTATACGTCATCTGATAAGTTTCTATATATTAGTTTCAAGTATCCCTTGTACATTAGCTTATGAGAGTAGTTGTTTTCTTTCATAAAAAAAACATAATATGTATCGGTCTCAACAACTCTAATTAATGTTCAATCTTAATTAAACATTGACCAGGAACATTTAGAAACAATTATTTGATCCAATATGAATCTCATAATTATAACAATTTATAATTTTCTTTGCAAAAAAGTTTTGTCCCATGAACTTTATCTTTACTCTAAATTCATTAATCAAATATTAGATTCTTTAATCAAATATAAATAAATATTAAAGATAATTTTTTTATTAATAATAAATATGTTTTACATTAATAAAATTAGTGCTATGTGCAATCAACTGATTGGCTATAAGACATATTTACTAACAGTTGTGATATCACAAAAAATCCAAAAACCCTAAAAAACTCAAAATATAAATTAAAAACATAATTAGTGATAATATTGGAAGCTTTTAAAAACTAAAGATGTAACTTTTTAAAGATTTCAATCTATAAGAATAAAAATAGAATATTAATGAATTGATGAGGTGAAAATGAAGCTTGATTTCAAAAAAATATATATATACAAACAAACGTGGTTAAATTAAGTTAAGATTTTAATTTAAGATCTCATAACTAGTAATTAATTCCCCTTTTATATTGAGAGATTCATATGCTTCTCAGTCAAAATATCAATCCTCACCCTCTTTCAAATATAATTTATTCTAATTTACCTTCATTATCAACTTAAACTTTGTTGCAATCCAACTTGGAGAGTAGCTCTTGTGTTTCTTGGAGTTTTGAAGTGGTGATTTTGTTTTTTTAGCTAAATCAATAAGTTTTTTCTTTGCTATCTATGCCCCACCAAAAATGACTTCTTAGACTTACCAAAATTATTACTATTTAATGTGGTGATGAATCATTACCCAAAATTTAATCTTCCTAAATTATTTGATGATAGTCAAATTAAATAATAATATTTATGTCGTGAGTGCATGTACACTTATTTTATAATAATATTTGCTTTGGTTGTGATGTAGTTTTTGTAATACTTTTTTATTTTTTATTAACGTAGGTGTGTCCGGGTCAGTTTGCGCGTACCTCGACTAATGTTACGGGCCCTGAAGTTAACGACCATGTAAGCCTCAAGTGACTCTGAGGTTTGTGAGACTCGAACTGGTAATCTCTAATAAACAAACTTAATATCTGACCAGGTGAGCTATACCTCTTAGAGTTAAGTAAAATCATAGTAGTGGAGGATCCGATTAAGCAAAAATTATTTTAATATATTTTTAAATAAAAAACATTTTAAAAAATAATTATAATTATAATATTAATATTGAAGACTACCTAATCATTCGGATACCGACTAAACTAAAGTAACAAAATTGTGTCAAGGTCACTTTTGCTGCATAGGAATATAGAAGCATAATGTTATAAATTTTTACTCACGAGACAGAAGTGAAATGCTCAAGTGCTTTTATCGTCGTTGTCCTTGTTCGGGCAGCTCTCTGTGGTGAAACAATCTAACCAGATATAATTTCTTATTTTCTTTTTAATGTGATCGAAATCTTTCTATCTATATAATAAAAACGGAGGATTTGTATTGAGTGATGTTTGTTAATGGTCATTAAGAATGTAATTAATAAATTATTTGTACATGGATGATTCTTGTAGAAATGTCTTGATTCTACAACACTAAAGAATCTGATTTGGTAGAGAATTTCATCATTAATAGCGTTTGTTATTTGAAAAATATTTTTTAAGAAAATGTTTTTCTCTATTTTTTTATAGGAAAATAAACATTGAAAAATAAGATAAAAAAATATTTTTCAATGAATATTTTCAATTTGAAGGAAAATGTTTTATCCTCATGAAATAAAAAATAAAAAATTCCGAGCAATATTAACTCCTAATATTCATCAAACTACCTATTATAACCACCATCATCATCAATACTCTACCGTTGTCATCTACTATGATAACTATTATTTATCATCAAAACTATCATCTTATTATTAATGTAATTATCATTTTATCATCATCCCACAACAAATGATGATCAGGTTTTAATTAATGTAATTTATGCAAAGGAAAGAGCTGGTTATTAGGTTTGAGGCATGCAGATTGGGCTTATTTTTCTAATTTGCAGTTTTGTGTTAATGAGTATAATTTTCAATTCGACTATTGGATCGAGCTGAAATTCTTCTTGAAGTTTTTAAGGGCCTTTTTTCCCTATAAATTTAAAATTTCATAGCGATCATACATAAAAAAGGCTTTGTGATAAAGCATAGAAACTACTGTTTAGGAATTGCAATATTTTCTTGATTGATTTAGGATTTCTTTTCTATTTTATTTAGAGCTTTTTTGTTATTGTTTCAGCCTTCTTTAGAATATTTTATCTAGTATAAATAGGTTTATTTATTTTGTATTTATGTTTTGGAGTAGATTGATTATTCAGAAATAAAACTTGTGTAAGAGAGTTTGCTTTTACTCTAAGTTCTTCATGGAACTTTAAGAAGTTATAAAAGATTACTTATTTATGGTGTTCATCCTTACACCTTTAGTTCTTGGTTTGTTGTAATCAACAGATCAAGGTTTTCATCCAAGAACTACAATTCTTGGTTTAGATAATCACTAGGCCGAGTTCTTTTCAACTTAATTTTAGTTTTCTTGGATTTTATTCAATCTTGATTGTGAGTTCTAGAATTCTTACCCTCCGAGTTTGCATCTTTTAAATCTCTAGAATAATCCTAAAATTTGTATAAATATGTACCATTAAATAATTGTAATCTAAATCTAAAGTCATGGAACTTCCTCTTACATGAGAATACCATAATATTTTTTGTGGAAAATTTCATTAATCATGAAAGTAAATTTTTTAAATTTCATAGATATAAATAAATTTCAGATTGGGTTCGGGTCGAGTCGAGTAAAATAGTATTCATAACTTACTCGAAACTCGACTTTGTCTTTTAATAGTTCAATATTAATCAAGTTCAGGTGAAATTGATATTTTTAAAGACGATGACAATGATAAATTCATAGTGACTGAAATTATTAAATAATATCTTGAATAAATTATTTTTTATAAAATATTTTATAAAAACATATTTTAAGAAGTGAACTAACACTTAAAAAACACACAAAAACTAGAATGAAAATATTTTCCACAAAACAAATTCCCTGCAAGTATTATTTAAGATTAAAAAAACTACAAAGCCAGGTTAAAAACAAATTGTGCATGACATCATTCATCATGGATTATGCTCGATATTGTATATAGTTCTAAACCCAATCCCAAAATCAAGACCTAAAAAACCCAACTCTCCGCAGCCCATAAAAAAGCAACCCCATATATTACAATCCGAAACCCTAAAGCCTCACTCTTGACTTTTACTTCCCTCACAGCAGCCGCTTAGCCAGAGAAAGCAGAGGCACAGCTACAATGGTGTCCGGGTCAGGGATCTGTGTAAAAAGAGTTGTTGTTGATGCAAGGCATCATATGCTAGGCAGGCTTGCATCAATAATAGCTAAAGAACTACTAAATGGACAAAGAGTTGTTGTTGTTAGGTGTGAAGAGATTTGCATCTCTGGTGGGTTAGTGAGGCAGAAAATGAAGTACTTGAGGTTCTTGAGGAAACGCATGAACACTAAACCTTCTCATGGTCCTATTCACTTCAGGGCTCCTTCGAAGATTCTCTGGCGTACCATTAGAGGGTGAGTTTCATTTAATAAAGTTTGAATCTTTATGATTTGGGTTTTTGTTTTGTTGTTCAGAAAGTTGGTTATTTGGTTTGGTTAGTAACAGAAGGTGATATTTGGATGGTTAAGAGAATAACCCATGTTTTGATTTGTGAATTGGTAGCATCTTTAAAGATGTATTATTGAGTTTAAAGATTCCTGATCCTTATTAGCTAATTTTGGAAATTTCTAAGCTTTAACAGTTGAGGGTCCTGTAGGCATTAAGATTTGTTGTATATCAGGGTTTATTGTTGAAGTTACACTTGTGCTGCTTAAGGTTTTTCTTTTTGTAATTGAAAACCAACAGATGATTCAGTTGTGTGTAGATGTAGGGAATAATAGTTTGTGTGTGCAGTTGAGGAATAAGAACTGTAAGCTGAATACTGTAGACAAAGTTTAGTTATGTTTTTTTAATGTTTGAAATGATGTGTTTGTGTTGTTGAGGTTGTATGTATAGGGGAAATGAATCGTGTGCAAGAATTATATGGTTGTTGATAGTTCTTTTTGTGTTTTGATTGTATGCCTCTTTGAATTCCTGCAATGGTTTTGGTAGTCCGAGATACAACTTTAGGGTCTCCATGCTGTTTTCGTTTTGTCTATGATCTAAAATTTATTTGGTTTGAAGGATGATTCCTCACAAGACCAAGCGTGGAGAGGCTGCTCTTGCACGTTTGAAGGTTTTTGAGGGTGTTCCTCCTCCATATGACAAGACAAAGAGGATGGTTATCCCTGATGCTCTCAAGTGAGTCTTTTTAGAAGGAATTTATGCAAGAAATATGTTTTGTTTGGTTAATGCAGTTGAATGCTTATTCTTTCTATGTTTTTGATGAATCAGGGTTTTGAGGCTTCAGCCTGGACACAAGTATTGCTTGTTAGGTCAGCTTTCATCTGAGGTTGGATGGAACCACTATGATACCATCAAGGTATGAATTGTCTACCCGGTTTCTTCCTTTTTCACTTTTGCTGCCAGCTTGTGATGTTATTATTTATGGCCTAGTTACTTGGATTTCACCTTTTTTAGAAATTCATTAAATTGTATTTAATTAAGAATTAGAATCTCTTCCCCTGTTTTTCTTTTTTGTTCTTAAATTATGTGGTGCCTTAGTGATGACTACTATTGGCATATACTAGACAATTATTTCAATTTGCCGCTATTGGTGTTTGTATTTGCATCGTTAGATATTGTCTTCCATCAGTTATTGTATAATATTGCATGATTTTACTGGAAATCATTTGCCGTTGTCAATAAAAAAACCGTTCATTGAGCATTTTCCGAGGCTTCTTTTACTGATCTGTTCTTTCCTGCAGGAGCTGGAGACGAAGAGAAAGGAAAGAGCTCAATTGGTCTATGAGAGAAAGAAGCAGTTGGCTAAACTGAGGCTCAAGGCTGAGAAGACCGCAGAGGAGAAGCTAGGTCCCCAGCAAGAAATTATTGCTCCGCTCAAATATTGATTGAAATTTGAAGAGAAGGTTGCTATTGAACGAGGAACTCTGATCCGAGAATTACTGTTTTTGCATCTAAATCTGTTTCCTGTTTTGACAACTTCTGTTTGAGTGAATCAACTTTATGCTATTTATATTAACAGTTTCCTTGCAAACATTATTCGGCTTTCCAGTTTAGATATATAATAGTTTGAACCGTTCCTTATCCCCATTGCTGTTCTGCACATCTGAAAATTTTATGGACCGTTTGTCTCTTGGATGTTGAATGTGTTTCATCGGGAAATCGAGAAGTCAGTAATCAAGAGCAGGAATTGATAACAAAAAAGGTTAGAAGTTCCAGCATTCACTTAACAGCATGCACTGGAAAATATTTCTAGCGGAACATGTTAGAAGGATTACCATGTAAACTCAAATCGAGTTTTGTTCCCGTTAGCCGTCCTTGTCTAAAACTCAAATTGAAAGGCCGTGATTAACCTCATAGACGTGGGCTGGTCTTGATCATGAGAAATGCTATCCATGCATAGAAATACTTTCATTCTTTAATGAATTTACCTGTCCCCACTTGTTACTTGCCCCTTCTGTTTGTGTTTGTATATCATCAATAGAGATTGCCTCGCAATACCAGACCTTAATCATGTTTATAATGCCAATTAGGCAAATCCATGCTCATTACATCTGTGGGAATGGAATTCGGGCCCATGATCTTGCTAACGAATAATTCTTCAAACAAAAGATTGAACATCATTTACTTGTGAAAATCAAATCTTCAGTCTTCACAAGGAAATCTATGTTGCTAGCTGTAAGCTAGCTGATCGCATTCAATTTGAGGAGGGGTTTTGGGTTGGCATGGAAATGCCATCCCATCTCATGAAGGCCGGTAGGGTTTTTCTCTGTTTCTATACCTTTCCTTTTTGCGTTACTTCTTAAACATGTGATGGAGCATGTTTCTAAAACAAGTTCCACGATTTTAAGCTCTTTATTGCCTCATCATTCTGCATTAGCTGTGCTCCTCTTTTGCACCTTTATTGATCTAAATTTCTCTGTGGACAACTGAAAATGGACAACCAAAACATTTTAGTCCCGCCACTCCAAACGGTCAAGCTTTTCTTCATGGCAAAATGGAGTTTCCAGTACTAGGATGTTCTAGTCATTTTCTTCTGGAATGCCAAGGAGAAGAAAGGTCAGAGGGAGCTGAGGAGGAGTATCAATCAAAATGAATAAATAAGGAAATACAAAAAAGTTTGCCATATGAATAATCTTTAAGGATCAATTAACTGATTCTAATTCCATAAAAAACTCTTGGCTTTCCCTTATCCCCTCCAAAATCTTTAAAACTTTGATCCCTTCTTATTTAAGAATTGCCAAGTATGTATGTTACAACTTACAATTTCATTTCCACTACACTTTTTTTTTCTTTGTTTAGTCATTTTCTTAACTCAAGTTTTCTCATCCCTTTTCTCCATCAAGATGTTGCTTCCATGGTGTTCATGTTTATATTTTGCTCTCTTGCTGTGCAGTTTTCAATTAGGATTTGCCAATGAAAACTTCCTAAAATATGGTAAGGGGTCTAATCCTCACAGAAAGACACTGCCTTACAGAACACTCCTTATTGATAAGTCAGGCCATGGGAATTTTTCTAGTATACAATCTGCCATTGATTCGATTCCATCAGACAATAAGAACTGGGTTTGTATCCACGTGAGGGCTGGAACATATAGGTAATGTCTTTTTCTCTACTTTTTCAATGTTATCTGCTGACAATCAGGTGCTTTTCTTATGCATGCATGAACACTGATTTTTCTTTTAGTGTCCTGACTATTTTGTGTATTGTGTAGGGAGAAGGTTAAGATCCCTTACAACAAACCATATATCATTCTCAGAGGAGAGGGGAAAAGAAGGACAAAGATTGTTTGGGATGATCATTTTTCAACAGCACAGAGCCCCACTTTTGTTTCTTTAGCAGATAATATTGTAGTCAGAAGCATTACCTTTGTAGTAAGTGATCATTGATCTTAACATACTCACTATTGTTACATGTAAAATAGAAAACTTTCTTTTGTTCCCTAAGAAACTTTTGTGTAAAGCATTGGGAAAATCTTGCTTTCGTTCTCCTAAAGTTTTTTAAAAAATTTATGTTGATTTGTTCCATTTATTGATTTTTTTTGGCAGAACTCCTATAATTTTCCACATGATAACAACCCAAGATTGCCAGCAGTAGCTGCTATGATAACCGGGGACAAGACTGCATTTTACCAATGTGGGTTTGCAGGGGTGCAAGACACACTGTGGGATGAGGCAGGCAGGCATTACTTCAAGCGTTGCACCATTCAGGGTGCTGTTGATTTTATCTTTGGAAGTGGCCAATCTATTTATGAGGTATAATTTTCTTTAACAATATATAGAGGATTCCTTTTAATTATATTGTTTTTTTTTTAATCACTGTATCCTTTCTTTATTTTGTAGGGTTGCTCCATTCAAGTACTTGAAGGAGGGTTCATCACAGCACAAGGAAGAACGAATCCAAGTGATGCAAATGGGTTTGTGTTCAAGGGGTGCAATGTGTTTGGCAAATCTTCAGTTTACTTGGGAAGGCCATGGAGAGGTTATTCTAGGGTCTTATTTTACAAGTCAAATTTTTCAAATATTGTAGATCCCGAAGGATGGAATGCTTGGAACTTTGTTGGCCATGAGTAAGCTCTCTAAGCTCACAAATCATACTTGGCCAGTTTGATTACTGTAACTGAAAAATGTGTTTGATTAATGCTTTTATGTTCACGTAATTTGCAGGAACCAAATAACATTTGCTGAGTATGGCAACTTTGGGCCAGGAGCTGAGATTTCAAAGAGGGTTAGCTGGGCAAATAAGCTGAGCCCTCAATCCTTGGAAGAATTAACCAGCATGTCTTTCATTAATGCTGAAAACTGGATCGAAAAACAACCTATTTAGATGCAAGCAGATATCTTGTGTCATACAAGTCCCTCGAAGTCGTTTTTTAGATAACTTTTCAGGCAAACTATATGCTTATTTTCCTTTTTCCATGAATGAATGCAAGCTCGTTTTATCAGATGATGAAGCAGTGGAGTGCACAAAGCCATAAAAACCCTTGGATCCATCATGTACACCATTTGTGGAAAAGGTCCCGAGAATGAAGAGTCCTTGATTTTGTGGATCCTACTTCCTACGCTGATATAGACTAGTACAAAACCTGTGCAGCAGATGATGCATTGGGTTCGATAGGCCTGCAGAAACATGCAACCTCGAGTAAAAGGGCACCAGAAACTTGAAGTTGAAATGCGAAGATTTTACTTATTTCATTACAAACAAATGGATGGTTAATCTACATATGGGTAAGTCAATAGTGTTGTATATTCTTGCAGGTGAGTATGCCTTTTCGCACAAGTTCCTGATCCAACACCGATTTCATATATCTGCGTACATTATCAAACAGAAAAATCAATTCTGGATAACTCATTTGCCATGCTGAACTCGAAGCATCAATGTAACTAGGAAATGGGATAAACCATTGAATCTCTGTTATGATTGCTAGATCAGACTCATAATTTCACATGGAAAGCTATAATTCATACGAACAGAGAAAAATCCCAAAAGGGTCTATGTCATACAATTCAGTTTGCTGTGACCAGAAGCTAAAGAATAGAGCTAGTTAAGTAAATTTATAGAATCTAACACTAAGTTTGGAAACCAAATGCACTAACTTATCTCAAACTACTTTGCTTGTGTCAATTTTATGTAGGTGCATCAAAAAGTATATATTCCCAGCAATACCAAAATAAATCCGAAATTCATTTGAACTGACAGTTTTATTCATCGTGCTTTTAAGTTTAAATCTTTATTTCATGTAGTATAAGGAGCCAAACCCAGTTCAAAAAACTCAAACTTCATTAAAAAAAGTTGTTATCGCCCTGTAAAAAGATTTGAACTTTTTCATTAATTCAATATCAGAATTAAAAAAAAAAAGGGATTTCAATTACAACTTATCAGCAATGTCTGATAATGTTAATCTGTTGTAAATTAGTTTACTAGAGTTAACTTAAAATTATATATGGCTGAATTTATTGAGAGAGAGAGAGAAGGCAGTAGCAGCAACCAAAAAGTGAGGCAGAAACAGAGAAGAAAAGTAGTAGTAACTCGTGTGTGAACTCTCTCCAATATTGTAACCCCTATCTTGGGTTAGTTTTGTACAAGAAAACTACAGCAATGATATGTTATGTTCGACTATGTTTTGTGAGTGTTATTAGCTGTAGAAACTAATTATACTATAACCCAACAGATTGGTATTAGGGCAGAGGTTAAAGAGAAGCTTTATCCAAGTTTAAAAGAAAAAGAAAATGTCCAAAGAAGATAGCTCAAGTTGGAGTTCAGTCAAACCCTCAATATTCAAAGGATACAACTATGATTTTTGGAGCATAAAGATGAAGACTTTACTCATCTCTCTTGACATGTGGGAGATGGTGGAGGTAGAATATGAAGAACTTGAAGATATCGACAATATTCCTAAGCAAAATTCAAAGATTTGAAAGCAAAGAGAAGTAGAGATGTTGCAGCTCTTAGATTAATTCAAAGAAGAGTTGATTATCTTATTTTTCAAGGATCATGAGAGCCACAAATACAAAGCAAGTATGGAAGACTTTGCAAAGTGAATATGAAGGTGATGTGAAGGTAAGAGCTATTAACTTATAAAGTCTTAGAATAGAGTTAGAGAATATGAAAATAGAGGAAAATAAAGTTGTTGATGAGTTTTCTAATAGGATTGTTAAGGTTATGAATCAAATGAAAAAGTTGTGGTGAGGAGATTAATGATAAAAGAGTTGTAGAGAATTATTGATTAATTATTGATTAGCATTCGAAGATTATAGAAGAAACAAAAGATTTGTCTAGTTTGAGTCTTCATGAGTTGTAAGGTTCTTTGTAGTCTTATGGGAAAAGATTAGTAAAAAGGAGTGAAAAGACATTAGAGAGTGCTTTTCAATCAATTCAACTCTTGGTAAACAAAGCCAACAGAGGGGATCTACAAGTGATGTGAGAATATGTGTTAAATCCTTTAAAGGTGGAGGATATGGTAAAGGTAGAAGTAGAGGAATAAGTAGAAATCAAAGGAGAAAAGGAATAATGAATTTTGGGTAGTAGATATGGTAATGCTAGAAGGTGTTATTCTTGTAATCGATTAGGCCATGAGTCTAAATATTGTTGGTATAAAAGGGAGACACAATGTTTCAATTGTAAGGGGTTTGGTCACTTAGTTAAAGATTATGGTGTAAGGAAAAATCAACAAGAAAATGTTATCAAAGATAGGGAAGGTGATGGAAGCATGTTTTAATCTACTCAATGTGGCATGGAAGACAAAAATGGGTAATGGCTCATTGATGGTGCTAGTATTAATCACATGAAACCAAACAAGGACTTGTTCAATGACATTGATACAAAAAGGCAAACTGGAGTGAAGATTGAGAATGAAGAATTTATGAGTGCAAGTGGCTTAGGTTCCATTGGAGTTAAAACTAAAAGAAGGAAATAGGTGATTTGTGAAGTAATGCATATGCCACAAGCTAATCAAAATTTGTTGAGTAGTAGACAACTTATTGAGCATGGATATTTATTGAATTTTGAAGGCTAATATTGCACCATTTATGATAAAACTTCGAGGAGACAAGTTATGGCAAAGGTGAAGATGGTGAATAGGTGTTTTTCAATTGACTTAAAATGTGAAAAGGATATAACTTTGAAGATGGATGTGGTTGATGATTTAAGGCTATAGCATAAGAGACTTGGTCACTTGAATTTTGGTGGCCTCAAATTACTTCACCAAAAAAACATGGTTCAAGAACTTCCATTCATTCAATAGGTGAAAGATGC
>Ga0307517_10012615_pt1 | contig 11573 bp, 12 predicted proteins | sample 23_EM_MG_FD_194515 | JGI IMG/M metagenome (GOLD analysis project Ga0307517, IMG submission 194515) | Populus trichocarpa ectomycorrhiza microbial communities from riparian zone in the Pacific Northwest, United States - 23_EM | ecosystem: Host-associated > Plants > Roots > Unclassified | place... | reverse complement strand
GTCAACCCCTAGGCAGTAGCCATGATGGGGGAAGAGAGGTGGGTGGGGGAAAGTGACGATGATTTCCCGTGGTGTTGAGATTTCAATCGCCGGAGGTGGAGGAGAGATGGTTCGTGTCCTACCCCTTGGTCGGAACCTAGCGCCTTATATAGGCATCTTCTCACAACCCTAACCCTGGTGACTCATCACCTCGCGCTACATAAACCTCTATGACTCATAGTGAGTCATAGCGCGAAATCCATCAATGACTCGTACGAGTCATCGCCCAACATTCCGTTAACCAATCAAAACTTATAAACCAAGTCATGTGCTCAAACGAGTCACACCCGCGAAACCCATGACTCATAATATGAGTCATGTGCGAAAGTCATTACATCATATGACGTCACTATCGTGAGTCATGAAACAATCAACCAATCAAAATATAACAATGACTCGCGAGTGCGTAGTCATGTGAGAACTATGAGTCAAGTGACGTCGTAGTGTGAAATCCAACATACCTTATGACTCATAAGTATGAGTCATGTGAAATCTGCCTTGCTTAGTCACAATTTGTGACAAGACCTCTCCATGTTCAATGCTCGTGCAGACTTGATGGGATTGGGATGGACACCGGTTGCAGGTTTGTTGGAATACGAACCCACTCCTATTGAAGCGGAGCTGGTGGGCATGGTGATCGAGGACCCGTGTGGTCTCTTAGCAACCCTGACCCGAGATAACACTGTGAGGCAGAGAGTGCCGGAACAGAATAGGAATAACGTCACGTTTCAGTCCTTCGTCCGCGATATATTCGAGCCCTATCTTCTGAAGGAAGTAGGCAAGCGATTCCAAGAGACCCAAGGCCAACTTGAGAATTTCGTCAAAGCGAAAGAGTTAATGTTCCAAGCGGAAATGAAATGGTCAAAAGTGCAAATGAATGGATGCGGGATCAGCAAAAAGCGTTCCATCAGCAAGCCATGTCGGTGCAGATGTTAAAGGGAAGAGTAGCAGCCCTTGAACAAGCCCGACGCGACAACTATGACATTGACCTCGAAAGTGATGTGGTAATGAGAGCCGCTCCCCCGCTGCCTTTGGTGCAAGCACCCCCTGTTCACTACGCTGCGGAATTACCAAAGTATATGGTTGATGAAAGATACGAGTCCTTTCTAACCGAGCTTGCATCGCAAAACATGAGACAGCAAATGCAGCTAGATGCCCAACAGCAACAGTTTAGAGAGCAACAACAGCAGCTCGCCCTTACCGTATCACGTCTGTCCCTATTCGAAACCGCTATCGCTGAAGCCCTCAGTTCAAGAGGGCAAACCCCTGCCGCTGTTAGTGGTCGGGGAAAAGGGCGAGTGAGATGAAAGGTTGGTAAGGAACGGAGGACCGGCGCTGGTTCTGGTCGCGTTTCACCTCAACCGGCAACCCCTATTACCAATCCTCTGGTGGCTGCCCTCCCGGTAGTTGAACCCAGAACCCCAGTCATTGTAGTCGAAGACGAACATCCTTTTCATGTCGCTGCGTCAACTCCTTTGCCAGCGACCCCTCACAACCCAACGGCCTTTGCTCCGGCAACAGTGCCCGCGGCTCCAGCATAACCCTCGGGTAATGCCGGATGGGGCGGATTTCTGAGGCCAGCAGCGCAGTCGGCTACGGCTTATTGTTCTGCTGGCTGTAGGATCAAGGGAGAAGGAAGTGAACTCACTTGGACTCATTGGGTACCTTGTCTACGAAGCAAGGGTGAACCTATTGTACTTCCCCCAAGTCCTGAGCCACGACCTTCGAAGTTGAAAAAGATCCTTTGTCCCCATTGTGAGGCATCAACGCATATAGCGGTGAACCATTGTTGGGATTTCAATAAGAAATTTCCACCCAGACAGAATACCACCAACCAACCTCCTATATCTTCAACTATGTCAGCACCCCGTTTGGAGAGAATGGATAAAGATAGTAAGGAAGATTCGAGGTTTAGTGGCTATGATAGGCCTAGGTCTGCCCGAGGTAGAAATACCGCAGGTAACGGAGGAGACAGAGGCAGAATTCCACCAACGGGTGGTAATGTTGCTGGTGGAGGAGACATGGGTGATTCCAACCCCTCTTCCGATAGTGACAACTCCGACTCCCTACCTTTCGATCCGCGCAAAATCCTCGGTAGTCGTAAGGACCACTGGAATGAAGCAAGGAAGGCGAAGTATGATAAACGGGTAAGGCAACTTCTGAAGCTTCGCAAGAGGCAACGGAATAACAAGGGATCCGTTCACAAGCCCAAAAAGCCTGAGCGCCTTGGAGTAGACCCTTTCGATGGTGACCCTAAGGACACTCAACGTTTTATACAAGATGTCGAAATTAACCTAAACTATTTCAGAGAATCCCTCGAGGATGACATGGATAAGATTAGCCTTGTCATTCCCCTCCTTCGTGCCGGAGCCAAAAAATGGTACCATAGCATCCATGTCTATATCAATGAGGATGCAGCCATCCGTGACAAGAGGCCGTTTGACCTAAATAATGTTCTTAGGACATGGGAAGGCTTTCGCAAGCGTTTGGTATCCAGTTTTGGTGGGCACTCAGACCGAGATCGCGCTCTTCGTAAGTGGAATGGTTTATCCATGCAGCCAGGAAAGATTGATCTGTTCGTAGATGAACTAATCCGGCTGGCAAATGAGTTGAAATATGGTGGGGACTATGTGAAGGATAAGGCTCGCGTGGGGATGACAACTGATCTCCGTAATGCGTGGGCTATGAAGACTCCACACCCCGAAGACTATGTTGACTACCTAAACCTTCTGCGAAATACAGGTCACCAGTTAGAAGATGTCGCTTCTTTCAACCGTACTGTTGTCAGAGCAAAAGACTCCTCTCATCGTGACAAGAGCGACGATAGGCATACCTCCACTAAGAAGCAGAGGAAGGAGAGAAAAGGTTCGGGTCCTCGCAACCCCAAACCTAGCAACCCCGCGCCGCGGTCTTTCCGACCGCCAGAATCAGAGCATGCAAAAGCGCATAAAGATATAGCGCAAACCCTGATCGATCGGCGCAAACGGTTGAACCAATGCTCCCGCTGTGGAGATCCGAATCACTTCTGGCGCAAATGTCCTGCTGCCACTCCGGTTGTCGCCTCGGCCAAGCTTAATCGTAAGCGGACCGTTAATGAGGCAGGACACCAGGACCGTGCTTCGATCCCGAAAGCAAGACGCATTGAGGCTCCCCCACCTGCTGTTAAACGAGTAGAGGCAGAGATTCGCGGATCAGCTCCGCAAATACTCGAAGTGGATACGGATGCGTCGGACTAGGTAAGTCCCCGCCTCTATCCTTTAGTTTTAGAAAAGCACTGACTCCGGGTCCAAGCCCAGATGGCATGAAGGACGGAGATGGAAGATGTGGACCGTATGTTCCTCCCTCACAGAACCTACAAGCTGAAACCAACATGGACTATAGAAAGGATCGTGTGGATTGGTTTTCTTGCGGAGGTTGGAGATGGTTACGGCTCTTTCTTTGGTGTTTATGTTGATTTCATTTCTTATCTAATTTTGCGAAAGTTTGCTTTATTTTCATAAGGAAGGAAATGGTGGTGGGCTTAGGTTTCAAGTTATAAGGGTTATTGTTTTGATTGCGTCAGGCTGGACTTGGCTTAGCAATTGAAGTTATTCTGCAAGTTTACCTGAGGAGGGTTAAGGACCCGAAATCATGCTGGCGTGATAGTAAACCCCCAACCTATTTTGAAACCCCGTAATTGTACCCATTTGATAACTACTCACGACCCGCTGTGGCCGCTCTTGTGTCGGAAGGGAAGAGATATTGAGCAGTAATCCCTAGAAAACATCACCACATACCTGATACTAACCAACAATGTTTAGCGACGAAAGACCCGATAAGCGGTTGAGGCTTGCAGGCCCTCCGCCACACACTAGGTCTATACATGTGAATGTAAGGCTCGAATGGAGCCACAATGGAAAGAAACAGAGCGAGGAGGCTCTTTTATTGTTGGATAGTGGCGCCACGGGCGCAGTATTAAGTAGCGCTTGGGTTAGTAATGCCCAGCTACCATGTATACGTCGGGAGACTCCGACACCTATTTCTGATGCAAGCGGGAATCACATCCCTGGCTCAGGTCTCCACTACACGAAGACAGTGGATATGTCAATAGGAGATCATACCAATAAGATGAGATTTGAGCTTGCTGATATGCCTCCAGGACACCTGGACGGTTATCTACCGATGGCGTGGTTGAAGGACCACAACCCAGATATCAACTGGGAAAGGGGAAGTCTGAAGTGGCGCTCAGACTATTGTAAGACCCACTGTCTCCGAAGCAAGAGTCGCATAGAGTTTATTACCTGCGAAGAACTCTTAGCCGAGGATCCCAACAACATGTTTGTGTGTGGGATGCGCCTTTGGACTGGTGAAGATGGAGAAGACATAAGTCTTAAGCTGCTGCCAGAATACCAGGATTACGCTGACATATTCAGCGAAGAAAAAATCAATGTCTTGCCGAAGCATACTGAGTATGACCACCGCATTGACTTGGTCCCGGGCTCTGACTTGCCCAGAAACCACATATACCCGCTCACTGTTAGAGAGCTACAGGTATTAAAGGAGTACATCAATGAGATGGAACAGTCCGGCAAGATCCGGAGGTCATCCTCTCCGATAGGTGCTCCCATCCTGTTTGTACCGAAGCCTGATGGAACACTTCGGTTATGTGTTGATTACCGAGGGTTAAATAAGATTACTATTAAGAATAAGTATCCATTACCCTTGATGAACGAGCTACGTAGTAGGCTCGGGAAAGCCACAGTGTTCACCAAACTGGACCTGAAGAATGGCTATTACGTGATCCGCATGGCGGAAGGAGAAGAATGGAAGACGGCTTTTAAAAGTCGGTATGGCTTATACGAATATACTGTCATGCCTTTTGGACATTGTAACGCGCCATCAACTTTCCAAGGAATGATCAATGATGTGTTCCGTGACATGTTGGATGTAGGGGTTATCGCCTCTATGGATGACATCCTAATCTATTCTGAGACCATTGAAGAACATGTTGCTATGGTAAGGAAAGTAATGGACAGGCTGCGGAAGGCAGGCCTATGTGTTAGCATAAAAAAGTCAACCTTCCATGCAAGAGAAGTAGAATTCCTTGGATACAAGATCTCTGACCATGGAATATCAATGACAACCAAGAAGGTTGAGGAGATTACGGTGTGGTTACTGCCACAAAAGGTCGTGGATGTGCAAAGCTTTATGGGCTTTGCCAATTTTTACCGTCGGTTCATTAAGGGGTTTAGTAAGATAGCAAGACCCTTAACCGACCTAACAAAGAAGCGCATCAAGTGGAATTGGACCAGTGCTTGCCAAGCCACATTTGATGAGCTCAAAAGAGCTTTCACAACCGGACCAATATTGACTCACTTTGATGAAACTCGTCCAACGAAGTTGGAAACCGATGCTAGTGACTTTACCCTGGGAGCCGTTTTATCGCAGCTATGTGAAGATGACCCATGGCACCCAGTAGCCTTTCATAGCCGAAAGTTCGCCCCCGCTGAAGTAAACTATGATGTTCACGATAAGGAAATGACAGCTATAGTTGCTGCATTTCGCAAATGGGAATACATGTTGAGATCCGTAGAAGAACAGATAACTGTGTATACTCATCATAAGAATTTGGAGTACTTTAATACTACCAAGATTCTCAACAGAAGACACCACTGATGGGCTGAATTCCTACAATCGTTCAATTTCAAGGTTGTTTACCGCGAGGGAAGGCTAAATGAAAAGGCCAATGCATTGTCTAGATGTAGGGACTACCGCCCTGAAGGGGGGAGTAATTCTGATCCTTACACTTTTTTCTGTCTGCATCAGTATGTTGGTCAGGAGCGGGACATCTTGCGACCACAGGTGTTGCAGTCCTGCCAAGGGTTTTGGCTGCAGTCCGCATTTAGGACAGCTCTACTCAAAGCAGCAGACCAAGACCAAAGCAACTTGGATACGTTCAAGTCGGTACTCAAGGGCGAGAAGAATATTGATACAAGTCTGAGTATCATAAAGGATTTACTCTGTTATAAAAACAGGTGGTACATCCCTAAGGACGAGGCCTTGAAACGAATAATCATAGAGGCTGAACATGATTCACGCATGGCTGGACACTTCGGAACCTACAAGACAATTGGTAGGGTTAGGGCGAACTTCTACTGGCCAAAGATGGATGAACAGATCACAGAATACGTTCGCTCATGCGACATATATCAACATAACAAGGTCATTCGGCACAAGAAGTATGGGCTGTTAGAGCCTATCAATGTTCCTATGAGGCAGTGGACCTCCATATCCATGGACTTCATTGTGGGGCTACCCAAATCAGAAGGGTATACGAAAATATGGGTCATTGTGGACAGGTTCTCAAAGATGGCACATTTTATCCCCCTCACAACAGAAGAACATATCGAGGAACTGGCCCTGATCTTTCTGAAGAAATCTGGCGCCTTCATGGGCTCCCAGAAACAATTATCTCTGACCGAGATACCCGGTTTACATCTAAGTTCTGGATGAGTCTAATGCAACTATTGCAAGTCAAGCTAAATGTTTCCACCGCGTTTCATCCTGAAACCGATGCGCAAACTGAACGGGTTAACCAGACACTGGAACAGTACTTCCGCAGTTACTGTTCGTATCAGCAGGATGATTGGGTGTTGCTACTCCCTTTTGCGGAGCACGCCTATAACATTTCGCTATCCGAATCCGCTAAGGCTAGTCCTTTTGAAATTAATTACGGATTTACTCCCCAGACACAGTGGTCGGGGATGGTGTCAGATAATCAAGGAATACACCCAGACAGTGAGCTCGTACTGAAGGATTGGGAAGGGACATGGCAAGAAATCGGAGAGACACTACAACGGGCACAAGAAAGACAAAGGAAATGACATGATCAAAAAAGACAGCCTTCTCCTGAATATGTCACGCTGGAGGATGTCAGCCAGGGCAGGGCAAAGAAAGCAGACCGCATAATGTTGAACCGAAAAAACATTCGCACAAAGATGCCTATGGAAAAGCTTGACCGTAAAATGTTTGGACCGTTTGTGGTCAAGTGGAAAATTGGATCCAGAGCCTATGAGTTAGAATTGCCAGCCCGATGGACAATCCATCCAGTGTTTAATGTCGGGTTGTTCGAGCCTTACTGCGAGGATCCTATTGGAAGAGCTCAGTTGGTAATGCTGGCACCAGACATTGTAGATAGTGAGCCCGGTTATGTTGTCACGGAGGTGGTAGACAGTCGGTGGTATGGAAATCCTAAGTCAAAATTTCCTCACCGCTTTGTGCAATATTTAGTTGCTTGGGATGGGTATGGACCAGAGGAAAATTCCTGGGAACTGTTTGAGATGTTGGAAGGCACTGCGATGCAGGCCTTGGTAAACTTCCATGACAGGTACCCATCAAAACCTAGAGACCATAGGGTTATTGATGTACCTATACGTGGAAAGAAAAGACGACGCTAAGATCTGCGGACAGATCTAGAGAAGAGGGGAGTGGTGTAACGACCCTACAGATAGGTAGCTACAGTGGACTAGACTCACGCCCGTATGGTATACCAAGTGGTAACCATATTGAAGATAGGCCAGTATACTTAGTATACTACCGGTAGACATGAGTTGGTCACGGTACAAGTGTCTACATAGTGACTTGGTGACATAGGGTTAGACAGGGTAACCTATGTAGGCCAAAGTTACCCTACTAGGCAGGGTAACCTGCGGAGGGTATGTTCGCATAAAGCTAAGGATCCATAGTAAACGTTGCACGGGTCTCGGGGGCAACATTATATGTGGTCGCACGGACTCCCGAAGGAAATAAAGGCATGGAAGGGTGAAGTTACCCTACCTTAGAAACATGATTACCCTACCTTGGGACCCCAGTTACCCTACCTTCACCGACAAAGTCATCTGCGGACTTAGGGGGAAGTTATCCCACTAGAGTGGGGCTCTTAGATGTTCAAAGGGCCGCTTCGTAGGGCACGAAACGGGCTACTGACGGAGAAGGAGTGGTCCGAACCTCCTGTAACTTTCAGGGGACATTCCTAACACCCCCTGCAGCCCCAGCGTTGGTACGGCGCGACAGCACTGTACGGCTGTGTAGTTGTGTGCTTCCTAGTAAAGTAAGATCCATAGGAACGCTCCCACAACACCGTATGAGTTGTGGCCGTCCAACCGATCAGAAGCTGTTCGCAGGATATATAAGGGGTGTGAGGGTGACCGCCACCTGGGGCGCTACCTGGATAACACCTGGGAACCACCTATGGGCATACTCTGACCCCCGGGTAGTTGAATGGTTAACAGTAGAGGGCTTGGGGCTGACCGGGGAAGCTGCAAGGCTTCCAGGACAACCACCCCAAAGCCTCTCCCGGGCTACCCCGTGAACTGTAGCATTACCATGGGTTATTAGTGGACTCTAGAGGTGTGAGTCTTGTCACGATTTAAGAGGGTCCCGCATGGTTGACTGTGAGTAGCGCCCATGCAGTCAGACAGCAGGAGATTTCTTATCGAGGGAGCATGCAGTCAGGTTTACAAGCTTAGTATAGCCAAGTAGATTTGCCGATGGACTGCGTAGCTTGTATAGACGCAACCACCGCTGGGCCAGTGAGTCCCAATGGATATTGTCTCTACGGTGGGCATGTCGGTCGGCCACTGATATGCTACCGATAGGAAAGAGTTTTCACTCATGCAGATGTAGTTGGAGAGACATCACCGGAAGCACTTCCTATTTGTGGAGATAGTTAATATCCGAGCGGTCCGACCGCCTCCAAGTGTTAGCCCACTCTAGGCTGGTGAGTTGGACAGCCCTGAGCTGAGCAGGGTGCTCGCGAAAGGTCAGAATGGTTGACGGGTGTCCCCTGGCTTTACATTATTCTACTTAACTAAAGCGAGAGACACCCTATTCTGATAACCAACGATCCTCGAAAGAACTTATTGAGTGAAGCTTTCAGGTTTAACGATATTAAGTTTTACCGCTTGATTCTACTTTGAATTATCTTTATCTTTATTTTGATCCTTACTTCTACTTTAAGTCTTCGGTGCGGTCGCAATCTTAGGATCCGTCTTCCTACAGAGTGCCCCCGTTACAGCTATAGTCGCATGATCAACTACCGATATTGCGATAACCATCCATAGTTCGGTGCGATTGGTGGTGACTGGGAAGTGGATGGTATGTTGGCTTACGCAATGTTGTCTGATAAGGTTGCGACGACCGTGCCGAGCTTCAATATATTGAGGGGTAAGGAACTGGCTGCAAAGTTGTTTTATGAGGCCTACGAGTACGCGGTTCTAGTTCCTGATCTCCTTATGATTTACACTGATGGTTCAAAAAGTGATAAAGGCACTGCAGTTCTATGGACGACTGAGGAATGTGGGATGACTGAGGGTGCGAGGGCCTTTGCTACCCCTGCGACATGGAGTAGTGTGGAATGCGAAATCTTCGCTATTGTGGCCCCGCTGAGAGACGTTCGCTTGGAATTCGGCGGCATTATCCTTGTCTTTTCTGACTGTATCCCGCCTATCATGTGTATTGCACAGATGCTGCCTGATGGCGAGTCCGCTGGTATGTGGGATGTCCTGACACCCCTGTTCAATCGCTTTAGTGCTGTCTGTATTTGCTGGATTCCCGGTCACTACCGTATTGCTGGCAACGAGATGTCAGATGCCAAGGCCAAACAGGCGGTTGGCGACGTGCTCAATGTTCGGAACTGGACCGGTGTGGTGCTGGGTCTTGGCTATGCTATAATTGCCAGAGAGCTACGGGTGACTGAGTGGGCCCATTGGCATGTCTCAGAGGGTCACGGTTATTACGATCGTACACCGAAGAAGCCTAGACACCTATGAGGTCTCAGCAGACTTGATCATTATATCTTGTTGAGAATTCGCAGCGGTACGGGTGTCGTTGGTCATGACGAATGTCCGGGTGTTGATGATCGCTTCCACCTGGTTTCTTGCGACAGGTACCTTGCCAGACGGCCCCGTTTCCCGGCTTTGTTCAATGATAAGCGGGTTCCTGAGTGGCGTGACTGGTGGCGGTCCCATTTTAATCTGGGCATGGGAATTCCGAGTGAGCACAAGGACAATGATGGTGTGGTCACGGTGTGCAGTAATCCCTTCCAGCGGACAGTCACTCAGTTGATCAACAGTACTCTCAGCCTGTTTCATCTCAGCGCTCCTGATAGCTGGTGTACTAGATGCCTGTTAAAGAGTTGCAATGGTAGCGACAAGTGTAGACTTCCCCTCAAGTTAACCGGTGGTGATGGTAGACAGGTTGCCCTTACATGGTGGCCACCGACTGGCCCTTGTGGGAAGTGCGGTAATAAGGGCAATAGGGTCCGGGTCCATTTAGGGCGGTCTCACGACTGGGCTCTTTATTATTTCATACCTTTTTGGGATAATGTATGACCCGGTGGGATGACTTGCCCGTGATCGACCGGAATACGACTGTCTTACAATCGTGGTCGAGCCAGCCTGGCCTATATGTTTGCAATTGGACTTCCCCTGATGTTATTGGGAACCATTTGCGACAGCGTGGCGGCCAATCGTGCTTGGAACATATCGTCGTCGTGTTCAAAGACTGGATGAGGGATGGTGGTCGCCCTGCATTGGATAGATTGGATGTGGTTTGGAGACGCGGATAGATTGTTGGGCTTGCGAGACAGATGGTGGTCTGTGTGTGTTGTGAATTGTTGAATTTATGTTTGGTTGGAGGGATGCGTGACCGGTTTGCCAGAATGTGGGCTTGGTTCTGGCTATGACCTTGCTTGCGGTAGTGTTTGATGGATGGCTATGGGAGGTGGATTTTCTTTGTTCGTACCCTAGTTGGGTGGTTTATTTTTGTGATTCCCGTGTGCTGGCCGGATACTCCGACTTCGGTCTACGAATCGCGCGGGTAGTACTTTTCCAGATGTGCTGCGGGCTAGGCGGGGTTGGGACTGGCGTACTCCTTGGAACGTACTGCTGTATGGTTGTGGAAGCCCGGATAGGTAGTTGCTCCATTAGCTATATAGTTATGAATAACAGATATTGAATCTCCCTATTTTCCTCCCCCGCTTTTCACCTTCCTAATTGGGAAGGTGGTTGCGGGGAACAACAACAAGAATGTAACAATCCTATTGTTAGGTAGTTTAAGCAACAGGCAACGACAGTCGTTTCCTAGGATGAGCAAGTCTTCTCGTTTTCAACAGGGCGTAGGGAAATACTATCTCTTCCGATAGTACAGAACTGGCTTGCTTGTCTGAGCGATCTATCCAAGGATACTATCTCGTCAGATAGTAAGATGGGCGGATTGTCGTTCTTGATAGAACTATCACAATAGTTCTATGTTCGAGTGGCCCGTCGAGACTATCACAATAGTCTCCGGGTTCGTAGAGCGTAGGCGGTTGTAGGGGAAGAGTGTAGATAAAGAGAGTACCGTATAATTGTATTGCAATATCTTGAAGTATAGAAAAGTACTTAGATGGTTGCGTGAAGATCCTATCCCTTGGTCGTTTTTTTTTTTTTTTTTTTTTTTTTTTTTTTAAAAAAAAAGTTATTATTTTTTAATGTAAAAAAGAAAAATTCACAGTT
>Ga0307517_10012614_pt1 | contig 11574 bp, 6 predicted proteins | sample 23_EM_MG_FD_194515 | JGI IMG/M metagenome (GOLD analysis project Ga0307517, IMG submission 194515) | Populus trichocarpa ectomycorrhiza microbial communities from riparian zone in the Pacific Northwest, United States - 23_EM | ecosystem: Host-associated > Plants > Roots > Unclassified | place... | reverse complement strand
TTTTCAATATTATTATTAATATCATTGTTATTGAAAATAGTAATGAAAAAAAGCTTTTTATTCCTAGGTGGTTTAATTAATTAAATTGAACCATATTCAATTTGATTCAATGGCTTTTCAAGACCAGAACGGAACATGTGGAATGAAACCGGAACATTCCGGCTGAAATTTAGCTGAAAAATCTGGAACAGACCGAGATTTAAAATAAGATGAAAATTATTCCGTTTTGTTTCGTTTTTTGAATTGGTATGAAATGTTTTAATTATTCCGGGTGAAACGGAACGAAATTGACAACATTGTCTGCCATTACAGTAATGTGCTTTATCTAGAAATAAAATTCCTTTTACCATTGAATTAATGGGTTTTTCTCAAATGCTTTTTCCAGCACCATCTGCAATTTACCGACCACCATCTTTTCCAACAAGCCTCCACCAGCAACAGCTATACAAAATACATGTATGCCTAAATTGGTATACATGTATTTTTTATTATGAAATATAATATCAGATATTAATTTCTTCTATTACCCATTAAGCAATTTTCTAGAATAATATCAAATGATGGTTTATTTATCATATATTGCATTTACAAATAAATACAATTAACGTGTTAAAAATATTTTTTCATGTGGATATTTATGATAGAATTTTATATTAAAAAATTTATTATCCTTTTAATTAATTTTTCAAGATAATACCAAATGCTGATTTATTTATCCATGGTTGATCATAAATAATAAAATTCTTAACCAAAATTTCAACAATTGTTTATTTGAAAGATGAGAAGAAAATGTTTTTGCCTAGTAATTTCATCATCTTTTTTGTCACCTTTTAAGGATAAATTGTTTTGAGGGTTTTTTTTACCCTCTTTCGACCCATGGATAATAAAACACAATCAAACAAATTAAGGATACATTCAAAGTAATTTTATTATCTTTTCTTGTTGAACTTCTAAAGATAAAACCATTTTGAGGTTTTTTTTTTCAATATCAATCTATGATAATATAATCATACAAATTTCACCCTTATCATTAGTTGTGTTTTTTTTTAAATACTTAAATAATTCACCTTACCTTTTCAAAAGCACAATTCAATCTCAAATTTCAAACTTATAAATTTATCTACCATTATTGGATCAAACAATCAAACTCATATACTTAAAGATTTAAAAATCTAATAACAAAATCTCAACCAAATCAATAATGCTTATTTATTATTCCAATTCTTTAACACAATGCTTACAATATTTTTTTTATAACTAATCCAAAATCAATCTAATATCTCATCATCTCAAGAACAAAACCAAACAACACTAAGAATTTCCAATATAATCAACAATGCTTCACACATATATTTTTTAGAAGTTCAACTTCAAACCTCAACTTCATTAACTCATCATAATCCAAACAATGCTAGCAACATCAACCTTTCAGTAATACCTCTCATCATTCATCAAGATCACATAAAAAGATCTAAACAATACTAATAATTTTCAACTTATCAATCAACTTATTTTACGAAAATCAACCACAAATCACATTCATTATATCATGTTTGTTTCTTCAATATTAAGAACAAAAACAAGCTTTATTTAAATCATCAATACATTCAAATCAAAGATTTTCATCTATTTCATAAACTAAAATTTTTACTAACATCTCTAACACTGAATGTAATCTATTTAGAGAAATTTATCACCACAAATCATACGCATAAATCACCATCAAACACTAAAATCAACCATACAAAGTGTCATCAATGAACTTACACAAAAATATCCAATTAAAATACAAACTAATCATGAAAAATCGGACTAACATGTTAGGGTTCAAAATCTTAAAAATTAACCTTCAATGGAAGAGTTGAAGGTTGTCAGAATTGTTGGAATCTAGTAGGAACCATGACAACATGTTCGTCTCACAAGTAGAAGGAGAGGAACTGTTGTTCACATGTCATTGCATGTGCCACCAAGGTTTGAGAGGCACATGGATGGTCTTGTGTAGTTGACCAACTTTTCTTCCTTGTACTGAAACTAGCGGTGCAACTCATAATCGTCGAATGTGAGAGATTTGTTGGTTTGAATGTTGGTCCTTTTTTCTTCCTCTCTCTCAACTGTGAGTTGCTACTTTTCCCATTGACCATAGAGGAACTCATGGTTGTGCATGGTGGTTTCGGTAGTGGCTGGTTGGAAGTTGCATGCTTGGTGAGAGAGTGGCTAAGGTTTTTTATGTTTAGATGTTTAAGGAAGAAGATGATGAATAGTGAAGGAAAGAGAATGAGTTTCTTTTTTATTTTATTTGAATATGTGTGTGTGATAAAAAGTGAGAGGATGACGGAGAGTGTTTTTGGTTTGAGGTCTTTTGTTAGAATGTTATAGTACGTGAGGGGTGCAGGTGTGTAGGTCTATTTATACTATGATGAACATTCTTAACTCTTCCATCTTTCTATCATTTTCCTGATTTTTCTAGAGAGTTCTTCCACCTTCAATTCTCTTGCATCAAACAACTTTGCTTTTCCTTTTTTTCTCTTAGCACTTATTATTTTTAAACTAAACTAGTCCTTATTATTTTTTCAATTACATTTTACTGACTAAAATAATCTTTTTATTGGATTGATTTTCTTTTTTTTCTTTTATTTTGATTTTTTTTTAAAATTGTCAATACAAAAACAACATGTAATATGGTAAAAAATTATGAAATGACTAGAAATTAATCAAATCGTACTGAAAATGTATTTTTGAGATTTTTTTTATTTTTTGTATTTTTTTTGGATTTTTTGAATAATATGTTGAAAATTAAAGGTAAAAAATAAGCAATGACAAAGAGCAGCAACAACATCGGTGTTTGTTTGGGAGCAATAGTAGGCCTCTCCAGTTGATAACAATAACCGTTCTAGTCAAGAGCAGCAACAAAGGCATTTTAAGTCGAGAGCAGTAGTCTAGAGTAGTCCATCCTCATAACAAAACTAGCGCAACCTTCTGGTAGTAAAGGTTCTAAGTTTTAGTAGCCTTGCTTCCCTATTTTTGCTCTATTAAAGGTCCAACTCTCAAGCTTTCAAAGCATGAACTCTTAAATTTGTTTTTATGAATTGTTTTTGTATTTTTGAGATGATTTTCATGAGTATTGGATTGGTTATGAGACTTTACAAGAGGATTCGATTGAAGAGTTGATTATTAAATGATTAGGTTCATGTTGTTGAATAATGGGCTTGTTGAATTTGTTAAGTATCTGGTTTGATTTTGTGAAATTAAATATGAATTGATTTCATTTTGAGTTTTCTTGAGTAAGTAGGATATTGTTTTTTAAAATAATGATGGTTATGTGATACTTAATTGATTATGGATTTGTTATGATTTCTAGGTCTATGAACATGCAGATTTCTTTAGGGAATTTAAAATTAGTAAATGAGTTGTAATTAGAAAATGAAATGGATAATGTATTGAGATAAAAAAAATTGTTGATGTTAACTAAGTGTTGTTGTGTTAGCATGTTTTAAAAATGACTTGAAAATGAAATAAGTTTTTAAATGGTAATTGATTATGTGAGGAGTTGTTGATGAAATTGAAAATTTATTAATGTTGTTTGGTTGTATAAACATGATCTTGAGGTGATGAGAAAGTGGATTGATTTTGGCTTTTATTATAAATATGATTTTGATAAAAGTATCATGTGGAGATAATACATGAACATTATTGATTCAATTATGATTTTGTAAATAGATTTTTAAATTTTTAAGTATGTGAGTTTCATCGTTTCATCAAAAAATGATTGACAAGTTTGAATTGTGATTTTGAAAATATGATAGATAATGTGTGCATATTTTGTTTTTAGAAATATTATTGATTAGAAATTATTAGATAATTGGTTTTGGTTATGTGCTTATTGGAAATAAAATCACGCAAGACATGTGGGTTATGTTCTTTGAATTTAGTGGTTGGTTGAGTGGATGAGATAAATTTTTTGAAAGTTGCAATATGTTGGTTTTGATTGAGTTTATTATGTGATATTAGAAACTAAAACCATGAAAGATATGTGGGTTGTTTTTGATTGGATGAATGTGATAATGGTTAGATATAGCTATAATATTGTATTTTTTACTTTGTTTTTATGGAAAAATGATGTAGTGAGCACATTGCGGATATATTATTGTGGAAAAATGATGATGTTGAAGAAAAGTGTATATATAAAAACATTAATAAAATAATAATTGATTAATTAATTTAAGATGATATGGTCTAAACTTAGACCCTGTAGTTCAAATGTTGATTAATAAAGAAAATAAAAATAATAAAAATATCCCTGTATTAATTGTTAATCAACCTAAGATGAAATGGTCTTGTATTAAGCCCTATCTTTCGAATATTGATTATTGAGTAATAATATTATTGAATTATTTATTTTTATTAATTATTAATCAATTTAGGATGATATGGTCTAATATTAGGTCCTATTCTTTGAATGTTGATAAATGAATAATAGTATCAATTAATACATGAGCTCTAAGACATTAGTGAATAATGTTTTTGCCACCATATAATCATTTTATTTCACAATTTCAAATCAATTTGATATTCCCATTATTTATTAAGTAGTTTAGGAATGACCTAACAACGAGCCCTTTTCTTTAAACATTACTTAATAGTTATTTGAATCTTTCAAACTGTAATAAGTCTCCTATATAGATATTCCCATCATATACTAAATAACTCGGGATAGAATGGTTCAATATTGGTCCATGTTATTTAGCATGTAGTCATTGGAACATGACTATAAGTATTCAATATAGTATATTAAATGATCCTATCATATGTTAAATAACCCATGATAAAATGATCCAATGTTAGGGCCTTGTTTTTTTTGGATGTTAACTAACATATAATAGAACCAAATAATATAGCCATATTATTCACCAAATAAAATTAGATGGTAAGGTCAAACATTGAATCATGTTCCTTGGACTTTGTTTAGTGGACAATAAAAATAATACTAAGATAACATATCAATTTAGACATATCATATAAATACACATTTCATTGAAAATATATAACAATATAGTTTATCTTAGGAATGATGTATATTGTGATGTTTATCTTTCTTATTATATAATCAATTTTTTATCCAAAATCTCAGTAGATTAGTCAGAATTTCTAGTTATTATAAAATTAAATGATATTTTTTTTTCTTGTTTTACCCGTAGCTCACCTCAATGTCCCCAACTATATATATATATATATATATATTATTTGTTAAAGACTTTTTTTTTTTGTGCCGACGACCTATCTATTGCCTACTTAAACAACTTTTAAGGTTCTGGCTTCTTTTCATGTTATTGTTTTAATTACAATATTTTTTTTGAATATTTTAATTCTAGTGTATGAATTGTTTGTAAAAAATGTAACTGATAATATACATAAACTAGTCTAAAAGGCACCTAATTTCAAGAAGATCAGGTGGTCAAACAAGCAGGTTTCTTTCATTGAACTCGTGAATTTAAACTTTGAAGTCAATATTTAGAGTAATTTATTAATGTTTTTAATATATTACGGTGATGTAAAGGGTACGTTTTAAAGAAAAAAATCAGTATCTATTGACATTAAAACAAAAGCTAAAAAAGCAGTGATTCATCTTCACTGGATATAAGTTGCAAAACAGTTTTTTCTATGAGATTATTGGTCATTATAAAATTAAATAGGATGAATTAGTCTTTTTAATTTTTTGTTACACTGTGAAATTACTTTTTTTAAAAAAATATATTTAAGTTTAGGTCAAAAAATGTTTTTCCCTACTTTTCAATTTTTTTCAGGGTACAATAACTTAAATGCCTCTTAAAATTAAATTTTCTTACCTTTGCTTATAAGGGTGCTTTTATCATTTCATTTGGCTTTTTTTTTTAATTACCATGCAAGGTCTGGAGTAATTGGATATTTTAATATATGAAAAACATAATTTAAATAAAAAAATAGCTGATGCGTGTATCAAGTTGGCGTTGCTCAAGCTCTTTGGGTGGCACCATTAAGACTTTAATGCCACCTTCTAGGGCGAGGTTGTCTTTTTGTCCCTATCATGGTGGTGCGGTGTGTGCCTCCAAAGTGGTGGTTGAGCTCTGACAATATGTTTTTTCTTCACCCTTATTTGTTTCTCCCTCCTCATAAAACGCACTAGCATTGCAAAAAAATCAAAGAAGCGTCATTTGTTCATTGAATCAAATTAGGTCCTCATTTTTTTTATTGCAATATATTTGGTTTTGAATTCTTTATTAGATTTTTTTTAATTTAATCCATTGACATTTGATTTTTATATCAAGTTTGGTCTACATGCATAATTTGATTTCATTTTCTTTTTGTGACAAATTCGTTCTTCATTCTTTTCATTTTTTTTCCTCTTATATTTTTTCTTTATTTCATCCCTAATTATTTTGGTTGGTTGAGAATTTGATATTGTTATATTTTCAAGTTTGCCTTTTATGGTATAACCCCTCATGATCTGTATCACGAGTTTTGAAGAATAGACCGGGTTGACTTTTGTCTTCTTATGTCCTTTTTTAAAATTATTTTGTTTGACTTTTTCAACCAATATTTGGTTGGTTGGAGATTGACATTCATTATTTTTTTTAACTTTTGTTTCTTTGGAGTTATCACAATCTTATGTCGTTATTAATTCGGTAGATTCATCGAGGTTGACTTAAGCGTTTTTTTTTTTAATTTCATCCTTGTTGGTGTGAGAATTGAGCTTCATAATTTTATTCAATTTGCTTTCCATGGAGTTATTCCGGTGTCACGATTAGGTTATAGATTTGACATGCTGGCTCAGATAGTCTCAAGTCAATTTCTTTTTTTTTAAAAAAAAATTGTTTTCTTTTCAATTTCTTCACTTGATATTTTATTTGCTGGGAATTGAGATTTATATTTTTTTTAAATTTTTCTTTCTATGCAAGTATCCCATTTTCATTTAATTTTTACTTTGTTAATAAATAAGATCATTGAGATCTTTTAGGAATATTGTAAAGATATATTTTTATAATATTGAAAAAAGTTTCTTTAGCATTGAATCATTGTTGTATTTTTTTTTGCTTTATTTATTGTTGATATCTTTTTTTTTTTTTTCTAATCATACTATTAAATTAGTAAAGCTTATTAACCCAATTAAATTAATGATCAAAATCTCATATTTTTTCTTCTTTTTTTTAAGAATGTTTACATAGTCATGATATCTTTTTTTTTTTTAATGTTGAAAGAAAAAGATCGGTTCGTGGTATAGCATGAGCTACCTATCTAGTACAAACTATTTTTGTTAAAAACATTTAAGATTGTTAAGGGAGGAGATGACTGTGTGTTTGGTATTGTGATGCAAGATACTTTTTAAAAGCATTTTTCACTTGTTAATATATTAAAATGATTTTTTTTTAGTTTTAACTTTAGCACATTAAAGCTACAAAAAAACATTAAAAAAAAACAATTTAATTAATTTAATGTTTTTTCAAAATTAACACAATCAAATACAGTTCTAAACACAAAAATAAATAGTGTCGTAGTTCAATTTTATTATTAAGGAAGAGATGCACAATGCCCTTAAGGAGGAGAAAGCTACATGCAAAGTAGCACTTCGGATTACAAAAGCACTGGAGCTAAAAAGAAGCAAGTCCACTACAAGATTTGCAAAGAAAGAAACAACAGTAGAGAACAGGATAGCTTGCTCCGAAGAGCTCGAAAGAAGGAAAGAAATGAATACTTATTCTTGGAAATGCTTAAAGTTGATTTCATACATACTTGAAAGTTAAAACATCAATTTGAGCAGACCCTTTAAATGGTGAAAATATTTTGTAATTTTGCGAAAGAAATTGAATGTAGCAACGTAGTATGAAGAATATAATGAATGCGTTACAAGAAGTTGTGTTAAAAAATAATGCAAATTTATCATTAAGAAAAAGAGGTAACGAGGCCCTAACGAGCAGGGGAAAACTACGTAGAAATTAGTACCAGAGAACCAACCACTTGAGCTTGAAACAATGAATAACTACATCTAGTCTTTAGCAAGAAGAAGGAACAGCATTGTTAGAACAGAATTTGCTTGCATTGAAGAGCTCTAAATAAGCATAGAAAAGAATACATGTGCGCTCAAATAAATGCTTAAAGCTGATCTAATTCAGACTTTGAACATCATCTTTGAGCAGACCCTTTAAACCTACGAACGATTTTACAAATTGTTCTCAAGATCAGAGTTGTCAAAGTCCAAGTGATCTGTGATAGTTTGTGGCATATGTTTCAGTCGTGGTGCTTTTCAAAACTCTGACGATATCGAATCAGCTCCTCTAGTTTCTTCTGCAAGCGCAATCTCAAGACAGGCAGTGCACGTTGAGGATCTTTATCGAATATGTCCAGAATCTCCAGACCTTGATCACCATATAAACGTTCGATACACCTCAGAAAGATTCTTCCACTCATTTTGTTCTCTTTATCTTTTACTGTGCCTCCTCCCATTTCCTCAGCAAACATAACAGCTGATTCGAACCATTCCACTAACATGTCCAGCTCATATTGTTCATCTTCGCATTTGAACACGTTCCTTTCATGGTGATTTGGAAGCCTACGCCTTGGAGTGCTCCTTTTACAGCTAGAGAAATCAAGTTCTTCCCTTGATTGCTTCTGCCTCCTCCTGTCCCTTGCCTTACATCCCCTTACTTCAAGCACATTAACACTCTCACAATTCCTCCAGAAATTATAAAAATCACTCATCAAATCAGGATAGTTTCCTATCAAATTGGCAACCATTTTTACCAATTCTGCCTTTCCAATTTTTCCCTTGCTGTAATAAAAGAAAAGCTTCAAGAATGTCTTGTGACTCATTTCACAAGGTAGCCTCTTCTTAACGTTCTCGAAGAATCCAATTCCTTCTCTAATCTTTTCCGCCTCGCTGTCACTGGCTTTCACTTCAGCTTCATCTCCCGTGATAAGTTTTGCTTCCTTGTCATTCTGCCTCTTTTTCTGCGGCACATCAGCAGCCCTAGTGTTGGTGAGGTCTGTAGATAGCAAATCTGAAAGATGATAAGCCAGTGGTTTTTCTAGTTCAGAAAGTGGCATAAATTTAATGAAGTCCTCTTGCAAGTCACCATGGCCTTCGGTTAGCTTAAGACCAGAATCAAAAACATCAACCAAAGTCCTAGACCCTTTCTTAAGCAATTTGAAAATCTTCAAGAATTTTTTCAAACCATCCTCACCACACTTGATCTTCAGCTTGTTTATAAAATCCATACCCTGTCGGAATGTCTTACTCTCTGTGATTGTCTCAGTTTCCTTCTCCTCCTCGTTATCGTGGCTACCGCCTTTCACTTGAGATCCACCTGCCTTCACGAATTCTGATTCCCTGTTCTTTCCGCAAACTTCAAAACTTTCTGGACTCTCTTTCTGCAGCTCATCAACCCTACAGTTTCTGCGTTCTGAAGATTTCAAACCAGGAAGATAATAGGCCAATGGTGTTGCTTCAGTAATTGGCATAGAGTAAAGAAAGTCCAGTAGCAAATCAGGATGGCCTTCTTTTACCCTATGACCAAAATCGCAGACATCAGCCAAACTCATAGATCCTTCCTTACGCAAACGGAGATTCTTCAACAATGCTCCACAAACATCCTTACCACACTTGCCATCAAGAGTTTTCACGAAATCCATACGCTCTCCATCTCCAACTGTCTTACTCTCCATGGCTGGCTCAGTTTCCTTCTTCTCCTCAACGTCAAGGCTGATTTGAAACTCAGGCCGCAAAAAGGAGTTCAGCCCACCAATCAAGTCATGATTACCTCCAAGAATTTCCTTCACTCTTGCTGAAAAATTTTCAAGCACGACTGTCAGCCCCCCTACCAAACCATCATGTGCAGCTGCTGTATCCATGAACTTTTCCAAGATCCTGCCAAGGCTGCGGATTTTTTCTTCAGGCTGGTCATATTGAAACCAGGCTTTCAGTTTCTTGGAATAGTTTAGGGCAGGCTCAACTTCTTCACGAGGATATTGAGAGAGGAGGGAGCGATAGAGGTCACTGTGCTCTCTCTGTCTCTTCATCTTTTGTAAACTTTCTCAGGTATTAGAGAGGAAAAATAAAAAGTGAGCGGACTACAGTTTTTGGAGAAGGTGAGAGGTTTTATATAGTGATATTCTGAGGAATCCGTTCTAAAGAGGATGTTGTGACAGTATATAGTTTATATATATGATTTATTCTACTTTTTCCTCAAAATTTGGATTGGAAGAGATTAATCCTCATAGAATCAGGATTTCAGAAAATATTTTGACAGCTAAGAAGATTATATCAATTGCCCATTTGAATAAAATCCAGGTAGGAGCAGGACTAAGAGAAATTAGATATTGTGGCGGACTTATATTCCGAATTGAGAGAGAAGTTGCTTGCCAACTTCAGATTTTCAGACTCTCCCTAAATCCTTCGTTGAATTTTTTCCTTGGCATTAGGGCGACCGAATATCGCAATGAATCTCTCCTCTCTTTCAACCTTTATTCCCACCAGCCTGTAGACCCAACGCATCCTGCATCAACCAAGATGTGAAGACTTCATCTGAACTTGAAAAAATTCAAGTTCAGATGACAATTTGAAAAACTGAAACTTGACCTGATCCTGATGTATAAAATTGAAGTTAAACTTGTAAATAATGTTTATAGCTATGATATAAAATATGGTGTTCTGATTAGTGAAAGCTTTGATTATCATCATTTTTAATTGCTTCCTATCATTACACCATAAATTTGTCAAATAACAACGAAATTAGCGATGTAAATTTTTTTGCCACTAATTAACGGTGGAATTGTTGACAGAATAAAAATAATAAAAAATCAAGAAATATTTGGTGGTAATTCCATCAATAAAATGACACGTTATTGTTCTATGATGTAATTACCGAGGGAAGTATTTCATTGCCAGTTTCCATCGAAAATTTAGAACTGTTGTAACCAACAATAGCCCATCCCCCTTTCTTTTTCTTCTTCTTCTTCTTGTTTTTTTTCTTTCACAACAAAAAAACATGACCTCTCTCCATTTTGCCACAAATCTAGGCCACATCCTCGTAAATTTAGCTACCTCATCACTCAGTAGTGCCAATATCATTGTCTTGGTTGAATTTTTTCTAAACATTCCGTGCACCAAGTAAGCAAACCTACCCATTTATATTTTAGGTTAATTTATTGATATTTTTGTGTAGTAATTGTAGTTTGTATTTATATTTATATATTTCACAGTCTTTTCTTAGACAACTTTGTTATATTTAAGTATGATTTATATGTTAGATTTCGTTTAAGATTTGAGAAAAATTGAATTTGTTAGTAATTTGAGGAAAATTGAATTTGTTTGTAACTTAGGTGTGATATACTATAGAGTGTGTTTGGTATTGTGGTAGCTATTGTGGTTATGGTTTGAAAAAAATTATTTTATAAAAAGTACTTTTAGTTGCGGTTGGTTTGAAAAAATAGGTGTTTGGTTAAAACTGTGGTTGAAATTGAGGTTGAACAAAAAGTAGTTTAATGTGTTTGGTTAAGAATGCTTTTGAAATTGAGGTTATAAAATAATTTTAAAAAATATATATT